>Ga0136643_10012294_pt1 | contig 12742 bp, 5 predicted proteins | sample TergutLab28metaG_FD_96883 | JGI IMG/M metagenome (GOLD analysis project Ga0136643, IMG submission 96883) | Labiotermes labralis P1 segment gut microbial communities from Petit-Saut dam, French Guiana - Lab288 P1 (version 3) (version 3) | ecosystem: Host-associated > Arthropoda: Insects >...
CTCCCTCAGTGGTTGTAACTCTTGTATGAGACTTCCTAGCTCCTTCCGTGGTTGTAACTCTGGTAGGAGGCTTCTAAGCTCCCTCCGTGGTTATAATTCCAATAAGAGGCTTCTTAGCTCCCTCTGTGGTTGTAACTCTGGTATGAGACTTCCTAGCTCCCTCCGTGGTTGTAACTCTGGTATGAGACTTCCTAGCTCCTTCCGTGGTTGTAACTCTGGTAGGAGGCTTCTAAGCTCCCTCCGTGGTTATAATTCCAATAAGAGGCTTCTTAGCTCTCTCTGTGGTTGTAACTCTGGTATGAGACTTCCTAACTCCATCTGTGTTTATATATCTGGTAGAAGGCTTTCTATTTCCCTCCGTGGTTATAACGCCGGTAGGATGCTTCGTAATCCCCTCCGTGGTTGTAAGTCCCAGAGTCCATCTGAACCCTTTGGAGATGTGGAAAATCTCTGGTTCTGCCTAGGATCTAACTCCGACGTCCAATCTTCCTGTGCAGCCGTTATTGAGACTGGAACAAAAGAGGATATAACTTTAATGAACGTTTATTTACACCTGCCAGACTGCACGACGACATAATCCAGAGGCACATAGTATTAACTGCAACACCGAGGAACAAATCCATCCTGTGAACCCAATAGTTACTCGGTTGCTGAAAAAATGGGACCTTAAAGTTTTTTATCGTGTTCAAAATGTTACTTTATTTCTCGTTACCAACAACGAGTTAAATTAATTTCGCATTCCGAAATCATTCGCTACATGTGTGTGTGTGTGTGTGGTGTGTGTGTATGTGTGTGTGTGTATGTGTGTGTGTGTGTGTGTGTGTGTGTGTGTGTATCCATATCAGTGTACCCTTATCGACGCCCAGTTATTTCAAGTGGTCCCTTTCATTCATTTTTTCCAGCTAATGTTTTTATGTTGCCGGTCCCAGTGGCCGCGCGGTCTAAGGCGTAGGTCTAGGGCCGCTCGCCTGTTGAGATTGTGGGTTCGAATACCACCGGACGCATGGATGTCTGTCTGTTGTGAGTGTTGTGTGTTGTCAGGTAGAGGTCTCTGCGACGAGCTGATCACTCGTCCAGAGGAGTCCTACCGACTGCGATATGTCGTTGTGTGTGATCTAGAAACCTCGTGAATGAGGAGGCTATGGCCCACTTTGGGCTGTTGCGCCAAAAACAAAAAATGTTTTTATGTTATATATATATATATATATCGAGCCATAATAATAATGATAATAATATTTCATAATGCTGAAATTATTTACTAAAAAATAACAATTACATTTGTTGTGGCAAATAACAGAATTGTAATTTATTCGTTTTAATAAAACACTGTGTAGATTACACATAGGAACACCTACAAACGTATACCCAAATACATACAAGAGTGTGTGCATAAAACACCCCAAAACAATCGCCTGTACTCAAATAATCCTACAACACTTTATGAATAAATGCGTGAAACACCCAACAACTGCATGCTCAAATAAGCACTGCAAGACAGTGTGAATATATGCATGGCAACACCGAACAGCACTGCATTCAATTAAGCACTGGGAACATCGTAATTAGCGTGATATTTTCCAGAGTTCAGGATGCAAGTTTATATTTCGATCAAGGTTTGAAATCTGATGTTTGTATAATGATTAGTACTTGCTGTTCTTACAAGAAAAGTACAAGAAAGTTCACATGTAAGTGCTGGCGTGTCTTACGGATTGAACAACTTTCGAATGGAGCATTTTAAACATAAGAACAGCTACTGGATCCTTCGGGCAGTGACTGATGGTTTATTTGTACCGGATAAATTGGCTGTGTGTATTTACAGTGTGGTACCCGCTTCCACTTCTCTCCTGTATACGCATGCTTCTTATTCAGCTATACAAACATTAAGTTCAATTTTTTTTTTACCAAAACGCAGCCCTCACAACGCGATCAATATTTCGTCACGACTCTGCCTTCCAAATTCAAAACTCTTCTGCACACTCTTAACAGTCTGCTCCCAGCACTCTACCCTCTTCACTCCTTAAAGTTTTACCTTGATTGCAACACACTTTTATCAGAAGGACAAGCGGACACTGCATGTAAATCTTCGGAGCACTAAACGTTTCCTGTTTCTCGCCATAATCATGCATCCTTCTGTTTCTTTTTCTTCAAATCTTCTTCTTTGTTTCTCTAGCCTTCATCCTTTAGTCCTGTCGTACCTTAATAAAATCACCACCCATGATGTAGTATTATCTGATATTCGTCAGTAAATTAATTCTGCTGCTGACAAACCGGCACATGTAGCACGCATGTGTGACTGAGAAACTCGTAAGAGAAAAGAGAATTGCAGATTGAAATTCTTGTACTATGCCAATATCCTTAGCGACCTTCAGGTAGAGGAGACTTGCCGATGAGAATCATTTAACCGATCAGGAAATTTCCTGCCTGCTATGGAGTTTTGACGTTCATTATCGTGTTCACAAGAGTCTGACATTTATTACTGTCCTGAGCCAAATGAATCCAGTTCAAAACCCGGCGTCCTATTTCTGTAACATCCATCTTAATATTTTCCTTACAGTTACTTGTATATCTTCCGTAAGTCTTCTTTAAGGTTTAGCAGCCACATTGCAGTATGCATTTCTTAAATATTCCTTACGTTCTACATACCCAGCCCATCACGTTCTCTTATATTTAATCTATTAACAATAATGTGTGACTGATGAACACTACAAATTTCGTTGTTACATTTATTAGCCCAAAGTAGTGTGTTTTATTCAGTTGCTCTTCCTCCTTATTTTCTATTACTTGTTTGAAGTGATATTCTACAGAAAATTTGAAAACCAGTGACGATAACGCAGCTCACTACTTCGGTGTTTTCTGAAAAGTTCTTCTAAAATTATAATGCGGGGAAACCAGAAACAAACAATAATTCCCCTAACATGAAACTGCCCGGCAGCTGCTCTTCATTTCCTCGCATTCCAGTTAGTGAGAATATGGAAGTTCCTACGTCATTACTTGTACTTAAATTATCGGTTTTTTATTGTTACACTGCTATGTATCTCTTGCCCTTAAATATTCCGTCCCTGGTTATGGTAAAAATCTGTTATTCTGTATGCATTTTAACCGCATTCTCTGTGAAATAAAATAAAAAAATAAATAATGTCTCTTTTTATTTATATCATTTGTTCTTATCCTGTTTTCACATTCTTTATGAACTCACTGTAGACCAAAATGCTGACGCTAACCGCTGCGTTTTTTTTTTGGTGCCCGTATGGAAGTAGACCTCACAACAACTGACTGTCAGGAGAGGGGCGAACTTTCTGAATGCATCGTGTTTAACAGTAGGCCTACCTAAGTTGTTTTAGTGTTGTGGCTTGTTGAATTTTGGCCAGTGCATGCATGTAGGATTAAACGGTAACTTGCGTTTACATTTGTTTGTATTTTGTATTTTGTGGGGTCGTAGTTTTGGAAATTTTTTACACTCTTTATGTAATTAGGTATTTGTTACATAAGTCGCCATACACATTAAATAAACAAAACATGAAGACAAGTACGTACTCCTGTTTTATTTGTATTCTTATTTTCATTCAAATACATTGTTTTGAGTTAAAATATACACAAGTTTGAAGTACTATTTTACGAGGATTCAAAATGTTACGTCTTAAATGATCACGGATGTGAAATGTTTCCCGCACTCTGTGTTAGCAGAGTGTTTTGAATTTTAAGCTGAAGTGTTTTGTTTAACGTATCTCAGTTCCTGGAATGGAACCCTGCTAGTTGTCTTGGTAACTAACACAGTAAAATGAATTTGCATGTCAAATTGTGTTGCGATTCTAACACAGAAACATTGGCCACAGTGGCAAGCCAATTCTTGCTGTAGCACTGCGTGTGCTATCTTTTGTGAATTGTGTGTTTTTGTATATATTGAAAGGTAAAGCCACTTTTATCTGATTTTATTAGTTCTGCAGGGAACTGATTGGATGCGCAGTGAATATAACCATTTTCTGGGGCGTGACGCCTTGTATTGCGGTACATACATACTGACAACACTGAAGAAATTACTACGTCCCTCAATTTTTGTTATTGGGCGCAACAGCCCCCAGTGAGCCAGGGCCTCCTCATTCACGAGGTTTCTAGATCACACTCAACGACGCACCACAGTCGGTAGAACTCATCTGGAGGAGTGATCAGTTCGTCACAGAGACCTGTACCTGACAACACACAACACTCACGACAGACGGACATCCATGCCCCTGGTGGAATTCGAACCCACAATCTTAGCAGGCGAACGGCCGCAGACGTACGCCTTATTCCGCGCGGCCACTGGGACCGGATACGTCCATCATTAGGGTCGATAATTTGTCTGCAGTACGGTGGACGAAAAATATTCCTCCCGAAGACTTGTAAATATTTCTCAGTCTGCACGGTGTCAAGTGTAAGAAGGCGGATGTCGTCACAGTCGAACGCCGCAGAACAACAAATATCACTTAATTTGTTGTGTTTGTAATTTATTTATTTCGGAACGAAATGGACCTTCCTTCCCGAAAATGACCCTGGAGGGTTTAGTGAGTAAATTTAATTATATCTTTGAAAGTATGGCAGTGGATCCTGTGCTCTGTCAGATAAGGTGAAATACAGATAATCTTCTTTTTTATCGCTGCTTACAAAGAATGGATTTCCTGATGTTTACTGGGACCGTGCATCATTGTGATAACTGAAGAATAAAAAAACCCAACTAGATGTCACATATTATTTTATTGTATTTCTTATAGGATCAACATGTTTCAGAGATTAAGGAGCTCGCGACTATGATGATGATGTTTACCACATTGGTCTTGTCGTTCATGGTTTGCTGTATGTTGCGAGGTAAGGTGCAGTTAGGCTGGAGTTGTGTCCGGGTTGCAGGCCCAAGCTTGAGCCTACAACCCTGACACTACTCCAGCCTAACTGCACCTTACCTCGCAACATACAGCAAACCAATGTGGTAAACAACATCATAATCGCGAGATCCTGATGATGGGCATAGTAGTGCTTGAAACATGTTGAGCCTATAAGAAGTACAATAAAATATCAAGTGACATCTAGTTGGTTTTTTTATTCTTCAATGGATTTCCTCTTGTGATTCAAGTTTCAGACATTTCTTTTTAACTAACTGAAATTTCTGTTCGCCATGTTGGTTGCTGCTGCAAATAACGAAACGGCCAGTCTGCCGTCTCTTGACAGTACCACTGTCTGTTCATGTGATGCATTCCGTTGCGTTTCACAGTTAACTGCATAGTTAAAGTACACAGTTTTTCCAGTGCAAATATTTCATCTACCTTGCTAATAGTAGTGTTACAAGAACTACACGTTCTGCGTTATTACGCAGCGAGTAGAGGTAATTTCTTGCCGATGTTTCGGGACAACCTATCGGCTCCATCTTCTAGATTCAAGACGCAGCGAGTAGTGGTAATTTGTTACCGACGTTTCGGGACAACCTTTCGGTCCTATCGTCTAGGGTCAAGATGGGACCAATAGTTTGTCCTGAAACGTCTGTAAGAAATTACCACTATTCGCTGTGTAGTAACCCAGAAGAGTGCGGTTCTCATCTACTTCGCGGCGGAAGCCCGAAATCTCGCAAAATGCTACAAGTTCTTACTTGATATTCATCGACACGAATCAAGGTGGCTTTACAAAACCAATTTTATAAACCAACTACGGGTTCGAGAAGTTATACTGCCTAAGATACGTTCCTATATTATATATATATATATATATATATGTGTGTGTGTGTGTGTGTGTGTGTGTGTGTGTGTGTGTGGTGTTTTTGGCTGGGCATGTGGCAGTTATGGGGGAGAAGAGAAATCGATGCAAGGGTTTTATGGGGAAACCTGAACGTTAGACACAACTTGGAAGACCTAAGCTTAGATGGGAAGATAATATTAAAAAAAAGGCAAAGTGATCCCCTTACAGGCCTGGCTGTGGCCCAGAAGGTGGGTAGAGGTATAGCTCTACTCTTACATGACTGCGGCACTAGAACGGGGTGAGTGGTCAGCAGCATGCCCTGGCCGCTGGGAAGCTAATATTAGAAGGATATTAAGTCAGTGAGACAGAATGACAGTATTTGAAATACTGGCAGCGCATTTGAGGCAAACATAAATAAATAAATAAGTAAATAAATTAACAAATAGGCCTAATGTTTTTAACTAATCTGCTATACGTTAAAGTGTTACACATTCGCTCCTTTACTGCCGACCTTGTGTCCAGTTCATAACGCGTGATTCGTTATCGTCCTTCTATTAGAATCACCGCAACATGTGCTCTTAAAATGGCGTCGTTAAATAGGCCATGCTGTCTAAATTTTGGAGCAGCAGGTGCTTGATCCCTCGTTACTGTCTTCACAAACATTTTCCTAACAACAGAAAATGGCGTTTTTGCTTACTTTATTGATTTTCCGAAGGAAAATATTAAATGCAGAGCAGAAACGTTTGGCTTCCGACGCTGTTCAGTTCATTACTGGCTCTCAGAAAGCATCCAGCTTATATATGCTTCCCATAACTATGCTAATCGTTATGCTTTCAAGTTCTAAAACCGCCAGCACAACACCTTCTTTGGTGTGGTTAAATAAACAGGCCTGTTATTGAAAAGCGGAAGTTTTTTCGTTTCAGATCATATAGATTGTATTAGGTTGTTATTAAAAATAACAAAGACTTTGAAGTTGCAAGAGTTTTTTAAGCTAGCACTAAACTCTTTGACATTTCATGGACAGGTGTTTACCGTTACGCACACAACATACTTTGCGTCTTGCTGTTCTGTGTCTTCGTATTTGACAGTGACATATATTGCAGTATTTCAAATTGATGTTATTACATATACAGGGGTGCTGATAAGTCCTTAGCCCGACCAGGAAGGAAACAAGCTAATGTTCCTATCAGAATGGCGTGAATTTCCTTCGGCTCCTTGCCTTGCAGAAAAAAAACAACCTGATAACAGTTGCCGTCTCGATGTTGTTGAAATCACGCGCGTCCCTGATATGCTTCCGAGATTGTTTCCTTCCTGGTCGGGCTAAAGACTTATCAGCGCCCCGGTAAAATTTGTGAGTCTGTGAAGTTATGAAAAGAGAGCTTAATACCTATTGGTACGCTAAAACTGATTGGTACTAATAGGCCGTAATGTTATTTAGAGGCGTGCTATAAACACTTTGGTAGAAGTGATTACTGCAATTAGGACTTGCTACACTACCTACTGGGCCAGACGGTCCCGGTGGCCCACCCAGCCTCCTGTGAAATGAGCAAGGGTCTATCTCCCGGGAGTGAAGCGGCCGGGGCATGGCGTTGACCACCCACTCATATCTAGTGCGAAGGTTAAAGAACAAGTAGAGCTACCCCACTTCTCCCCCTTTGGGCCTGTTCGAGGGTGAACACTACCCACCTCCGTCTATTGCTGTTGTCTTGTGCTTCTTCTCTGCACGGGACCAAAATACTACTTGTACAGCTGCAGTTTCACACGTGCGTTCGGATTGGCAATTTTCGTACCTCCACCTGTTAATAGGCTGTCTGAATGAGGTTTTCGTTGTTTCCTTTAGTCATCTCGTCACCTCAAGAACATTCTGTGTTAGTGCCCAGATTAAACCACGATTCATACCTTCCAGTAGCTTAGTTGCTATGACTAATGTCCGGGCTTGTAATCCCGGTAGAGGCATGAAAGCTTATTTCTTGCCAAAAAAAAAAATCTCACCGCCTCTGTTGCCCATCCACCTTGCTATTTAATGGATACCTTTGTTCTTCTGGGGGGGGGGGGTTAAACCGGCCTGGGCCTTAATCTAAACATCCAAATCAAAACAGCGACGCGTTTAAAAACGAACGGAGCTACAGTTGCCTTCGTGGTGTGTAAAAGGAAACCTTTACCTTCTCCTTTACCTCCTGCCTTCCAAATTCTTCCCATATCATTTTTACCATTCTACATAGCAACTCTGGTTTAGTGGCAGCGTTGTAAAGCACTTCGACTTTGAAAAGTAGGCAGTATAGTAACATTATCACATTACGTGTAGACATGCCGCTGTTTTGACTATGGTTCTTCGTGGTTCTCCTCAGTTCCTATAGATAAATTCTGGACGATAGTACATCATATAGGCCACGACAGCTGCCTTCTTCATCATTTCCAGTTCATTAAACTTCAACCACATGACGGTATCAACGAGGAGTCTCGGTTACTAATATCGTGACTAAATAAACGATGAATATTATAGGCTACAGAACGCAGACCACGATATGTACCCGCCGCCGGGGGGAGGGGGGGGGAGGGGCTCCAGTCTGACGCGATGCGGTGGACTTCTATTGGTGGGAGCGACAGACTTTTCTACCACTAAACACAGACTGAAAACATCCAGCATTTTGAACAGCGTGTAGTGATTGTGTACACTATGCATAAGCTTGCAGAAAGTGTAGTAGCAACTCGTATTCACCAGGAAATCGTAGCGCATGCGCGTGTGTCCAAATGTTATCGGGCATTTCCTCCCGATCTGTGGACAGAACGTGTGTGTTAGTACTGCAGGCTATGTGGATTTGGAAGGGAAGTACTTGTTGTAGCACTAGCGATCACACTTCTTATCAGAGAAGCATGATTTATGGCTTAACGACGTCACACCAAGAACAGTGACTTATCATGTGTGAAAGATCTCCATAGCCAAATTCAGTTCGGAACTAATATCTTAAATATTTAGTAATTAATCCTCATTTTGTTCAAATTTCAGTGTTTGAGGAATTCAAAATTCTGAAAGAGATATTTTTATTTCAAAGAAGTCTCGAACTGAATTTCACACAGACTCAATCGAAAATTGAAAATATTTTTATAATTCCCTTTTTGGAGTCAGCTTATGTGTTTTTGGAAAGGCGGTCTGTAACGGACGACCGGTAATGTCGTATGGAGCGGAAGCATGGACGTTGACGAAGAAAGAAGAACAAGCTCTTCTAATTTTTGGAAGGAAAATATTTATGATTCTAAATATGAACATGGAGAATAGAAAAGTCGGACGAATCGAGAACTAGAAGAGATGAGCGAAGGAGAAAATATAGTAAAATGGATAAAAGGACAAAGGATAATAAATTGAGGGTTTTCCATCCCGTTGTGCCAATATAACAATTTGTTATTTATTGTCCGCCGTACACAACACAGTGGTGCAAACTTAAGTTATGCAACAATTGACAAAGCTACATGTTTCAACCCCTTGGGGTCATCTTAGCCTGGTTAATATCGCTGTCTACACCACGACCTTACCAATAGCACGGCACATTCGCAGGTACACAGAGACCTGTCACATGCTTGCAATAACGATCCACTCGTTCACCACGATCATATGTCCTTTATCTATATTTTAATCACTCTTTTTAGATAACATATTTTATAACTAGCGTACTGTAAACCACGTGATCCTGTAGGTAGCGACAACAGAAGTACCTTGTATGATACCATATTTTATGAGCCTGAGGATGACCCCAAGGGGTTGAAACATGTAGCTTTGTTAATTGTTGTATAACTTTACTACAGTGTTGTGTACGACGGACAATAAATAACAAATTGACAAATGATAAGCTGGTTAGGTCACCTAGAGAGAGTGGAGGAGGATAGGATGCCCAAAAAGATCTTCACTCAATAACTGGAAGGGACGAGAAGAAGGGGAAGATCCAGGAAAAGATGGAAAGAGGAAGTAGAAAGAGATTTTCAAGTGCTGGTAGTGAGAAGATGGAGAGAGTTGGTGGCAGATAGGAAAAAATGGAAGGACATTGTTCGACAGGCCGAAGCCCATAGTGGGCTGTAGTGCCAATGGAAGAAGAAGTTCTGTAACGGACACCTAGTCCATCCAGCAGATCTCAGATGAAGAAGTATGGAACACCTGTGGAACCATAATTGACATAATGATAATGAAGTTCTCGGAAAGAAAACTGTCTCAGTGCCAATTTTCCACAACAAATCCTTGGGATAGGAATGGGTGGCGAACGGAATCCTTCGCATCTGGAAACTGGCGACAAACCGCCAAAGCTACGGCACGAAAATTTGGTACTGTGATAAATAAAATCTATTGACTGAAGTTCACGTTTCGCACCTCACAGTTCTTCTGCTGTCCTGCAACCTCATTTCCCGTTTTGTTCAGTGCAGAAATCTTCAGCGTGTTATTTTTACGGAAGTTGTTCGTACAGACTTTCTCAATGGATCTCAGACAACTCTCGTCAAGAAAAGTTTCTTTACTCTTGGCTGAGTAACAAGAAGAGCGACATGACACACTTATAAGCTTTATTAACTCGTGTTTCGTGTCAAAGACCTGCAAAATCTGACAAATTCAACTTATAATCATGTTTTATATCTTCAAATTTATAACTTTATCTCAATATTTTTCATCCACACGACGATTATGTAAATTCAACAGCTTGTTCCTTCTGCCTTCTAGCTTGTAATTTTACCGGATAAACTACTTACTTTTTTTCGTGCCGATGCTACGTGTTTAAAGGGATTACATTTTTTAAATACTTACAACTTCAGGGTAATTTTCACTGTATATAAGGGCAATCAGTCCATTAAACACACATATTATTGGGTTATAATAATGACATAAAGGTATTACTTTTAGCAATACTGTACTCAGGTACATCACTTCACCTGTCTCTGTTGTCTAGTGTGTTCGTACGAATTCCAATAGGAAGATTAGATGATGGCCAGTGGGCAGGTATCCCTGAAAGTACTGTGCTGACTATAATTATTATAATTAACGTAAAATAAGAAAGTCATAAACTATAAGGATGATATTCGATTTTCCGCTTAAGAAAACAACTGTTACTCCTCTTTTATAGATGCTTCAATCAATTCCATACATGTAAAAAAAAAAACTCTTATCTCTCATTTTACACGGAAATTGGTTTTAGTCCTTCAAAGTCCTTCAAAGCACATTAGTGCCGATACGTGCCACCTACATTAACACTGACGACTGCATTTTGTCCACAGAGACCAGTCATGTGTTCATACGGTAGTATTAAGAGCAATATTTTTCCTAAACAACATTAACTGGTGTTCTTTGTAATAGATACGCAGCCCGTTTTCTTAGAGGAATAAACTGCTCTGCTGATACTATTTACATTCATTTCATGCCTGAGAGTGGAAACTGTAACTAGGTAGGCTCCTTATATTTCCTGTCACTATCTGGCTGGGCAGGAAAGGAGATGGAAAAGCACGTGACTGCTGACGTAACAGATGTAAACCGAGTGGTTTCATTGTTCAGATATCTCGTTACGTTACGTATGAAATGGGACTAAATTCCTTTGAAGTGGAGTATTTAGATGCGAAATATTCAGTGCGAGATTACGTTTATCATGCATAATACTTTGACTATGAATAAAGGCGAACAGAGAGCTTGCAGCAACAGAGGAAGAACGGGCTTAGCGTAATTTGTCCGGCTTTCCTACCCGCACTCGGTTAATTAAAACGGATTATTAAAACATGGGATGATGGAAAAGCGAGTAGGATCTACGCTTTGAGAGGAATAGGTATAAGTTTCCTCAACATAGATATTGTAATTTAATTGAGCAAGATAATACAGTCCTGAACTGTTGTGGGACAGGGGTGGCCAAAAATTCTATAAAGAATATTGGAACTTTTTCCTCACAAAATTATATTGTACAGAAAAAAATCACACCGATCCCGGTGGCCGCGCGGTTTAATGTGTGGGTCTGCGGCCGCTCGCTTGTTTCGATTGCGGGTTCGAATCCACCGGGGGCTTGAATGTCTCTTTCTACGGAGTGTGGCGTGTTGTCAGGTAGAAGACTCTGCGACGAGCCGATCCCTCGTTCAGAGAATTTCGACCGAGTATGTGTGTGTGTGTGTGTGTGTGTCATTCTATGTGATCACGTGCAACGATAACGCTCTACACCTGCAGGGAGCAGGTAGAAAAAGTTCATAATAAGAAAGAAAGGCGAAAGAAGAAACAAGAAAGTAAATGTAACGGTAAACTAGGTCAACAAAATCCACTTTACCTTCGGATTAGGCTTGTGTTTTTTATACTTAACTTATGTGCGCAGAAAAGCTTTTATAATTTGAAGAACGTTTACAGTAGTCGCGGTTAATATCACAGAGAAGTATGGAATTAATTCTCCCCTGAGACGATTAGTTATTTTGTAATACTGGTTACGGGATGGTGGGCTGCATGGAAGTGTCCCATGATAGGCACAACGGCGTTGGTATTAGCGAGGCTCAGCCTTTGGATTTTGGTAACGGAATGCTAATTCATTTCTAGTGTAAATTTCAGGAGAAGATTCTTACGAAGCTTTGTGGTAAAGTTGTGGGAAAATGATATTTCGTACGATCTAGGCATAGAAGGAGAATAAAATTATAACACGTTGTTAAAGGCTAGGATAAAATGTGTGGAATGGATATGTAGGTTTACGAACAGGAACGTGTAGCTGCTTCTGGTTATCGTGGGAACGAATCGGAATTTTATCCATAAGATGAGCAATTGATCATCTTATGTTTATTGGGCAGTGCATCATCTTGATAGTTGAATAAGGAGAGACCATCTTGATGTCACTTGCTTTATTGTTTCATTATTTAATGCTCAACATGTTTCGGATGTTAATACATCCACCCTCAGGAACTTGCGACTTATTTGTTGAGTTATTTCATGGGTTGTATTGCTCTGGTACGGTGCGTGTTGATGTTACGTTGTGGTTTGGCTGGGGTGGTGTGGTATCCGGATGCAGGCTGAAACACTGCTTCAGCCTGCATCCGGATACCACACCACGCC
>Ga0136643_10012295_pt1 | contig 12742 bp, 11 predicted proteins | sample TergutLab28metaG_FD_96883 | JGI IMG/M metagenome (GOLD analysis project Ga0136643, IMG submission 96883) | Labiotermes labralis P1 segment gut microbial communities from Petit-Saut dam, French Guiana - Lab288 P1 (version 3) (version 3) | ecosystem: Host-associated > Arthropoda: Insects >...
GACGTTCGGCATTCTTTAAACTGTTGTACACACGAACGCACCTTTTTCACGTCCAGAATGCCATCATTGCATGTCTCACTCAATTGTTGATGAATTTCGATGGGTTTCATGCCACGCAAGTGGAGGAATCGGATAATCACGAGCTGTACCTCGAATATAAACGTCGCCATTTTCAGTATCTAAAACACTACTGTCACTCAACGACGTCACAAGCATTCAACGGGTAGGACGGTGTTGCCAATTAGTCTCACCCAACCTAAAGAACCGCCACGTCATCTCCAACAACTTTTACGTTTCTACCTACTTTCATTCCCGAGAAAAAAATTAGGAGACCTTACAACTTGAACGCACCACATATAACACCATGTAGAATGGTATACAGGTATCAATGTTATGGAGAAGCTTGCTGCCTTCATCTTCAAGATAGTTGAAGAAGTGTTACTACTTGCAGAAACAGGCATAATAAAGAGGAATGACATTACAGTTGATTGGGGAAGGGGGCCAGTGAGAGTAGTGACATTCTGCAGTAGATTGAGGGCACAGGTGCAACACAGAGGGATATGGAAGGACATGACAGAAAGTTCTTATGGGTGTAGCAAGGACGTGTGGATGTGAGCAAAAGCTGGGATGAGGCACAGATATGAAGCCAAACTTGGAACAGGACTTCCCCGGACTTAATAAGCATTACTGTATATATGTCTTTTTCTCTGTATCTATCACACTTTTAAGAAACCAAGTAATGGTGGATATTCAGGCTCCATAATACTTCGTACTCCAGAAGGCCCCAGGTTCAAGTCTCTGTTCTGCAGCCACATTTACGGGTTTCTTTGTGGTCTTCTTCAGTCCCTCCAAGCAACTATCAGTACAGTATACTACAAACAGACCAACAACTTATCCTTATACTGCATTTCAAATTCACAAATCATAAATAACCCCACTGTTGAATGCTACACAACCTACAGAGTAAATAAAGAAGTTGTTAAATAAACCAAGAATCAACATACCAATCACCATTTTGTGTAAGGAATCTACACCACTAAAAACTACAAGCAGTCTTTACTAACCATAAGCTTCAGAATTCATTCAAACAATGTATGACAAAAAGTGATCTCCTCCACTATATTCTGAGATGTTAACAAACCTCTTGATGTTAAGAACTGAAGGGCTGTTTCTTGCCGTATTCAGTGTAACAACTCTGGTACTCAATTTAGCCTTGAAAACCTCCACTGCTGGGTGCCTAAGAAACTATTCAGACAATAAATGGGGGGATTGGGAAGTGGGACATATGAAATTAATGTAAACTGGCAGAAGTGCAATCATACACACTTTCACTTGCACATTCCCACATCTATCAATATGAAACCACAAACCTATCTTTAACTGCAAAGAAAATTTGGCAAAAAAATAACAAGGCAGTGCATATTTCAGCTTATTTATTCCCTCCTCACATACATAACACTACCCCTTACTTAACAGTACTGGCTGTGCTGACACAAAACACCACCAGGCATTTTTACAGAAAATATTACTTAAATATAACTTCCAAGAATGTCATGTAGGATGAGGTAGCACATTAGTACTGTCAGGCAAGAACAGGTAGCACAAACGAGCTTGCTTACTGTATTGTTCATGGAGCAGATTTACCCTCCTTGGCAGTCTGCAAAGCTTGAGTGATGTACAACTTTGCTAGGGACTGAGAGCAGAACTGTGAAATGTGCTGGCTGTACGTGCTGATCTGACCGGAGACAATCATAGGATTGAGACGCTGTGGCACAGGTATGGGACGGAATAACTTGTTTAGATCTTCTTCTGGAAGTGGGGGTTCATCCTTTGCTTGCCGAGCTGCATTCTCCTGAGACTGTTGAAAAGTCAAAGTGTTATTTCTTGTACACATGGTTTGCATACAACATCCATTAACTCTTACTGTTCATGAGATTCCTGTATGTGTTTGCACCTTGATATGCAATTTGCAGTAAGACATAAGGTCCCATAAACAGCACATCAAATATGGGCAACTGTTGAGAGAATATGCTTTCTATTTGTATTCATTTTTACCATGTTCTTTTGTATTTAACATTAAAAACCATTTATTCATTACCTGAAGCACAGAATAAACTGAGCATGTTTGATTCTTACTACGAATCATCACGGGGCTTCCACAGAACAAGGTTCAAAAACATATGAGGGATCAATTACATAATCAATGTAGTATATTTTCACATCATTGTAGTGCATATATGGTAAGATGGTGCACCAGTTGCCTAAATGTATTAGTAGCTACAGATACATATATTTCAAGACAGTACAATGTAAAGTGATTATCCTGGAAATATAGAGTACTGAGGCATGGTCAACAGAGAAGAAAATACATGCACCAAGTCACACAATCTTACCCTTTTCTGCAAGAAGCGATGCTTATCTTGCTGCTGACGTATCACTTGTTGCTGGAAACGGTTGAACTTGATGGCTTCCTGGTTCAGTTCATCAACTCGGTCCATCAGACAGCGAAGCTGGCCTTCCAACACAGAGCTTTTTTTTAAAAAAAAAAAAATCTTAACTCAGAGACGCAGCTTTTGAACAACAAATGTTACACTTTCACGGTTAATACAACAATAAGGCATTGTGGGTGGAATTCATAAGATTTCTTTCATAGCACACAGGCTTCTAATCAGATACATTGTGTTGTTACACAAAATTTAGGCAATGTAGCCTATTAATGTAATGATGTTAAATTACTACTATTACTACTACTACTACAGTGGTGGTGATAACAGTAGTGGATGGATAACAAAAACAAAAACAACCACTACCACAGCAGCAGCTCCAGCAGCCACCACCATTTACAATCTACTTCCAGCTATTAAATTATAATTTCAAATATGGGTGTGTCAGCTGCTAAGGCTCACATCCTATTCCCTTAAGATTCATTTCAATATTATCCTCCCATTCATGTGTAGGCCCACCAAGTGGTTTTGTGGTGTTGCAATGTAAACATGTAACTTACGCCGTCCCTAAGTCAAGGAACTTGGTTCCTTCTTCTTCTGGAATCATGTCTGCTAGTTCAGACAACATGATGTTTGTAAGATGAGAATTCCTGATAACAATGGGCACTTCCACAAACAAACTTTCATATCCAATCTTCAGGTTTCTTAGTGCTTCTGGAGTAAACTCACTGTCCTTATACATCTGTATCGCTTGGGGAGTTAGACGATATGCTTTCACTGTTAGGAAGCCTCGAGCTGTCTTCTGGGTGTCTGTGGAGATAAATAAAATAAACTGATATCCTACTGCCTATATTATTATTTATGACACAAAGGATTTGCAATCTGCATGAAAAATGTGTACATTTTGGTTCCCATGTTTCCCACTCCAAGACCTATTCACAGTACCATTTGAACACAAGAAAGGCAGAACACGGAGTTCAGTCTTGCAATTTCTGTCAGTTTCCCACTGTTGTCAGCTACAAGGACCCCCGTGTTTATTCAGGCAACTGGTACAAGAGTCCAGTGCCAAAAAAATGGGCATGGCACAAATCTTGGATATAACTTTGCAACTGGACAGTATATTGCTGTAAACAGAAATGAGACCTTTACCACAGAGTGACTGATACACATGACAATAATTCTCCAGAAACAGAGAGTAAAGACAGAAAAAGTAGATACAGCCACAGGTGGAAAGAAGAAACAACTGCTTTGTATAGATGAGTATCATTGGGGCTTGCTGAGAAGTAAATTATGAGAATGAACTCTACTGAAAACACACAAACAGCATGAGGTGTTGTAAAACCTTCAATAATCCATATGACAGGACTGTCCTGAAGTCATCTGATATTCGTCATGAAAAAGAGGCCAAGAACTGTTCTCACAGAATTTGCATTGCACCTATCTGTATAAAACTGAAAAGGGAATCATCTGCTAACTACAATATTTTAAAATGAGGTATGTAATAACAATCAACTGCTAAAACTATACACAGTCAGTACCCCAATAAACGAAGAAATCTGTATGCAGGATTGGTGAAATGATACTGACAGAGGAAAAGTGAAGTACTTGAAGTAATGTGTCCCAATGCCAATTTGTCCACCACAAATCTCATACATAATGGCATAGGAATGAACCCTTGCCTCCATAATGAAAGGCCAGCAACTAACTGTGTATATCACAGCACACCCACCAATTAAAACACTTCTGTTTCCAACATGTGCAGCCCACTACATTGCATCACACTGCATGTACTGCCACAACTAACTACCTGGAGTACTTCTTTAAAAATGTGTATGATTTAAAAACCTATTACTTATTTCAGTCAAGTTTGTAAAGGACTCCATTACACAACAATATACTCATTCAATGATTTCAGGCATTTTGGTTAAACATTTTGGATAAATTAATTTTTGTTCTTATCAGGGACAAATTTACTCTACAGAAGGTTAAAAAGAAATACACTGAACAAGTGAAAGTTGACTATATGCATTAGACACAAACTGTCTTAAGTCATACGGCATTTAAATAATAATGAACACACATATGTGTATAGCAATTATTTAAGAAAAGTCATTCCATAAAATTAAATTATGCCTTACAGACAAATCATTTACACATTATGAACTGGCCACATACTGTGCACTGACCATATATGACGACAACTGATTCTTCAATAGATGTCTGGTAATGATATTGCGATTCCAACAAGGGAAGGCTAAGGAAGTTGCCTACATCTGCACTTTGATACCATCCCACATGGAAATGATCTACATTAACTCTTCGTAATCGTCGCATCATTGCTAGCTGGTATTCCTCTGGAATATGAAGTAAATTCTTGTTAAGAAACCAATGAAAGAAGTTTAGAGTATGGCCTTCTGGGTTGTGTATTAGTGAATATCAACATTCTGAAAGAACTTGCTACCTCCACTTTCAGCATCAAAGACAATAAGTTACATCTGAGGTAGGTTAAATAAGGGAGAGGGCAGCATACTGTTATCTAACAATCAAACTCCATAACATTATAACCCAGGAAACCACAACATGAATATACATTACCATAAAACCCTCCAATATTATATGGAAAGTGATCAACACATCTTGGGACATACTGATAGCGGATCAGCTTCTTGTCTGCACATTTTTGTAGACAAGGCAATGGAAGAAACTGTGTACTTGTGGTATAAGTATGACAATGAAGCCAAAATACAATACTGTACAATACCTGACACATTGTTCTGATATTCTGAATTCTGTTATTTTAAATATTCTACAAATAATTCTATTATTTCTGTGGCATATCTTACTGTATGTGTAATCTAAAAGATAATATTGGTGAAACAACAAGGCTCTAATACAGAAAGTGAGCCCTGCTTATATTCCCAGTACCACAAAGAAGTTTACAATTCCATATATGCAATCAAGGTTGGTAATATTGATGGTGATTGTACAACACACTATAGTGAAACAAAGCACAATGTCACAGGAAATAATATGACAGTAATGTAAATGACACACCAATGCATAACCTTGTACCTGTCAATAAAATGAAACTGCAAAGTGTACTTTCAAACAATAAACATTTTGTCGACAATAATAGCAAATCAGCAAGTCTGAACTCCAAGAGCATGTGTTAATAAAATAAATTCTTCTCTGTGGATTACCACTTTTTTAGGCACATTCACAAAGCAAGCTGTGATTAATATTTGTCATTTCTTCATGTAATTTCAGTGCCATAACTTGAGTTTCCACAAGAGCTTTGTAGTGTCAGTTCTGAACTACTATATTCTAATGACATACAACTGCTCCTAAAATTAAAAAAAAAAAACCTCAGACCACAACCTGGCACACAATGTTTTTGCAATTACAAGTTAAACCATAACCTTCAAGGACTGCAACGTCTTGAACCTGAAAGCATGACACATTTGTTATTACAATCCAATGATACCTTTGTGGACTCCGTTCTTTTTCTTCTGTTAACTGTTGTCTTGCATATTGTAACCTGACGTTCTGTACGTCTTATGGTGGCGACCCTGAGAACATGACGCCTACATACATACGGCCTGAATTTTTTAAACCAGCAACCATTTTAATGAAAACTTAGTATTTTTTATGTAACAGTATTCCTTGGTGTCTCCGAATACGTGTAATATGAAAAATATCATTGACTTATCACTGGCCCCCACATTTTGGACGACGACAGATGGAAAAAGACCACCACCAGTAACGTTCACGTGAGTACAGACGGTGCGTAATATACTTACCTTCATCCATACTTTCGTCATTGTGCTTTGGGAACGGAAAACAATTGGTAATTTCGAGACAGTTTTCAACAACCAAACCTAACAATGCTCCTTGAGCTACTTCCATATTCCCTGTTGATTCTTCGTGACTGTGTTTTATCATTTTCATGACGGCCTGTAAAAACAGAATATTAGTTAAGAATAAGGATGCAAAAATCGCAGACATAAACCACACGTTTCAACAGTATAACACACATTCTAATTATTGTTAATGTCTCTATCTTTTACCAAGCCATCCATTTGGACATAAGCAATAGAGGATTCATTATCTGGCACCCTACGAGATCCACCACGTCCGCTCGCCATTTCTACAGTTCGACAACCATAAACGAACACCTACAACCCGTACGCATGGAGTGGATCCAATGTATATTCCGTAGTTCCACTCTTACATCCGTGATTGTAGACACGGAGTGTGGCATTATGTCCCAGAGGAAGGAGCCCCTGGAGCAGGCAAGTACTGGTTTTTGTACAGAGTAGGTTTCCACGGATTAAGATTGAGTTGTTTGTTGGTATCAGGCATCAGAAATCTGTGGGTATACCCAGCCTGTCAAGTTGTCTAGTCAGCTTGGTAGGCGGGGGCATGGTTGGAAGACGTACATGGTGAAGAAATATGGCAGAGGGAATTTGTTTAACTGTTGTGCGCCTGTTTCCATTTGTACTCTTACTTTGTATGACGGATGTGTTCGTTGAATCACACAATTCGCCTTCTCGTAACAGCGACAAGTCGATAAGTAATCTAGGAGTGAAAAATTATTTAGGGCCGACATTAAAATTTTTATATTGGTGAGTATGGACGAAATGACATGCCAACCCATGTTTAAGTGCCTTAAATACAGACGTGTCGAACAGTGGCTGCATCTCTCATTTTTATTCGATATTTATTGTAGACGTATTTGAAACTAGGAGAATTTGTGATAAGGTATAGTAGCTATTGTCCATGAAATGTGAACTTGTGCATGGCGACGGGTGAATCAGCATATTGGTGCTGTCGCTTGTGTGATGAGATTGCACAGGTTGATGAAAAGTAAATTAATCGACAGAAAATAATGCGTTTAATTTAGTAAACTAAACACATATACAGTTCACCCATGATAATTATAAAGTTGTACCAGATTCAGCGACAGGCTTGGTGTTTAAGTAAGGTTGGGATAAAGCCATGATATTGCGAAAACCCATTTAAATTCCGCTTAAATTGGCAGACTGTACAAATCTTATCAGTTTCTTGTTGTTTGGCACAGCACAGAATATTATATGGCAAATGAGGGTAAATGCTTATTTAAGCCACAATAAATATTATGATGCTTTTTATACAGATTATTCTTTAGACCATATCTAAATGTCTTAGGTGATGGTGTGTTACAATGAATCTGGACCTGAGCAGCATGATGGTGTCAGTTGAAGTGTATGTTTGAGATAATATATAATTTTTCTTTGACCAGCATGTGACTTACTGCTGTTTAATTCTTGGTCCACCTTCACTGGGATAGTATTTGGACTTAAAACCGTCTGCAACTAAAAGAGCTTGAAATTCCAAGAAAAATTATATATTATCTAAATATGATAAAATTGTACATTCACCATTCTGCTTGTTGGGTCCAAAAATGTGACTTATTTTGCACATTGGCCATTTCCTTGGGTGTTTCCAGACAAAAATGTTTTAAAAATTGGATCTGTTTCCATCATCAGGTGTGAAGATTCCTACTCAGTTGGTCACCATTGGAAGAGCTAGTTTCAGTCACCGGACGCCAAGAACAGGGTGTTGCCATAGTTAATATTCAGTATCAGGAGGAAATAATAGAAAATTGACCAATGAAACTGAAACATTTGACAAAAACAAAGCTGGTTCTCATGTTTGTAGGGTTAGACTCTTTCAGACAGACACTAGAAGGTTTAAAATGAGGCTAGATAAATGACAAAATTCCCAGTTATATTGCATGAACAAACTGATCAGTATGATGCAGAAATACAAGGAAATTTTCATGAAACAACCTGATATGAGTGAGCTAGGTTCATCAAAACTACTGTGTGACTGAACCTCATTGACGGGCAGAATCCAAATGGAGGCAATTTCCAGACATGCCCGGGATATCAAATTTGTCACACAAGCCATGTGGGCTGATGCCTTAATTTTTTGCATACCTTATTGGATTCAGTTTCTAAAACTCCGGTTTTATGTGAATATATGCGGTGATCAGCATATGCATCACAATTTAGTTTTCCTTTTTCTAGCAGCCCCAGCCATTGTAAAATGATAAGCTTCGATCTTGAGGTCTGTGCTCTTCTGGGATGTTACATGGCATAGGTTGCCAGCTGGTTGTGATGTTTTAGGACAGACTGTCAGCCCTATCTTCAAGGGTCAAGTAGTAGTTCTTGGAATACTTAAGCCTTGAAGATGGGGGAGAGAGGTCATCCCAAAACGCCAGTAATCAGTTGCCAGCTCACGCCACATAACATCCGAGAAGAATGAAGGCCTCAACTACATGACGATGGAAGCCTGAAATCTTGCACAGCTTAGATCTACCTTTTACTTCTGGCAAAGTGTCTTATAGATATGGTATATTATGTGCTGGCAGTATTTTTGTGTGTGTTGGTTCAGTGTTTTATGGCATGACATGTTGATTAAGTTTATTTAATTTTCAGTTACTCATGAGGATATCGTAAGGTGTTTGAGCAGTATGCAGCCATCCTACACCAGAAGTATCCAGAGATTAGTGTTGAAGGCGATATGTACCCACCCCCTGATTATAAAGTATTGTTAGCTAGAGCTATGGTATGTAATCAAATTTATATCTACTTTTTATATGTATTTGAATACTACAGGGTGCACTCATATGTGCTCGTCTCACAGTGTAACTACAGCGTAACACAACAGTTTCTGAAGTTGAAGTACAGTACAGCACACAGAGAGTTCATTGTTGAAACTTGTAATATAAAGTTGTTTAAAAAGTGCAAGGATTGTAGCCAGTCATAGTACAGAAAGGAAAGACAGGTTAAATCTTGTACTGAAACATCAGGCAAAAAGTAGTATCCTAAGGAGTGTATGAATTCAGAAGACTATCATTTGAGCATCACCGGGCCTGAAAGTCTAAGAACATATGCGTATGTTGTGTTCTTTGCGTTGAGTTTCGACATCCATAAATTCATTTTTAATTTAAAAGGTTCAGTTGCTTGTACAAGAGAATTTTGAGTTTACAGAGACATTGTATGATTACAAAATTGTACCATATCTGTCAAGTATGTAATTCCATTGGCTGAACAAATCCTTTAATTCTGTTCTACCAGAAAACAAAGGAAGGGTGCTAATCATTACACTGCAAGACAAGCATACGAGAACACAATATATATACGTCATTTACCACATTTTGTTTGTTCAGGGGGCTGTCAAAATGCTGCTCATCATATGTATCCTTGGGAGTGTAAATATCTTCAATTTTCTTGGTCTGCAAGAACCATCTTGGTGGACGTGGTGTACCAGAAACAAGCTGTATTCATGTATTATGATATTCTTTGTTTGTAATGCAGTAGAAGGACAATTATTATCAACTGGAGCTTTTGAAATATCTATGAATGGTAAGGAAATGTACTGAAAGGTACTAAAAACCATATATGTTTATTATTAAGGTTTCAGGCAACTGCTACTGTTTCTGTCTTTTGTCATGTTTATTCCATTGTCATAGCTCAGACTATACTGCCATGAATCATTGGATGACACTAAATTGAGTGCTGTAGAAGGAAGCAGTCATATTTAAGTTGAACTACTATCTTGGACTGTGCCTCAAGGGACTGCTGAAAACTGTGAGAACCTCACTGAGGATAGCCAGTTTGTGGGCTAAGAGATGAATCTTAGAATTATGAAGGAGTGTGCTGGTCATTGAACTATATTTGTTGACTGCTAATATTGTATCAAATGCTTGTTGTTATTGATTATTCAGTGGGTCTTTTACTAAGGAGAAGATGTGGACTTCAGAAAGAGAACATAATAGGAGCATTATTATATATGAGGGCCTACTTAAGCTATCGTATTCACCAGGTATTATTAGGGTGAAGATCAAGGAAATGAGGTGAACAGGACAGACAACAAACACAGTGGAGATAAAAATTGTGTACAGAATTTTATTTGAAAACCTTGATGGTTAATGCCAGTTGGAAAGCCTAGGTTTAAATGGAAGGAGTATGTTAAAATGGATAATAATTATTCTGTGTGGAATCAGACTATACAGCTATATACAAGACCATGAAAAGCAATAAGGGAACTAATTACATTTGATTTACAGAGAAATATATGTTTTCAATTTGTCATTGTTAGTCTGTGTTTTTGCTTGAAAGGAAAATGAAAAGGAGGCTTATGAGGTCAGGCTGTTGTCTAAGAAGTGTCTCCACATTAACTTTCCAGCCAGTTACTCAGTTGTCATAAATCCCTGCTGGTGACTGCCCTCACTATCTCTTTCACTGCCATCTCCATTGTCTAAGACCACACAGATTATCACCAGTATGACAGTCATTTCATGAATTTCAACTTCAGTATTCAATGAATCAAATCTGCATCTAGTGCTCATCTAGCGTTATGACCTGCAAGTTACAGTACACTCCTTTAATACTTTGCACATCATGCCACAACTCGGGATCTGACACTGTATCCCATGGGATACAACACAATAAGAAGTATACCTAACCTCCTACATTCCTGTGTAATTTTATATTATGTAGGTATGTATATAATTCACAAATGTTGCTGTGGGCTGCATAACATGAACTGGCAGACCACAGGTTTGACGCCATGGTGTGTAATGAAGCAGTCATGGCCTAATTTGAGGTCCTGTCTTGGCATACGACTAAGGAGACTGAGGAAGATCACAGAAAATCTCAGTCAGGATAGTCATATAATTTAATGGTGTGACCTCCAAGAATAAAAAGTTCTAATCTTAATTTATCTTCTTTGCAGATATACCACTGTGGTCTAAACTTGAAACTGGAAGAATTCCTCAACCACCAGAATTGTTCAAAATAATAGAGAACCACATGCAATTTGCAGCATAAAAGTTATGTTTTGTACAGATCATGAGTATTTTCTTTCATGAAGTGTTATTCACTTTTTTTTTAGTTTGAAGTCTCTGTTAAAAATAAGTTGTTTTCTGAGAAACTGATGACAGTTCTTTCTCAAAGTGGGACATGCCTGCAGGAAAGAGCTTGATGTATATAATCAGCATGCAACTTGTTCTTATCAGATACTTTCGTATTTTCTACTATGATACAGATGTTATTTCACTATGCAGTTTGTATTTTATACATGTAATACATTGCTAAGTTTAGAGTGGGGTTAGTTACATTGACCATAGATTGAAAAATGAGTTTAGTTCATCATCTCTACATTACAGAGAGGTAATGATGCCAAGATATAAAATCATTTGTATAGTAAGAGTGTAAAAAATTCTCCCTAGCTAAGATGTTTAGATGTTACATTTTTTTGCACTTGTATGAAAGCTTGAATTGAAAAGTTTATGAATGGTTTTTCAGAGACTTTTCCTCATTCTCCTCCTCTCTTCCCCCCTCTCCCCCCATCTTTTTTTGTGTTTTTCATAAGACATGTCCATTACTCATCCTGCTTTCGTATGTCACAGGTTTCCTAATCAGATTCATGTGGAAGTCATACAGGGTTTCCTGATAAATTAACCCCTGAAAGGCAAAGTGGCATAAGTCATGTTTTCTTTGGCGAGCTTGCATCTCTCTGCCTGGCAACACACTGGGATTATCATTGACCTATCATGATATGCACTATTGTTTGAGGGTTGAATTAATAAATGTGACCTACACTACTTCCCCTGTTTAAGCATTTAATTTTTCTTGACACAATGATGTACACCACACTGCTGCCCTTCAGTGGTTCAAATAAGAGAGCTACATGAAGAATACAGTCTGGATGTGATGCAGTATGGTCCAGTAGACATTTATGTATGTTTTGAAATTGACCTACTGCCTGAAAGGTATACACTAAAGGAAATCAGAATGACTGCAGAAGTTTTTACACTAAATGTTTGTTCATGATTACTTTGTATACAGCTGTCATCTTGTCACCACTGAATATCGTTTGTGTTCTTCCCATTCAGAAAGAACTACATTTAACACAGTGCACATTATCATGTGATCCAGAAGATTGTTTCAGATATTGCATCCTTACCTGGATATTAACCGTTCAGCGTGGAGTGACGAGCACTGCTCGTCACGGCGAAAACATCACCTGTCGTGGAGTGACGAGCACTGCTCGTCATGGTGCACGCTCTCACTCATTCGTCTATATCTCGACAATATAGGGAGCAAATGTAACTGGGCTGCTTTGTGCTTGTTCATGAAGGAGTTGGCTCTCTTATGGTGTGGGAGACAGTTGCTAGAAATTATTTCTTCATTTTTTCTCTGCTCTCGAATTTTGGGTTTTCTTTTTGCAGTCGTGGAGTGCCAAAC
>Ga0136643_10012298_pt1 | contig 12741 bp, 11 predicted proteins | sample TergutLab28metaG_FD_96883 | JGI IMG/M metagenome (GOLD analysis project Ga0136643, IMG submission 96883) | Labiotermes labralis P1 segment gut microbial communities from Petit-Saut dam, French Guiana - Lab288 P1 (version 3) (version 3) | ecosystem: Host-associated > Arthropoda: Insects >...
AGAAAAATTGGAAAGCGACGACGACGCTCTCAAAATTATGACAATTCATAAGTCAAAAGGCTTGGAATTTGACGTTGTTTTTGTTCCCGAAATAGGCAGAAGCCCAAGAAAACACGAGTTTCCGAGCGCTTACGAGTATAACGAAGGCAGTGAAAAAAACATAGCGTTTTTCGCGGAAGACAAAGACAATATTATGGGAACTTTGAGCAATAAAGAGGAAAATGAGGAGACCGCCCGCCTTTTGTACGTTGCCTTAACAAGAGCAAAATATAGGCTGTATCTGTGTTTTAGTCCGCCCAAAAGAACTAAAGACAGGGTTATTTCAAAGCAAATAGGCGCGTCGTCTGTTTGCCGAGAGATTTTTGACGGTTTTTCGTGGCAAAGCGATAATGTTAAAATCGAGGATTTGGAAAATGTCCTCGAAGAAATGGGCGAATTTTACAATAAAAAAAATACAAAAATAGAGAATTTTGAAAGAAAATCGGAAAAATTTGACAAAATAAAAGATAGGGCAAAACCGACTTGGACGAGAACAAGTTTTTCTAAAATTACAAAAAATTTATCGCCTATAGAATATCGCTCCGACCCCAAAAACGAAAAGCCGAAAATTCCCGCGGGAGCAAGAATGGGAACGCTTTTGCACGATATTTTTGAAAATATTGATTTTAAGGCGAAGAACGACGAAATCCAAAAAACCGTAAAAGAAAAACTGGGGGATTTCCCCGAATTTGAAGAAAAAGACGGCAACGAAAACGAAAATATTGCAGAAGTTAAAGCTTGGGTAAGCGCGGCTTTGGATAAAACCTTACCGCATAGCGCCGCAGGAAAATTAAAGGATGTGGAACACAAAATCGCAGAGCTTAGTTTTCTTATGGATTGCCAAAAAATCGACCTAAAAAAAATACAGGAAGAGATTGCGAAAGGAAAAATCAATTTCGTCGTTCCAAGAGAGCTGCCCGACAAATATATCAGCGGCGCAATCGACCTGATTTTCTTGGGCGCGGACGGCAAATATTACATCCTCGACTGGAAATCGAACGCTATGAACGGCGACTTTTCCGAGGAAAACGTGAACGCCGAAATGTTGAGCCACGGCTATCATTTGCAGTATTACATTTACGCAGTCGCACTAAAAAGATGGCTCGAAAAAACAAAATCGGACTTCGATTTCGCTCAAAATTTCGGCGGCGTTTATTATATTTTCATAAGAGGCGTGAACGAAAAAAACGCCGACGGAATTTATTTCGCCGACGGAAAAAAAATCGCAAACTCCATAGATTTGCTTGATAAATCGTTAAAAGGAGAGGTATAAATGAATAATCTCAGAGAATTTTTGCTCGAATACTTAAAAAAGCAATATAACGTATCCGAAACCGTAAAAAAATACGCCGAAAAAGTATTGGAACAGCTCGAAAAAGGCAGTATATGCTTTGAACTGAGCGCCGCAGAAAAAGAAGAGTTGGAAAAAGAGAAATCGGAAGCAATCGGCGCGCAAAATCAAGTCCGCCCTTTAATTTTAGACGGAGAAAGATTGTATATTCAGCGGTATTTCGAGTATCAAAAAAGGATATTGGACAAAATTAAAATCTTGCTCGAAAACAAAAAATTGCACGTAATAACAGGCGGTCCGGGAACGGGAAAAACAACGTCTTTGGCAAATATTCTCAAAGACAGATTAAACGAAAAAATACTTTTAGCCGCCCCAACGGGAAAAGCCGCGCTGAGAATGAAAGAAAGTTTGGCTTTACAAGGCATAGAAGCGCAAGCAAAAACATTGCACCGACTTCTCGGCTATATTCCGCTGTCGGTAAATTTCAGTCATACAAAAGAAAATCCGCTTGAAGCCGACATAATCGCAATAGACGAATGTTCGATGATAGATTTGCAGATGATGGCGAAATTGCTGGAGGCAGTCGGCGATACTTGCGATTTGTATTTGCTTGGCGATAAAAATCAATTGGCTTCCGTAGAAGCAGGCTCGGTTTTTGCCGATATTTGCGGAAAACTTGAGCGGGAATACAGCGACGAAATACCTAATGGCAAGTTTGAAACCTGCCCTTACGAAGAAAAAACGAAGAATTACAGAGCCCAAAACGCTTTGGGGATTGCCGATTTAAGCAAGCAAATATTGAGCGGCGAAGTAAAAGATTTTGGCAATGAAAACGTCGAATTTTTAGAAAAATTAGACCTTAACAACGATTGGTATAACGACTTGTTTAACGCCAAAGACGAAAAAACCGCATTAAATTTTTTGCGAACATTTCAGATTTTGTGCGCAACCAAAAGCGGTAGAAACGGTTGCGTTAAAATAAACGAAATATTATGCGGCTCGGCAAAGAAGAAAAACGCGAAATATATTCCTATAATAATTACGGAAAATGATTATCAACAAAATCTTTTTAACGGAGACGTCGGCATTAAGGATGAAAAAAGTAATTTGGCGTATTTTGAAAACAAAGAGGGCGCAATTCCCGCCCTGACTTTACCAAAACACGAGCCCGCCTTTGCCATAACAATACACAAATCGCAAGGCTCGGAATACGATAAAGTCGCAGTAGTATATCCCGATAAAAAGCAAGAGGAAGAACTTTTCACCCGCGAACTTTTATACACCGCAATCACCCGCGCCAAACAAAAATGCCTAATTTTCGGCAACAAAGAAACGCTTGTAAGTTCCTGTGGAAGGCGGATTTTGCGGGTTTCGGGGATTGGTTAATCCTCAAAACCGCATTCTCAACTTCGTCTCCATATAAAAATGGCTTCCTGCGCTCATTCCGGACGGGCGAGGACCGAATTCGCCGTGGTTTCCGTCGTTGTTAAAGAGGTTTCTGTCCATCGGAACATTTGCCGCAACACTCAGTGATATTGCCTGCGAAATTTGATGATTGAACGTTAGAAGCGAAACGAATGACGCGTCGTCAAGCCCCGAAAGCAGAGCCAAACCCGCGTTGGTGAAGTTGCTGAAACGGTATGTAAAACCCGTGTAAAGGTAGTTTCGGTTGGAAAAATTTCCGCCGCCTGCAAGCGATGTCGATGAAGCTAAGCCGTTATACAAATATTCTGCGAGAAAAATTAAGTTTCCGCTGAAAAATGAGTAGTCAAAACCTGTGCTTAGCGATAATCCGTCCGCCTTGTTTTCTAATTCTTTGTTGTGGGTGTAGAGCATATCAAGTATAAGTCCCAGTTCCAAATCGGCTTTTAGCGATAAACCCGTGCGGTGAGTCCAAGGGTTTGAAGCGGTTGAGGGAAATTCGTCGGAATACTCGAACGAGTATAGTAATTGCGCGCTTAATTTGTCCCAATGTTTGTCGGCGGCGATACCTGCAATTCCGCTGTTTGCGTCCAACGGGTCGCGACCTGTAATGCCGAAACCCTGCAACTTAAAGCCGTGAACGGGAAACCACGATAGACTGTTGCCCAAAACTGCGCGCGGGCGAGCGTTGGGTTTAAGTGGATTTTTAGGATTTAGAAAGTCCGACGACCCCCAAACGTTGCTAAAGCCTAAAGGTATGCGCATAATTCCGCCGTCGAAATTTACGTTTTCGCCTCTTATTCTGAAAAACAGGCGTTCGAGTTCGATAAGCGCGGCGTAGTATTTTCCTGTGTGAATACCGCCGAATTTAACGTGTTCCGCCTGTGAAATCATTGTGATAGCGTAATCTCCCGAGGCGGCGATAAGATTAACCGCGCCGAAAAATGTGCCGTTTTCTCCTACGCGCGCCTGCATTCGTATATTGGCGTATTCTTCGAGACCGTAAGACAGATTTGCCGCTTCGCCCGCGCCGACATTTGTCGCTACGGACGACTCGAAAATCCCCGAAAATGTTAGCCCGTCTCTTTGGGCGAAAGCATTGCCGCCGAAAAAGGTAATTGCCAATATTAAAAATGCGCAAAATTTCGCAAAATTTATGTAGGGGCGGGTTTGAAACCCGCCCTTACGCAGAAACAAGAATGTGCAAAAATTTCTCATAAACTATCGCTCCAAATTTCTCATACTGAACACGGCGTCGGGGATTGGTTTGTCGAGAATTACGTTTCGCATTACGAATATCGTTCTGCTGTTTCGTCTCAGCAAATCCCGCACTTCGACTTCTACGGGGAAACGTCGTCCGCCTATAACTTCCACTCTTATGAGGTTTTGTTCTTTGAGCATTGCGCCCGAAAGTGCAAAAAGTTCGCTTCGAAGCAGGTCGCCGTTTTCCTTGTCTATAAACAATCTGCGTTTCGGATAACTTTCGGTGCGACGTTTCGCTTTAAGTTCCAATATCCAGGTATCTTTGTCTTGCAAAGTTTGCGAGCCGACTATTTCCGCAGTGTATCTTTCGGAGAGCGGTTCGTTGTTTATCGCGTCTTCGTAAGACATATCGGAGCCCATCATCGATTCGCGCAGCATGTGTCCCGATATAAGCATTACCCCCTCATTGTCGGGAGAATACACAAAAAGCCGTCCGCCGCGCCGCAAATATCGTGTTTCTGCGTCTTCGGGATTTGTAAATTCAATAAAACTGTCGGAATTTTCGCGCGCCCAAGCGTTCATCGTTTTGACAAATCGGCGGTTGTTATGCTCGATTATCATTTCCGCTTCGTATTGGATAGTCGTGAAAATTTCGTTTTTGTCCACGCGGGCAAGCAGTTCCTGCGCGGTCGGCGTTTTTGCGGCGAAAAGTGTGAAAGCCGTTCCCGCAATCAGCAGTACCAAAGCCGCTGTGATTTTTTTGTTCATAATGTTTCTCCTTTTCTTCTGTTAAAATCTTCTGTTTTTCATTCGGTGATTGAGCGGAGCCGAAATTATCTCCTCAGCGCCTCGACGGGCTCTACAAAGGCGCTTTTCAGCGATGGAATTAGCGTAAAAAGCGAGGCTACTACTACGCCCATAATCCACGCCTGCACCAAATTCCATACGTTGAATTCCAAGAAAATTACGTTGGCAAGCGGCATTTCGCTGAATTGGTTGCCCAGCATATCGCCTATGCGAAGCGGAAAATGCGCTCCTATCGCCGTCAAAATTCCGCCGAAAATTACTCCGATTAGCGCTCCCAAAGCCGCCATAAAAAGCGACTCGAAAAAGAAAACCGTGACGATTTCGTGCCGCGTCATACCGAGGCAACCCATCATTCCTATTTCTTTTATTCGCTCGTGGACTATCATTACTACCGTGTTTACTATTAAAAAACTTGCGACGATTAAAAACACCAAAAATATTACGACATACATCGGGCGCATTGCTTCCATTACCGCGACCCAGTAGTTTTCGCGCCACTGTGTAGCGATGTTTTCTTCGCCGACGATTTCTTTGACTTTGGCAGCGATTTGTGCGCTTAGTTTTTCGTCGTCCGCAAAAATTATTAGTTGTTGCGTTCCGTCTCCCATAGAAAGAAGCCGCTGAAGCCGTTCAAAATCCACGATTATAAAACGCTCGTCAAAGCGGAAAAAATCGAAGTCGTAAATTCCTGTAATAACGGGGCTCCAAATACGGTTTGAAAACTGCGCCGATACCGTCATAAGCGGAATTCTGTCGCCTATTGTAAGCCCTGAGCGTTGTGCAAAAATGTGCCCGACCGCGGCTTCGTTTGCGCCGTGTTTTGGGAAGCGCCCTTCTATAAGCCCGTTGCTACGATTGGTTAAATTAAAGTTGTTTGCCGCAGTTTCGTCTTCTATGTTAAGTCCCCAGAGAACTGCGTGTTTTACGGTGCTTTCTTGCAGGGTCGCCATAGTGTTTATGCGCGGAAAAACGGCGCGGACACCCGAAATTTGCTTTATTTCGTCCGCCAATTCCCGCCAATTTCTGCCGTTTGCTACGGGATATTGGACGGGTAAAAACTCTTAGTCAGCCTCAAATTCCTGCGATACCACTTGCACGTGTCCGAGTTCAAAAACCTGCACCAATTTTGTCATACTGCCGAGCATTCCGCCGATATATCCCGAATATACGGTAATAAAAAACACCGCTATTCCGACCGCCGCAAAGCAAAAAGCCGTGCGCCGCGGGTTTCGCCAGATGTTGCGGTAGGCGATTTTTGCAAGTGTCGCCGTGCCGCCGCCCTGTTTTTGTTGCGCTGTGGTTGTCATATTGAAAATTTCTCCTTTTTGAAATTATCTTTTCAGCACGTAATAGGTATATCGTTTATCGCCGACTTTTTCGATAAGCTTGCCGCTTATCACTCAAACCTCAAGCTATCGGTAATTGACATTTTAAGCGCGCGTTTGGTTGGGAAATATGCCATAAGCGCCGCGAGGATTGTTGCTCCGATACCTGCTTGAAAAAGTACGGGAATATCCCAGCCGCTTCGCAAAACGGTGCTTACTCTGAAACCAATGCCGCCGCCTAAGGTTTCCGCCATTGCGCTTATGTCTAAGCCGTATTTTACCATCGGATAATTTATGGCGCAACCAAGAATTATTCCGAGCGCAGAGCCGAGCAAGCCCAAAAATCCCGCTTCCATCATATAAACGGCTATCACTTGTCCGTCGGTCATTCCCATTGAACGCGTCATTCCGATTTCCTTTGTTCTTTCGAGGACGGCGAGCAAAATTGTGTTGGAAATTACGAGGCACGCCAAAAAAAGCAACAAAAACGAAAGCGCTTTGGTTGCATTCATTTCCAACGCCTCAAATGCAAGGTATTCCGACATATATTCTTTCCAGAAAAACACGCCCAAATGGTCGGGAAGCGGTTCTGCCAATCCGCGTTTTAGCGCTGTGGTAATTGCGGCGGCGCTTTCGTCGGCATTTGGAAGTTGCGTGTATGCAACGCCTTTTTTTCGTATCAAAAGTTCGGTTATTGCGCCGTCGAGCATCATTCCCGCTTCGTCTTGCAGAACGTCCAAAGGAATGTAGGCGATATTGCCGTTGGGCACGGGGTCGGGACTGTTTATTACACCCACGACAACCGCGTCAATCAGTTGGTTTACGTGGCGCACGGCACCGCGAAATCCGGAGCGTATCATTATTGTAAGCGCCTCGTTTTTTTGATACTCGTCCAATTCTTCTTTAAGGATAAAGGCGTTTAATGCCTCTTCAAATTCGTATGCGGCTTCAATTTTTGATATATCTTTTTCGCGAAGAGCAGGCATAAGTTCGCCCTCCCAGAGGTGTCGGCGTATCATTTCGGGCAGTGCTCGAATGTCAATTACCGCGTTTATGCGCACGTTGTTTCGGTCGGTTTGGGCAATCATATTCCAAAGACGGTCGATGTCTTCGCGCGAAATATTTCGTCTCAAAAATACGCGTTCGTTGCCTACAATTTGCCTTTCGGAAGCCGCAAAAAACTCCATGTTTACGCTTCTTTCTTCTTCGTAAAGCGAGCGTATAAAGGTTTTGTCCGCCTCGTTTGTCGCCGACTGCGCTATCAATTCTTCGAGCTCCGAGCGGCGCGGGCGCGTGGGAATTCCGACCCGTAATCTCCCTGCCGCCATTGTGCCGACCGCAATTTCAAAACTGCCGCTTTCGGGCATTCTTCCGAAATCCACAAAATTCATATAGTGCAAAATGCGCGCTTCCGCTTCAACATCAATCGCGTTTACGAGCATTGGCGCAGACCCGAAATTTGAGTGTATCATTCCCGAAAACACAAAACGCGGCGCAGAATAAAAGCCCTCTGCGTAGAGCGCGGCGCTGAAACGTTGCCAATCCGTAAAGTTTTCGTAGCTCGGGCGCTCGTCGCGGCGTTCAAAATACATTTTTGTTTGCAATTTTGCGGCGGACATATCGTAATTTACTATGTTTCTGCGCGATTCCACGGATATTGCGCTTAGCCAACTGCTCAGAAAAACAAACATTGCCACGCTGACCATTATCGCCGCCGACGTAAGACCGGTTTTTACCTTGTGGCGGGCAAGATTACGCAATGCAATCTTGATAAACGCGGAATTATTTTCCAATATATTTAGCAAACTCATAGCTGTCTCATTTCGTTTCGTCGGCTTCGATTTTTCCGTCGCGAATTTTTATCAGTCGCCGCGCATAATCCATAACCATAGAGTCGTGCGTCGAAAAAACAAAGGTTGTTCCCTCGGATTTGTTGAGCGAAACCATCAATTCAAGAATTTCCTGTCCGATAGTGGAATCCAAGTTCGCAGTGGGCTCGTCCGCCAAAATAAGCGCGGGTTTTTTGATGAGCGCACGGGCAATTGCAACTCGCTGTTGCTGTCCGCCCGACATATCTTTTGGGCGGCGTTTTACCATATCCGCAAGCCCGACATCTTCCAAAACTTTCGTTGTTCTGCTCTTAATTTCCTTTTTATCGACCCCCAATAAAGTCAGCGGAAACGAAATGTTTTCTTCGACCGACAGCACGGGAATAAGATTATACGCCTGAAAAATAAAGCCGATTTTGTTTCGCCGAAGCAACGCCAACTGCTTTTTCGACATTTTCCCCGTATTAATGTCGTCGATTATCATTTCGCCGCTCGTTATGGTATCCAAACACCCCGCCAAATGCAAAAAAGTGGACTTCCCGCTCCCCGACGGTCCCGCAATAGCGGCAAATTCCCCGCTTTCAAATTCCAAATCCACTCCGCGCAAGGCGTGCACCACGTGCTTATCTAAAGCATAGTCCTTGACCAAATTCTGCGCTTTGATTACAGACATATTTTTCTCCTTTTTGCGCTAAAAATACGTTGTGCCGTAAAGAAGAAGTGAAAAGTAGTAAATACAGGTCAGAGGAAACCAAAAAGAGACGAAATTTCTCTCGCCTCTTTTATTGCCGAATTAAACCTGCTTATTGTCCAAACCAAGGTCTGCAACCATACGTGATTTCCCAGACTGCAAAATCCCAGTCCGTCTCTTTTACATCGCCCAGAGATACTGCCACAGTATATGCATCCGATGTCCATCCTGATTTCAAGTTGATAATATTCCAGCCTTTTTTGAGGTTAAGCGTGAAATCTTTACCAGTTTCTGTCCAAATTTCTCCGTCATCGCTAAAGGTAAGAGTTCTGCCATTTCCGCGTATAGCGACATATCTATCAACATATAAATATACTATCTCCCCTAGTATCATTTCATCGTAGATGCCATAAATTTTATAAAGAGGACAGCCGTTTTCTAATCGTATAGACAACTGAACAAACATTGCCGAATTATCGCTTATGGTGATGTTGCGATAAATATCTGAATACCAAAGTTCTTGCGACAATACCAATGCGTCAACGGTAAGGTTATCTAAAAAAGAACTGTCTGGTGCCCCAATTGTAAAACTTAATTGTTCGTTTGTAATTGTTCCTGTCGCGCCTAATGCGGAAACCGCAAGAGGAGCTCTTCCTTGAGTGCCAAACACTCGCTCATTCAGCCTCAATTCTGCCAACCCTGAAAAATCTCCACCGTTTTCTCCATTGCCGCCGCCATTACCGTTATCATTGCTACAAGCAACGAAAATTAAACAAGTCGCTGTCAATAACGCCAGCAATACTTTAACACGTTTAAGTGCCATAAAAACCTCCAAAAAAAAATTTATGCAAAAGCACTATTGCTTGTTGCCCAATTAAGTCATGTAATTATGATTTATAGAAAAGATGCGCGGAAATTCTGACAAGGTTGTTCTGTCCATAATCATAATTCACGACAAAAACAACTATATCTGTTAACTAACGAATGAATGTTATTAGCAACTGAAAGACAGAACAACCATTAGGAAGCTATGTTCCAGTTGCTAATAAATGATTAAAAATTACCAAAGAGCTAACAAATTTTGCGAATTTCTTCGCAAAGTTGTTTTTGTCGTAGCGGTAATATACTATTTTTTCTTGTTAAAAAGTGAAAAAATGGGAGTTTTTGAGATTTTTTGTTGATTTTTGCAACATTAAGCCAAAATATCCAACAATTCGCCGACCATTCCGTTTTGCGTTCTTAACACTCTTGCATTTACGGCTAATTCGTTCTTTGCTGTTATCATTTCCACTGCTTCTTCCGCAAAATCCGTTGCCGATAAATGGGGGCTCGGCGAAGCAATTCTTTGCATTGAAGTAATTGCCGTTCCGCGATTTTGCTCGGTTTGCGATACGCGAGTTTGCGCAAAATTCGGCGTGTTTATGTTGGCAACGTCGTGCGCGGCGACATCAAGTCGCAAAACGCTTGACCTCATCGCCGAAATCGGGGTGTTCATTGAAGAAATCATAAAGTCCCTCCTTTGTATCCAATGTTTTGATTTGGTTGCGGAATACATTCTCCGTTTTCATCTGTGCCGAAATAACAAATTACCCTTCTTATAGGAAATACCAAATCGGTTATGTCTATGCCATTAACTGTTGCTTTGCCGTTCGTACGCATAATAACATATCCGTCGTTATTATATTCAAGTGATAACCTTATGTTATCAAGCACCATCTCTCCTGAAAATTCTCCGTTAAACCTGTATCTGGCTACAATACACGTGTTATGGTAATCATTATAGTCAAACTCTATTGCCCCACCGCCTATAAAAAATATTTCATTTTGTGAGAAATCAAAAAATTCTCTTGTATATATAACTCCTTCTGCTAATTCTTTGCTTCTGTCTTCATAGCGTCCCAATAAGCCGTGTCTTACCCAGATTTCCCACCCGTCTTGTTCCGGCATTTGTATTGGTGTTCCTTCTTCTCCACTGTAAAGCGCATCCTCAAACGCGGCTAAAAATTCCCTTACGTTATCACCGTTTACTCGAACTCCTCCGCGTTGAGACAAAGTGCCTAGCGGAATTTCTACTCCTTCAATACAACTATTGACGATTGGGTCATCGTTTCCTTTGCCATTCTGATTATTATTGGTGCAACTTAGCAACATCAGCATTATTGCCATTAATACCAAACTAAATATTTTCATAAAAAATCTCCTTGTTTTTCTTCAAAAATACATTCTGGGTAGAATGTAAAAACAAAAAAAATTTGCCATTAATACAAAAATTGCCAACAAGCCAAAGAAATCAATCACAAGGATTATCCCCAATACAATAAAAATTAAGAAGAAAAAGAATTTATTAAAATCACCCAAAAAAAATTCATAAAGTGGCGGATTGATAATAACGACAGAGAATACGAATAACTACATAGTCATGCCCCCAACAACAAACACCAATAGGTTTTCAAAAGATTCTTTTAACCAGATGTATAAAGCGTTGTTCTCGCAATTAATACTACACCCTTTAATTTATTAGATATTTTGCGGAATATGATAAACTTTTTAATTGTTAATTCTTGAAAAACGAACACTATAAAACAATAATGCGGTAAATGTTTACAATGATTTTATTTTTCAAGTTTTTACTATAACATTTATAGTATTTTATATCTAATAATTAACCGATTTTAAGAGAATTTGAACAAACCGGATTATTTCCAAGGAGGATGTGAATGGCAACTGTAATATCGGGTGAAAAGCTTAAAAAACTTGTAGAAGAGAACAGGCTTATCAAAAATGCAAAATCATCAAATTGCAAAGGGCTAAAATATGACTTTACTTTGAGCAATAAATTCTTAAAGTCAAAATGTAAAACACCTCAAAACTATGAAGAATTATCGTTGACGGAGCGAAAAGAATTTGCGCTTATTGCACCTGGTGAAGTCGTGTATTTTCTATCTGAAGAAATTGTGCATATGCCTAAAAACATGTATGCTCAACTTACACCCAAAAGAAAAATGGGTGAATTGGGCATAAACGTTAATTGTGCCCTTTTTATAGATCCCGAATACGAGGGTGTTTTGGTGTTTGGTTTTTATAATTATTCTTCCGAAAATTTTTCTTTTTCTCCTGGGCTGACTTTTGCATCTGCTGTTTTTTATGAATTAGACGATAACGAATTGTTTGATTATAGCACTAGTAAAAAACCGGAAAAAATATTAGATTTTCAACCGAATTTAATTGCAACAATATCGAAATGTGATCCTATCGGTATTACGGAATTGTCGCGTTCTGTAGAAAAAATGAAAGGCGACATCAATGAAATCAAAGAAGATTTAAGCGATAATAAAAAATGGGTTCGAGATGTAGAAAAGGTAATAGAAGATTTATCTCAAGAAAACACGAGAATTACTAAAAATCTCGGAGCTATTGCCGATGATATATCAAGTTTGAACGAGGCGCTTAAAGCCGAGAAAAATAACCGTGAAGAATCCGATAAAGGGTTAAGCCGTAAAATAGACGCAGAAACAAATGAGCGCAAAAACAGCTTTGGGATTATAAGGTCTTTGATAGGCGTTGGATTGGTTGTTTTAGGCGGTGCCGGATCATTGTTTATAGCTTGGCTTACAGGACTTATTAATTTAGCAACACGTTAATTAGCAAGAACAAATTTCATTCCAAAACTACACCAAACAAAAAAGGCGAGTTTCCTCGCCTTTTTTTTATCTAGTATGGGGCGAAAAAATTTTCCCCCCTCCAAAACCATCACCATCACCCCAACACCACCTCGACCTTATGCACCTTCCCGTCGCTGTGGGGTTTTATCACATTCCCCTCAATCGCCGCGCCGTCAACTGTGATTGACTTTACGCCGTTCTCTACGCCGTTGGGGTTTTTAACCGTAATGTCGTAAGTTGCGCCGCGGAAATTGCGTTTTGCGGTGAATTCTTTCCAATCTTTTGCGATTTGCGGGTTAATTTTAAGTCCGTCGTAATCGGGCTGAATTCCTAAAATCCACTCGGTCAGAGAGGCGTGCATTGTGGGAGCTGTTCCCGTAAGCCACGTGTGTCCGCCTTGTCCGTGTCCTAAACCGCCGCGACCTCTTACGTATTCAGGGTACACGTACGGCTCGCATTTGTAGCGGTCTTG
>Ga0136643_10012302_pt1 | contig 12738 bp, 7 predicted proteins | sample TergutLab28metaG_FD_96883 | JGI IMG/M metagenome (GOLD analysis project Ga0136643, IMG submission 96883) | Labiotermes labralis P1 segment gut microbial communities from Petit-Saut dam, French Guiana - Lab288 P1 (version 3) (version 3) | ecosystem: Host-associated > Arthropoda: Insects >...
ACGCTTGTGAGTGCGGTAATGAACCTTCGGGTTCCGTGAAATGCGGGGAATTTCTTGACTAGCTGCAAACCAGTTAGCTTCTCAAGAAGGACTCTGCACCAAGGAGTAAGTAAGTAAGTAAGTAAGCAAGTAAGTAAGTAAGTAAGTAAGTAAGTAAGTAAGTAACATGAGGTTAAGAATAAATAAACCCATAAACCCTCCTCTGTCGTAAAAAAAGACCCTTCAAATAAACCTATCTTCCGCAACCCGGTAACCGTGGAAACCAGATTGTGCCCAAAATTCAGACTAAACTCTGTCGTAATCACGGAAGCCACGTGTGACTCAAAATAATTCAATTTCGAAGGTAAAAGTAAAAATGTTAAAATTCAGGGTTTGTTCTAAATCCACACACGGGTAGTGGTTGTACCGTCTTCATAACCTTGGCGCTAGATGGATGTAAGTCGACAGCTCTAAGCCCCAGCACTCTTACCCTAGGGGAACGAGGCCCTCTACCTACTTAATAGGAGGCTGGGTGGGACGTAGACCCGGTATGGACATTCTGGATGACAAAAAAATTCTTGTTTCTGCCGGAATTCAAAACCGGAAACTTCCTGTCTGTAGCCTAGTCACTATTCCGCTATGCTTTCTTGGAGACTAAATAAATTATTTTCACCATTCTATGAATAAAAGTATTTATATCATTCCTCCAATGAAGCAATATATAGAGTAGGGAAAGATAAGTCATTTAATTTCTTTAAGGCATCAGAGAATGCACCAGCGTTATGCTCTAACAAACCTAATCATGGCGTGAAGTGAGCAGAAATGTGAATGATGAATGAAATGTGTTGTGACGTATATCTTTAATCGTGGTTATAACAGTTGACTGTCAGAATAAGCAGTTGGAATTAGAAAACGATAGTAATATCATCAACCTAATTAGTGGTTTCTCTTCGGTTTTCCTTTGGTGTCTTTATGGCGTTTTGAATAATGATATTACTGCGACGCTGTGCAACATGTCGTCACCAATCACAGAATACAGCACAGAAAAACAAATTTTATGTTTTTGCACCATGCATTTTAATATAAATATGCAATATAAAGCAATAAAATGCACATTTTCAAAATTAATATTTTATTTTTTAATTTTTTGATGCCTTCTACATGATTCGAATTTGAGATTTCATTTTCAGGAAGACGTTCGTAAAAACAATTATGGTATAGTACGTTTTACATGCATCGGTATAAGCAGGCTTGTAGGTAGAGGAGTGTGTTCGATACAACAAGACAACTAATTGGCATTTGATTTCGTGGTCAGAAACTATGTACACAATAAAATATAGAGCAGAAAGACACTTAAAAGTAAATTTGATATATAAATCCTTTGGGGTAGCAGTGAGCGTAACTGTTGTTAAAAGTAGACGTGTGTCCTGTACGTATGTAGGAGAGAATATAATTTTTTGTAAATTGAGCTGCTGAGATTTGTGTGTTAAAAATTTTGGCAGTGAGGTTAGAGAAGCCCGTTTTTACAGGTATTTAGGAATATTGATCGGTTTTAAGTCAGTACATTTTTTGCACAAAGTATGAGAACGCTTCTAAGACTGAAGAGATTCCACATTATATGTAAAGATTCAGCTCATACGTCATACACAATATGCTTCCTTTAGAAAGACCTGTCGGTGAATATTGCCTAGCGAATCGAACAGCTGTTCTTTGTGCAAATCTAGCAGAGTACTTCAATACGTGGATAAATTGAAGAGAGTTTGTGATGAACCTGGTGGTACACCTCGTAAACTCTAGATTTCATATGATTAATTCAAGATTTTGGCCGATCCCAGTGGCTGCTCTGTTGTAGGCGTGGGTTTGCGGCCACTCGCTTCCTGGAATAGTGGGTTCGAATCCCGCTGGGAACAAGAATGTATGTCTTGCGAAGTGTTGTGTGTTGTCAGGTAGCGGTCTCTGCTTCGGGCTGACCAATTGTCCGGAGGAATCGTACCGAGTGTAGTGTGTCTAATTGTGGTGTGTCTAAGTGTGGTGTGTCTAAGTGTGGTGTGTCTAAGTGTGTGTGATAGTGAATCCTCGATACTGAGGAGGCCTTGTCTCACTAGGGGCTGCTGCGCCACGGTAAAAAAATTCAAGACTTTGTCTCGCAAGTGAGTAATAACAGAAATATGCGAAAAACTGCTATAGTCATCGACAGTCCAGTCCAAACAAAGCACAACACTCTAACCTTTGCACTTTCAGATTTATTCCACCCTATCACCTCACGCGCAAAACACCCGGTACTGTGGTGAAGAACATATCGTTTATTCGTGCATTACAATTGGTATTACAGAAACAAAACACATTATGCTTTTTCTCAAATGTATAAACAACTGAAAAATTAAATTTAATTTGATTATGTATTTTTATATATAATGTGTTCCCCAACATGTTTCGACCTGTAGTCCTCTTATCTGCAGATTGATGATACGAGAATAAAATTGCAGCTAAATACGTCAACATCAATATGTAATATTAAAAGTACATAATTGCGTTTAAAATTTTAATTTGAATAACAATGCAAAATAATATAAGATAAGAGTTTGCCACTTTTATGGTATATTATTTTTTTTAATATTATGTAGTGATGGTGACATGTTTAACCACAGTTGTGTTCTTCTATCATCACCCTGAAGATGGCCGGACTACTGGCCCAAAACATGCTGGTGAACATATTATAAATAACAATACATCATCAAATGAAAGTGCAATTGTTAGTTGTTTATAATTGTATAAATTAAATTAATGCGCGGAATATGGCGCATATTGTAACGTTTTGCAATGTTGACATAATTAATCCCACGCAGTCAATTTTCTGTTCTTCTACCTGCAGCTTAGGACGAACGATAATTTGGATATTTACGACTTAAGTAAACACAGCTTACGACAGAAAATTCCGACACCAGGTGCACCTCACCGTACGGATATAAAGTTATTCCATCTATGCCGGATGTGTGTTCATGTTCCAACAGTATATATACAGATCTCTTTAACATCTGTTTCACGGCACTTGGATTTTAGCAAGGGTTTTATGGAAAAAGGGTTATTATACATTATACATTTTATTTTTTATTACTATTTTCGGTGTCATATTAATGCATCTTACTAACTGAAGAATAAAAGACCAACTTGATATCACTTGCTATTTTATTTCACAACTGTTGTTGTGCTTCAGCCTGCAACACGGATACCACTCCAACCCAACCACACCGAATCTCCAACACACATCGAACCAAGAACAATACGACCAATGTGGCAATTCAGCAGAATAGTCGCAAGCTCCTGGTGATGGATATATTAATGTCCGAAACATGTTGAGCACATAAGAAGTGAAATAAAATAGCAAGTGACATCAAGTTGGTCTTTTATTCTTCAACTATCACAATGATGCACGGCTCAATAAACATAAGCATCTTAATAGATCGGTTGTAAATATGAGGCCTCGTCCATAGCATTTTATGCTTGCATGTTGTCCTGCCTGCACACTGTACAATGATTGACCGAAACGTGTAGCGGCGAAGAACAAATCTTGAAAGGGCAAAGGTTAGTGTGTTGTGTTTTTTTGTGGGTTGGACAGTTGATTCATTTAGACAAAGGAATGCTGTTGCTCAAGAACTGCTATAATGTTAGAGTAAAGTGATTTTCATCAAAACCTTTCTATTTATGTTAGACCGAAAGAAAGATGTAACTGTACTATACAGCCTACTGCCTAAGGTTTCAAACGGGCGCCATAATAAATTGGCATGTAAAACGGAATGACGTTAGCAAAATGCATACGTCGTAATGCTAATGTTACGGTCGCGTTAATGTTATTGCAGGGTACAAAATTTTACCAAACACGTCTGACTATCGAAAGTGGCGCATTTAGTCCCAGTAAGCTGTTAGTAAAATTGCCCTTAAATGACCCAAAGCAACTAGTATCAACTCTTCACAACATAATTTATTTTAAGTCTACAGTTCCGAGTTTAATGACAAAAGTTTAAATATTTTTAGCTTTGTTACATATTGACAATCATGACAAAATTATTACACGGTGTTAGAAGAGAATATTTTTTGACACACGAAGAACGTAGCATTAATCCGGACGGGACTGCTCTCATGTTTGAGAACTAGAAATTATGTCCGCACGGGGGAAATTTGCGCGGATTTGCAAAGCCTCTACCGTGATTTCAGGCTTCCGCCTCCGTGTAAATGAGATCTTCGTTCTTCTGGGATGTTAAGCAGCGTAGATACGTCATTAGATACCGTCTTTTTGGGGCAACTTATCGGTTCCACCTTCAAGGGCGAAGCAGTCCAAGGAGAACTGCTTGACCCTTGAACATGGGAGGGAAATCTTGTCCCGAAACGTCGGTAACTAACTAGCTATCTATGCTGCGTAATTTTCCGGAAGAACGAAGATTTGACAGAACCTGTTCTTGTTACTTTTAATGAAAATGTCACGAAATATAATTTTTTTGCACAATTTCACTATTTTTTTGGGGCATATGAAATGAAAAACACCGACAAAACCTCAACATTAGGGCATAGACGCAAGATACGTTATCCAGTTCTGATTGCGATACACGTATGTGGCTGCAGCATACTGAAGACTGTTTTAGTCCTATTTCAAATTAGCGTACTGCGAAATATGAAAGGATTTTTTTTTGTAATTTTTAAAAAGGACAGCTGGAGGCTAACAAAAATAACACAGGACTCTTTTATGCCATAGGTGTTCCTTTGCTTCATGTTTCTGCGTGTTTCATTTGAAGCGGAATGTGATACAATACTGAAAACTCTATTTTTTCAGTTTTCAATACAATAAGCCAGTTTTGGTATACATTTCAAAAGTTACGTATTTCTTCTGTAAATTAATATTTCTACATTCAGCCATATTTCCTTTCAGTTTGAATTTGTTGTGAAGAATAATCTTTATTTAAATGTACGGATGTCATCTGAGGTTTGCAAACATTTCAGACTTTATGCAGGAAATACGAATTTAGCTATCAAAATTATCTTTATTCCACACAATGTCATTAAAATTACAAGTAATTTGAACTGGAATAAAAATATGTTCTGCGGAGAAAAATATTATTTAGAAATAATTTAAAACTCCCAGATTAAGGTTAATATATCCCTGTGTGTGTAATGAATGCCTATGCTGATGCACAATTATAGAAACCAAAAGGTACAGTCTTCTCCTGTCTTAGCCATGAAGGCAAATATGGGGAGTTGACGTATAGCTGCACTCATTCCTAACCTTAGCACGAGATGGAATCGAGGGTTTAACCTCACAACTCGGCCACTTAAGTCCCAGGAATGAATCCCAGCACACATTGAATTGGAGGCTGAGTGTGCACCACAAACGGTATGGACATTCTGAAGAAGAGAAAAATCTGTTGACCCCACGGAGATTCGACTGTCCAGCCGGTAACATGGTCGCTGTACCGACTACTCAAATCTGGTACAGATCCAGTCATTTTTAACCTTTGCTGAGTGGTCAGGTTTACACTCCGACTGCTTTACACGGTCCCAATTTAACCGTATCTTAATACGTCGGTTATTAATTATATAAAGCAGAAAGTTCCCCTTCCGAGGGTTTGTGACTAGCAGTGAAAATTTCCGCTCCAAACTCATGCACTTTTACTCAATTACTATACTAACTACTGCACATATATAAAATTTATAAAATTTTGCACATTAAAAGATTAAAACGCTCCACATGTTTCGGTCCTAGGACCATCATCAGGGAGCCATATCGTCCTTGCTAAAGTCACACTTTAATTTCGCTGTGCCGGTTGGGTATTGTGGCAACATGCCGTGTTGTGTAATGTGTAATGTGTATCACGCAACGAAGCACAGAATGCACATCCGTAGCAGGGCAATCTTCGCAACATAACATTACACAACACGGCATGCTGCCACAATACCCAACTAGTACAGCGAAAATAATGTGACTTTTTATAGTGTGACTTTAACAAGGACCATATGGCTCCCTGATGATGGTCCTAGGACCGAAACATGTCGGGGCGTTTTAATGTGTAAAATTTTATAAATTTTATATATATGTGTGCAGTGGTTGGTATAACAATTGAGTAACTCAACAACATGCACGGTGTAACAACGAAAATCATGCACTTTTATCTAAGAAAGTTTTTAGCAACGCATTTTACACGCATAAGTTGTGCAATAACGGAATATTTGTGACAGCCTTGGGGAGAAATTAACAGCACGAAGTTAATTTTTTGAGAGTTTTGATGCAATATTTGTACTGAGAAGTTGCATTAAACTGGAAAAAAAAAATTGCAAGGAAGGGTAACCGGATTCGCATCGGAATTTTAAAACTGGATCTTCCCGAATACGTACCTGTCGGAGCAGAAACAGTAGCGAGGCGTTTTGGAATATTGTGAGATGTGCATATTTCACATTTCTATGGCACAGTGCACTGGAAAATATGAAAATATGAAGGAGAATATGCGCAACAAAAGTGCCATGCGGCAGGCTTCCTCCTTAGGATGTCCACATATGTCCGACTAACCCCCGATATAAATCTAAGCCTTATATTACGCACAAAACTGCCTTCCTTCACACAGTCGAAACCAACGCGTTCCTACATTCGCCAATTCGTATTTTCAGTGCCTGATTACACCTACAAATTTTTCTCCCACGCGGTGTCTTTCCTTCAGAATCTCCACTAGAATTTTGAAATAAATATTTATCTCCTTTGATAAATTTCATATCATCCTTTTTGATTTTACAACCCAGATAATTTATGGTAAAGATAAGATATTTTGAAAGTTCTTAGCATGTAATTTTCTCTTATCATATATTATTTTCTCAGTTTTTGGCTAAAAGTTTTCCTCAGTATTCTCTTCAATTGAAAATTACTCTATTATTCTCGCAAGTTATAACATAGTTCATATTTTGGATGTATATTGCATGTATTTCTTACTGTTTAATGATTTTTAGAAAGTACATTACTTTATGGTAGGCCGGGTAGCTCAGTCGGTATAGCGACTGACTACGGGCTGGACGGTCCGGGATCGAATCCCGGTGGGGACGAGATTTTCCGCCCTTCCAGACCGGCCCTAGGGCCCACCCAGCCTCCTGTACGATGGGTAACGGGTCTTTCCCGGGGGTAGAGGCGGCCGGACGTGGGGCTAACCTCTCACCCCCATCTAGTGCCGAAGTTCCTAGAAAAGAATAGAGCTACACCTCCACTCACCCTAAGGGCCTGCGTGGTCTATAAAATGGGTGTAAACCTACCTACATTACTTTATGTTTAAAATCCAAGTAGTCTACAGTAACATTTTACTTAAATAGAAAAAATTATTTTCGGAATACTGTTCTTTTAGTTCTAACTAATTTCAAGCGATGTTATGGAAGTGTTATAGGTACGGTAATTATGACAGTCCAGTCATGCTTCATTTAATGCACTTCATGCAAAGAACACGTGCAAGATTAAATAGACAGTTAAGTTACATTACGTGCACTTATCACTGAGAAATCTCTAAAACAGCAACTACCTGAACCTAACTCTGCGTTACAGTAGTCTATTTTACATCTTTCTTTGAAGAATAACTTGTTTTTAAAATAACTGTCTCCAGTAATATCAGTAGTAATACGTTTAATGCACCATTTCTTCAAGAAACCTAATTAGCAAGTCACATATTAAATGGCGAAAACGTGTCTCTGGATCTGAAATAAAACGATAACTACTGTAGATTGTAAACTTCTAAACACACGGCTACACAGAAACATTTTTCCCGTTTTCAAAGATGTCCTTCATTTTGGTTTACGTTATTTGGTGTTTTTTTTATTCTATCATGCATAATGAGCTAATGCAGTTACACATACAACTTATCTTCCAAATTATCTCAGTATTGAAATAAATATACTGAGATGCACGGTCAGCAAAACGTCAAAATTTATCTTCCAATCTTTTTCTCGTACCATCTAAGTCTCTTTTCCTAGTAGGTTTATGTTGCATATAGCATTTCTTCAAATGTACAGGTTAAAACACTCAATGACATGATTATTTTAAGATGAGTGAGACCTGAACTTGAAGAAATCTTGGAGGAAGCCGTCGACTCCATTTATGGCTCTAATCCTACATTTTCTTAGAGTGGCTGAGGAAAACTACAGAGAAGCTCAGACTCAGCGGTGAATCTCTAAGCAGAGATTTATTCCGGAATACAATGGTTACGAAATTTGGCTGAGGGACTTGGGAATATAAATGAGGGCATATTCTCAATACGACACAAGGGGACAAGGACTTGTGAACTTCATGATACTACTGTGGAAATACTCAGACTTCTGTAAGGACAGCCCAATTGATCCGTAAGTTTGTGGCACTGTAGCTGCAGCAGCAGCAGCCGCTTGTTCTGGAACACGGAAGTGAATGTGACACATAGGAGACAGTATCGTTCGAGATAAATAGAGGGACAGGAAACAAGATGTTTCTAATTTGAAACTTTGAACTCGCTCTGTAAAGACATACACGTATATACGCCATTTACGCTGAGAAATTACCCTCATAAGGAGTGCAGGATCTCAGGTACGTGGGTGTACGATATTTCATCGCAGGCAGACACATATACTGGAATTGGAATTTAATTAAAGCACGGATTCCTGTCAGGAGATTTACGACCACTTTAATCGAATACTGCAAAAGCGTATTTCTGTTTAGCGAGAGGGTGAAAAAGCGCACACACCTTATAAAGTTATTTGATACGTTTCTTTTCCCCACCTTGGCTTCTATTTCAAAAGTTTTGCAGCATGACGAGAGAATATTTCGTTGGATATTATTCATGGCAAAATATTTTAAATCTTGTTACTTAAATATACGTAGTCAGTACAATCACTAGGCTACGGACTTGACATCCGAAGTACCATATTTCGATTCTTGGCGGAGGTAAGAAATTTTTCCCTTAGCCAAAACATCCAGATAATCTCTGGGGCTTAACTTAAATATAGATACTGGGGCTCTTTGCCCAGTGTTAAAGCGGTCGGGCCGTAAAGCTGAACGCTTACTTCCTTCTTGTGACGAGGATAAGAATGATTCAAGTTTTAACTTCACTTCCTCATGTACCTTTGTGAATTGTACGGGGATTGATTGGCATTTATCTTTGCCATAAAGGATACAAACATTTTGGCTGTGTGCAATGTTGTTCTGGTTTTGAATACACGGCCATGTTACATATGAACGGACAATTTTTTTGACAATAGATGAAGTGGTAACTGTAGTTGTAGCGTGGGATCTGGAGCCATTCTTTTAGGAAAGGTAGGTTTTTAAAGAAAACCCTTGCCCATAACAAGTCATGACGACTCAGAGGGGGAAGAAATGTCGGGCTTCCATCCTTAGTTTGAAATTCAGTACAATTAGGACGGTAGAGTTGTCATGTTGACGAGCCGGCCACGCTTCATAACCAAGGGAATTCCTTTGTAATCATTTCTTTTAGAGGTTGAGTGAACTCTAGGACAACTGAATGCGGACAGAAGGAAAAGATCGCTTGAAGATTTCCCAAGGACACGACTGGGAATTGAAACTGGAATCTTCCTTCTTGTGGCGGTTTTGCCACCAATAGCTCCACACGCAGTCCAATATTTGTTACTACTATTATCAGCACAAGATTTTGGGCAACATCCATGAATTCTATTAACCCATAAGTACCCCAGTCAGAAACGTACACTTTCATAATCACGATCAATATTCAGATAATTCTGAAGGCTATTTCAGCAACATAGAGGCAAGAATACGATCTGTTTTTATTTTGTACGAGTATTTGAATGTAACTGCATTATTTAAGGAAACATTGTGGCTAGTTTACGAAAATTTGTAGTGGTCTAATTTCCTTATGTACAATTTCCTTGCCAATATTTTTGAGCTTTAAAATTTAAGACTGTGAGCCGGTGGTGAAGTTGATTGAGGCACTGCTCTACAAGCCGGAAGGTCGCGGGTTTGATTCCGGATAGTGTCATTGGGGTTTTTTTTATTGACGTATTGCTTCCGGCCGCATTATGACACTGGGGTCGATTCATCCTCTAACAGAAATGAGTACCAGGAATATTTCCTGGGGAGTAAATTCGGCCGGTGCATAAGGCTGACAATCTTGCCACCTTCATATGTCGATTGTATCGAATTCTGGGAACCTCAAATTTCTGGGGACCTCAGCGCCTCCCCCGGCATGTACAGGGATTGGTTTGCCTTGTTGGTAAGGAAAGCTTACGCAAGTAAAGAAAAGAGACAGTATAATTTAAAATCACCAAAGTAGTATTCATGTAATACACATGCATAGGAAGCATTATGTCACCAACGACGGTCTTCGGCCAAGGAGAACGTCCTTAAAGTAGCCTATGTGTTTTTCGACTGATTCTTGGATGTTAACATTAAAGGTAAATGTAAAGGTAAAGATCACCCTAGAACAGGCCACGAAGACCCAAGGGGGGAGTAGTGATATAGCTTTACTGTTTCTTTAACTTAGTCCCTAAATGGGGTGGGTGGTCAACACCACGCCCCGCCGCTTAACCCCCGATAAAGAGACCCAGTACCCATTGTGTAGGAGGCTGGGTGGGCTCCAAGACCGGTCTGGACGGGTGAGCAAAAATCTCGCCCGCACAGGTATTCGATCACATGGCCGTCCAGCCCGCAGCAAGTCGTTATACCGACTGCGCTATCCCGGCCCACAGGATCTGAACGGTACTTACTGAAATGTGTACTGTGACCCCGAACGGTGGGTTGCCATGTAATGATAAACGGAGAGAAGATATTTTAAATTATAATCAATCAATGAGATAATGAATTTGTAACACGCACTTTAGGGTTGCGTGATATAAGGCTTCTGCCACTGTATCAAAGAGACCTGAGCTCCTTCCGGGAATTTACGCAGCGTAACAACAGTTTCTTGCCGACGTTTCAGGGCAGCATTGGACTGCTTGACCCTTTATAATAAGACGTCTATTTTATCTCGAAAAGTCAGTAAGAACCTACCATTATACTCTGGATAAAATCTCAAAAGAGCTCAGTTCTTATATTTAGGATTCTTTACTTTTTTGTTGACCTATTAACACTTCGTACTTAATTCTATTGCTGTTCCACTCTTTCCCACATATTCCTCACCAAAACTGAGGTCTTTTTCTTTTTAATATCGACATGATTTTGTATTCTGAATTATCAGCCATATCCTCACGATTGTTCCTAAATCTTGATCTTACTTGAAATTGAAAACGCCAAGGTTTTTGCTTCAGACCTGGAAATATCGTGGTCACTCGGTGACTGGTTTTACTGTTATAACCACGATAACAGAAGGTTTTGAATTTACGAACTTTTATGCCACGTAAGCTGTGTATTGAACAAATCTCTTACTCTAACAGCATTTACCTGGGGAACTATGGAAAACCAAGTGTACTGTATATCAGGTTGGCAGGTCTTTGGAAGTAGACTGAAACACGGAAACTAACGAATATGAAGTGCTACGATTTATTTGCGACATTTGGTCATATCAAATGAAATATAGAACCGATCTTCTTAGAAAAGCATTAGACAGAAAATTCAGCTTAGGGTTAAAAAACTGTGAATGCAATTTTCTTAGTGAAACGTTTTGGTTGCGTGATATGGCAAATTATTGGTATAAGTATTTGGATAGATCCCGTCAGCGGTAGGCAATTTTGTTTTCTCCAGGATATCCCGACGGTCCCTGAGACCCAACCAGCTTCATATTCAAAGTTAGTAACAGGACGTTTTCTCGGGAGGGACGTGAAATTAACTTTTTTTTTAAATCCAATGCCACCACATGTCCTTGTGTACTCCTGGGCATGGCAGGAGTGTAACCGACTTCTGAGGTTGGGACGCCCATGAGGCGCAGTTACGTTGTGCCGATGATGTGAGTGGTGAGATAAGACCACGTAGTACCAGGAGAGCCCTTAAACCTACATTCTACCAACCTACCCAGACCATTGTCACCGCGGAAATCCTCCCCTTCAGGGAAAATTCCCACGGTAAAGCTGGGAATCGAATCCGGGATCTCATGATTAGTAGTCAGAGACTCTGACCACGAGGCTGGTCCATGAAATTAACTAATCACCTTTATCTAGTGTCGAGGTTGACAATGAATGGAGTTACAGATTTACCCACCCCACACACCTTCATAGCGTGGACACAAAATGTCTTACCGTATCTTTGAACATTACGTTTTCTTAGGTAATCTGGTGTTCTTGATACGCTACATAGACACACATTCTTCTCCCCTACCACGGGATCTGTTTTCCTTTAATTAATCACCATATGCAAGACTACTTCAAACAAGGCAACAGATTTAAATTAAATGAATATTTCATATCGTGTACAAATTACTGCGCACGGGGCTGCTTTTGAGAACTTCCTAGTTTGAAGTTCGCGCTAAGTTAAGGTTTAACAGCTTCGTGGGAATGCTGAAATTATATTCGACAAATAAATTATTTCACACAGTCAGTAAGGTAGATAATTTAATCCTTTCTTGAAAAGTGGTCTCTGAGACTCACCAAAATGTATCACGAATAATTTGCAGAAAATGGCATAAATATTACGCGTTTATTCATACATTAAGAATCAGTGTTTTGACATACGACTTGTATTTCCTGTTACGTATCCTGTAAACATCAGTGTGTGTGGGGGGGGGGGGGTTGGGGGGTGGGTTTAAAGGGGTCTGGTTTGGGGGAGTCCAATTGCTGTTGGCGGGAAACGATAAGGAAAGACCCCACACACAC
>Ga0136643_10012303_pt1 | contig 12737 bp, 8 predicted proteins | sample TergutLab28metaG_FD_96883 | JGI IMG/M metagenome (GOLD analysis project Ga0136643, IMG submission 96883) | Labiotermes labralis P1 segment gut microbial communities from Petit-Saut dam, French Guiana - Lab288 P1 (version 3) (version 3) | ecosystem: Host-associated > Arthropoda: Insects >...
ACAACACAACAAGTACTCGCTAGCTCCTGAAGATGGACGTATTAACGTCTGAAACATGTTGAGCAATATATAATAAGGCAAGTGTCATCTAGTTGGTCAACCTTTATTCATAAACTACATTTTCCTTCTTTAGGCGCATTCGCAAATTTGCGAGAAGCTGCTGTTACCTTCGTTATGTCTGCTCGTCCGTCCACGTAGAACAACTCGGCTCCCACTGGACGGATTTTCATGAAATTTGATATTTGAGTATTTTTAGAAAATCTGTCGAAAAAAATTCAAGTCTCATTAAAATCGGACAGGAATAAAGGGTACTTTACGTGAAGACCAACACACTTTATTTTTTACCATATCTCTCTCATTTCTTCTTAGAATGAGAAATGTTTCAGATAGACGTAGTAGAGAAAATCAAAACACGAATTTTATGTTCAAAAACAATTTTTCGGCAATCATGCCGTTTATGAGAAAATATGGAAAAATATTGTAGAGCAGGGCAGGCCACAGATGACAATACGGCGCATGCGCATTTTTAAGTTGGATACCTAAGGCTACAAATACACACACTAAGGCTGTGTAATACTTAATGCTTTTCCACAGCAACAATTGTTGCACGAACGCCTCAGTGTTAGGTTAAACGTACATTGACTGTCTTGTTATGAAGAAACGTAGGGTAACAAATAATAGCAGATCTGTAATAGGTTTCGTTTATGGGAACATCACTACATAATCCATTTTAAACCACGGACGCCACAATCCATTTAAACTGATCAAAATTTCATCACTATATACAGGAATAATATACATTAACCCGTCAATGCGTTGAATTGTGCCTGTATAAATTGCCTATATTCAATTCGTAGTAGAAACGTGGGCTATGCGCTAATCCATTACAAAAGCGATTACATAACACCAACATTAAATATTAATTTTATTTTCACTGTCTATTAAAGTGTCTCGCCATGGCCCATATTTTTTATTGCGTGTGTTTCAATCTGAGCTACTGGAAAGCCGTAAATATTTGCCTGAAGAAACGTCTCTCAGTGAATAATTAATTAACGATGCTATACTCTAGTCACCAATAATCGGTACTGGCCTCCTTCCAACGTATGGCATTTCAAACAGAAAACTGTTCTGGAAAACAGAAGAATAAACGTTTTCAAATAAAACCGAAGAAATAAAGAATATTAATATTAGATTTGCAGGCTTTGTTCAGTATTTGCTATGCACAACACAACAGCGTTCTCTTCGAAATAGTAAACTATAAAGCCCAGAAAATTAATTGTTTCCTCGAGTAAACTTACTAATAAATTTTTCATGGATATCTGTAATGGCAATACGTACACTAGGTTACCAGTACCGCTGAGATCACCTTTAATTCAATTAATTATCCCTTCCTTTAAATATTGTAGCTTACGTGAATGAAGGTGTCAGTCTCTTAGGAGATGGAAATTATATGTGGCTAATAATTGAAAATTTGGGGCATGCAGTGCATTTGAGGCACTGGGCTACAGATCCGGAAGGTCACGGGTCCGATTGCCGATGGTGTCATTGGAATTTTTCATTAACATAATTCTTCCGGCCGCACTATTACCCTAGGGTCGACTCAGCCTCTAACAGAAATTAGTATCTGGAATATTTCCTGGAGGGTAAAGGCGGCCGGCGCGTAGGGATGACAACCTGTCGATGGTCTTGAAATCCGATGGTCTCAACCTCCTGACGTGCTAAGGGTCTGCCCAGGCCTATATTAGGATTGCTTTAGGGGTTGATAAATTAATTTTCGTATCACTGAATGCGAAAGAGTCCTAATGTACTGGTAAAAAACAGAAAGTAGTATGGTAAGTAAATTTGCAATAAACTAATTACTCCTATGTATGCATGCCACTTTTCATTTGTTAAATAGAGTGTAACTTTGATGTATTTATCTAAATCTTAAGATACCTACATACTGTACTTGAAACTCCGATAAAAATAGCTGGCAGCAGAAAAGTTTCTTTTCAGAGCAAAACATTATTTTTTTATTATTGCTTCAGTAACAATTTTGCTGAAATTCCATAACACACGGCAACTGTAACAAATAAAACAACGTTCTTTTTCAAATATGACAGCGTGTATACATTAAACTCTTAAAGCTGTTTAGGGAAGACAATGTTGTAAACATTTCAAGGTTTCCTGGAAAAATCAAAGCCATTTCCCGTTCGCTTTATCTGTTGTATTTTACAGTTTTCAACATACCATTTTACGACCAATTTAACAGGAAGAGTCACACGTAACACATTTCTTTACTGTTTCACTTCTCGCTAAAAAGAATGTAGCACTGTACAGAATATATAGAGCAAAGAGCTGTGATTTAAATCAGGTTATCGAAACGGGTTCGAAACTATATATATAGGGCGTTTCATAATGTTCTCCGTGATTACAAACATTTATAATAAGAAAACCAAATGACCTACCTTAATGGAACTGTTCACAGCCACAGGAAAACTGAAGAAGTTTTTTTTTGACAACTAGAGATGTTCGATGTGTGCACCACGGGTGACACGGCACACATCGACACGATATTGAAGTTCTTGTCACACACGCGTCAACATGGGTGCATCGATATTCTTCACTGCTGCAATTGATCCGTGGCTTCAGTTCAGCGAGTTCTTGTAGGCGGGTCCTTTGCGTAATTTACACGAAATTCACATTACACAGTAACCACAGACTTGCTCGTGTGATATTCCAACACATAAAATGGCTTTTCCCCCCGGAGCGGCCATTTTCTCACTACACACACGCATCGCCTAGTGGCAGAAATGTGAACTACGATGAAAAACAAATTGCTGGGAAAAAAATATGTCAGTTGTTCCTTCTATCTGTACAGGTTTCGTAAATACGTGTCCTACGGTTTTCCTACAATAATTTTTGGTAAACCCGGAATACATTATGAAACGCCCTGTATATGCATAGAATTTTATCGATATCTTGATATTTTTACTGACGCTGTACCTAATGTAACACTATCTGACATAGAACGTAGAACAGTGCTTCTTGCATTTACTATTGTAGAAATAAACTGCCGTAAGAAAGTACCAATACTTGGACTTTTTCAGATCTCGGCACAACTCAAGATATTAAGAAGGAGGACAATGATAAAAAGGGCCGTTTTAGTTTGAAAATAACAATATATCTCGGACAGTCTTAGTAACTGACCAACTTAATGCACAAATTCTTGTTTTATAATAAACTTAATATAAAACAAGAATTTGTGCATTAAGTTTGTCAATTACTAGGATTATACTGAGACGCACGGTCAGCAAAACATCAAAATAACTCGGAAAATCTGTATTCAGAAGAGTCATCACTATTTCGACGTAATTTGCATACAACAAAACATGCAAGTTAAAAAATGAACTTTCGTTACAGGCGCACTTTAGTAACATAACGGATGTCATCAAACGAAACATGAACATTAATAAACGGACAAGCGTGTAAGAAGGGAATTTGAGCCAATCGAAAGGGACGGATATCATTCTAGAATCCATAATCAAGTCAGTTTCATGTAGAATCTATACGAATCTATTTCAAATATCGACTTGTTCGAACAGGCATGGATCAAGCAAATGTCTCTTAAATAGGCAGTTTTCTGACATTCCGCCTGCACATTACGATTATACAACTACGCCACTCTTTCTTACACGCTAAATATATTCATTCAATCAGCTTAAAAATAAATGACAGAAAAAAACTTCGTGAAAACGTGCATATATTGGCTGAACCAGTCGGTTTCCAAAAATTCGACATAAAATTAGGCATGTGACTCGCGTTTAATTTTATGAGTTTTCCATACATGACTTCACTATGGAACTCTACCCTGCGGCTTGCTATGGTGAAAGGATAAAAATACATTTCGTATAGTGAAAGCTTTTTAACGACGGCATACAAAGTCAGTGGCAGATGAATGAGATGTGTGTGGGGCATTGATAGAATTATATCGACGGTTAAAAGTGGAAGTTCTCGGCGTTAAACCTTTCAAATGGCCGGTCTGTCCACCACAAAGCCCCACACAGACTGGTACAGCGCTGAATCCAGCTCTCTGCAGTGAGAAGCCGGCGATTAGCCGAATCGCCCCGGCCTTCAAAGTACTCTGACACGTTTGTACATTTATTCTAAAGCGCCCTATACACTCTCAGTTAAACTGAGTGATTTTACTGTGTGAAGTCATACCTGACGGAAAAACTGAGCAAACTGCGCAGTTTTGATAGGCAATAGCGCAGGCCTTATAACTGTCTTTTCTAGTCGTCTTTTCCACAGAGGACTGCGCAGTTCACTCAGCGAATACCACAGTTTCCTCAGTTTACCTGCCGACACCACAATGGCGTCATCTCAAGGCACATCTGCTTCTAGCAATTCATTTAGCAGATGAGCATTGCATGATATATTCATTTTCAAATGCCACTTCTTACTCCACATTTCACGCTTACTTTTCTTCTTTTCGGATAACATTAGGGCCGATGTGGCTAGCAAACAGCAATCGACAGCCTTGTTTTTATCCACCAGTCACACTCACAAGAAGAAGCACAGAACTCACAAAAAACTAACAAACCTTATGGGAAACCTGTGCTGCGCCAGAGAACATTCAGTTCAGTTTTTCGTGCAGTTTTTTAAACAGTTAAACTGCACAGATTAACTTAGAGTGTATAGGGCCCTTTAGTCTGTCGGGGGAAAGTGAGGGAGGCGAATCTACGGGAGAAGTAAACAGGGATTTCTCTAATCATTAAAATACAAATGACGTGTAAACACGAAATTGAGATAAATTCATTCGTAGGCAGCTGAAATTTTCACGGTATAATTTGGCACAATATGAAAATACTTCAAAATTATTAAAACAGAGTTTTTCCTTGACAGATTTGAAAATAAAAACGAATTCAAATTACTTACGCTCGTCGAACCTGGAAGTAAACTGCCTACATGAGAACATAAATCCGCGCGGCATAGAATTAAGTGTGGCGACATGGAAGTTTTCTTGGAGTTAACCGCGTGTACACAGCGGATACACCGGAAACTCGATGAAGATAGCGGACTCTGTAATTACCTAACAAGCAGCCAAGTACACCAACATCATACACGTGTGTTGATTCTCTAAAATCTAGGACAACGTGTAGACTTTTGTAAGTTTCAGAGTTATTTACGTTAAGTGCAGCATAAATTACTAACTGCATTTCCATGGTGCAGTAATTTCTTTTAAAGCTGACAGTCGCTCAGCTATTTTCAACACCCTGTTCTCATCAATATTAATTCCGCCCACACCCTCCAATATTATTTATTTAATAAACATTTAAATATTATCCTATAATCTTATAAATTTAGCAAGTGGTGTCTATCCGTCACGTCTGAGCTCAAGCGTTGCATAAACTTCTATTGAGTGACAATTCATATTAAGTTCGCCGCCAATTCTACCCTCCTTCATTATTTTTTTTTTCGTTCTGCTGAAAAGCACAACTTGTTCCACACCAGTACGAAACAAAATATATGAGGATGTGTTTTGTATAAATGATCAAATCATCTGGCTTCACTTATTGTCAGTTAAGTGAAGCAGACAGAAATACTTCAAGCCAGTCTCCTTCTGAAACAGTAACACAAAGTCAAATTTGTCTCAGTGCTTAACTGAACTTAATGAACTTAACGGAACTTCGGGGTACAGCGTCGTACATTTTTAACGTCAGTAACAGATATAAATGAATAGCATCATATCCCTGTTCCCTTAGTTCCGGTGATAAAGTCCCGGGTATCCACACGACATAACTTGGCGCACCCAAGAATTGGACTGCGTGTTGTGAGGAGGAGAGAAAGCTCGGGGCGTGGCGGGGCTCGAACTCCGATTCCTCGGTCGTTCTTCCTGTAAACTAGTCACTAAAATGACTAAGAAATCTTGATTCTTTTTCTTAACTGGCTGCACAGAGTCCCACATGGAAACCAATGGTTACCGGTTTATTTTTAAGAGAGAAAAAATGGACCTAGCAAAGAGATTGGACCATGGCCACGAAATATTAATTAAGCCTCAGACACAAAACTATAGGAAGTGGGATCTATTATAATGCAAATTCATATGGAAACACTTCCTTCATACCATAGTCTAGTGGTGCAGGTTTTTAACAGAAAATTCCGACTTACAGACCAATTACTTTTGATGTTCGTACCGAAGAAGAATTTCACAAATTTAATAACCTTAATAGTGATTCGTTTACAAGTTTCGATTCCTTCCATCGGAATATCAGAGAATTCCACACACTAACCTCGCCCAGTATGCGGCCAAAAGGGAACGTTCATGTGGCTTTCTCAAAGCCACTCTCGGAATTTCTAACACGATTAGTTCATGGCGTTGCCTGTGTGACAACAGAAGTTTAAGGGGTGTGCAGTAAAGTAAAGGCGTACATACATTGATCACTGTGTGATCGTGTGGGCCGGGGAGAAGGAATATATGAATTCCAGGCCGGTCATTAAGACAGAAGACAAAATGTACTTCCGGGCAGCACTTTGTGTGGTTCTACTATGGTATACGAGTGACTGAGCACTCAGCAGTTTCATCAGGAGGTGACTCTGCTGGCTCGTAAATAGGACATGTCCATTAATAACACTGGTTGTGATATCGGCGACCCTATCTGAAATTTAACCTTTTTCCCTCAGTGCTCGAATTCACTGGTGTACCTAGGGGGAGGGGGAAACCATGGGTACAGCCGCTCCGGGCAGCAGTGTCAAAGGGGCGGCAATATTGGTCGCAATTTTAATATTTTAAATTAAAAAAATATCGACACAACAATTTTTAAGTTATTCTGCCAAATAACAGGAAATTCAATAATTTATTGCACAGTTCTGGAAGGGGCGGCCACTGCAATTACTCGCCCTGGGCGCCAAGAAATCTAGACAAACCCCGGGACAGTATTTAAAATTGAACCGCCTTTGTCATCTCACCCTTTGTCTTCCCTTGAAACGCAAATTTGATTTTCCTCTTCGCTTCTCATCCAAGGGATGTGATTTAACTGTTTTTCCTTTCAGAAAATGCTTTTACTCTTTATTTAACCCATACTAATGTGGCATGTATAAGGGAGAAGAGAAATGCACACAGGATTTTTGTGGGGAAACCTGTAACAACTTGTAACAACCAGGCGTATATAAGAGGATAATATTGAAAATGTTCTTAGAGATATGGAATTGGAGGGCGTGGCCTGGAATAATTTGGCTCAGGATAGGGACAGGTGGCATGATGTTGAGAATACGGTACTGAACTTTCGGTTTCAATGAAGTGCGGGGAATTTCTTGGCTAGCTAAGAAATTATTTTCTCCTCGAGAAGCCTTCTTCAGTGTCGCATGACTTATCAACTGCACACTTCACTCCGCACGTTCAAATACAATGCGATGCGACAACAATATAAATTCTGAGGTAAACAATGTAGTCTCAAACCAAATTTACAACACTTCTCTCGCTACTTGTAATTAAATGTTTCTAATTACGCATATTTACTTGTATGCAACACTAACACAAACCCTGCGTTCCTTTTCCTACATGCTGTATTTACAAGTGACAGCACTGTACAAGGATTTCGCGCAAGTATTTGATAATTTTTATTGCACGCCGTCTACATTAACGACCTGATTCTCGTTTCTGTATTTCTAATGCCAATAAAAACGTGCCGGTACCAGTGGCCGCGCGGTCTAAGGCGTAGGTCTGCGGCCGCTCGCCTGCTGAGATCGTGGGTTCGAATCCCACCGGAGGCATGGATGTTTGTCTGTTGTGAGTGTTGTGTGTTGTCAATTAGAGGTCTCTGCGACGAGCTGATCACACGTCCAGAGGAGTCCTACCGACTGTGATGCGTCGTTTTGTGTGATCTAGAAACCTCATGAATGAGGAGGCCATGGCCCGCGTTGGGTCGCAGAGCCACAGGGGAATAAAATGTAAAATGAATACATTTGTATTTCCATCATTTCCACAGTCGAATTCACCTCGTATCGCCAAGGACAAAACGTTTTCATAGGAGTTCACTGGCCAGCACTTGGAAAAATCATATCCAGTATTTAATCGACAATTCGTTAGCAACCAGTTAATTAATCTAGCAGGTATCGGAATTAACTATACACTGTGTTGACTTTACTATGTTAAAGTCCACACGATAAATATCACGTCAGTTGCTTTTCGAGCAGCAGTTTTCCGTCGCAGCCTGTTATGTTGTAGACAGTCTACATTTGAGAAAGATTTCCACCACAGATGAGAACACAAGCTTATATTCCAGCGTTTACCCCATATTGAGACACTGAGTGCAATAATGATTCAACTCTCAATGAGGAAACTAGGAACTCTGTATCATCACCCTGAGCACAAAAAGAGAGGCTAGTCTGTATGCATTTGAATTCCGTTCCGCAATCACTTTAATTACTTTCCACAACTTCATCGTGTTTTGTACAGGACTAATGAAACCAGCAGACTACTATACTGACAACCCATATCTGAATACGCATTGCGATGATTAGATGTTTATGTTAGTTTAGACATATGTATATATATATACACATAGAACGATATATGGTACGTTGCATGACAGAGAGTATTGAAACTCGTCTACCATACAAACACGCTTCATTTTAACAAACCTAATGAAGCACATTTCTTCCTGGAGAACTAACACCTACTCAGCTGATGAAGAAAATCCTTCCTCTTCTGGAACCCTGAAGCTAATGAAATGTCTTCACAAGTGTCCGTTCTTCCGAGTAGGTAGCACTATTTCTATTCTGAAGTTACGGAAGAATATAACCACTGCTTTCATCCTTTGGATAAATGAACTAGTGCCAGTGAATGTTGATCAGCATCCACTGGCAACATTATAGCTGTATACTTTTCGAATATCTAATGCGGTACATATACAGGCACCACCGGAGATTTTCCCTTATCATGTTCGTAAATTCGTCATGCTATCACTAAGATTATATTAACAACTGAGAGCTTCCGATTCCTTAAAGTGACAAAAAAAATATGTAACACGTCGCGAAAAACGATGGATTATGACGGACGAAAAAGTACGCTGGCAGAACGGCGAATATGTCAGCCTCCCCTTTTCCCTTAAAAAGAGGAAGAAATCTATCTAATTATACCACATGTTCAATAAAATGTTGTTTTATATAACTGGTTTAATTAAAGTCTCCTGCAGACTTCAAGCTGGTACAGCTAAATGAAGCACTACATTATGCATACAATTAACTGAATCGTTTTAAAAGTTTCCGCAGGAGAGTCCGAGAGCTATGCACAGCCTTAATTTACATATGACAAAGCATTCCGTGAAAACATCCTGAAAAGCACCTTACAATTTACTGCTCTCAAGCATGTTACAAGGTGTTTTAACACAACAGCAAAAGTTTGAAAGAGAAATATATCTAATTATGTAAATATTTTTAGCTCTATTTCAAGCGATTCATAAAACCAGACTGCCTATTCTACTCCAGCACGTAAAACCGCATATAGAATTGTGGAACCCTGAAACAGCCGTTGTAACATTTGTTAACTAAAAGTTGTTGCGCTTTGTTTTAGTAGTATGAATTCTACAGAACTGTAGCCCTACCGAAACCAAAAATTTTAAACACACTACAGCTGAAAATTTAAACAGCCTAGTGCAGCAGCTTCGCACTTTGAAAAATAATGTGGAAATACTCTTCTATCCATTGTTTCTCGATATCTGAAAGGGCATTGTTTATTTAAAGGGAGAGAGAGAGAAACGTTTTATTGGACGACGGCGTCGACTGCTAATCTTATGTAGCGCTGATGGTAGACGGCTGAAATGAGTAACACTGGAGTGATACTGACATGGAAAACCCGAAACATTTGTCACTCCCTAAGGGTGGCGCCGACGTGCGCCGAAACGCGCCGGAGTATTAGTTAAAACAATGTAACTTCTTGTATAAGAAGTAGTGCATTAAACTTGTCAAAGTGCTACTTCATCCATCATACATCTCACATGGACAGGTCCGGGATTGAGCCCGAGCCTCTGATTTGAAGAATGACGTTCAGACACAAAAATTTCAGTTTCTGCCTCACAGAGAACACAATCCGTGCCCATTATAAAGACCAATTGATTAATGCTCCTTGTGGAGCTCTTACGAAACATATCAATAGGTACACTGTTCGACAAGTTTCAAAGTATATGAGCATTATCGGAATTCGACAAACAGTTACCACCTGCTAACATACATCTTCAGTTCTGATTGACTTAATCAGCCAAAAACTCTAAACTAATTGCGTGCTGGTTTAAAAGCCCATTTAACAAAATGCAGAATGGAGGATGAACGTTCAAAGTGGACGTTATCAAACTGTGGATCTTAGCTTTCTTAAAACTGAACAGTACAGTTTCGTATGATCACGTTGCCTCCATTTTCAGGATCGAAGTCGGGAAATTAAAAAGTAGGACCTTATTGTAACAGAAATTTTATGCATTTACTTCACACTTGAGCAATGTAACAGATACTATTTCTAGGCCTACAGAGTGATTCCATTAAATTTGTACGCTTATGTCATTAAATAAAAAGGTACAGATACAGTAGTGTCTGCACAGTACCATAAAGACATTTGCGGAAGGAGATTAAAGCTCTGTTCATTCGTGATCTCGGCGCTAGATAGGGGGTAAGTGGTCACTATCACATCCCAACAACTTTCCTCCGGCGAAAGCGCCTCCAATACCCACTGAATACGACGCTAAGTTGGCCTCAAACCTAATCTCGACGCTGTGTAGAAAAGTAAAGACTGATATTCCTGTCGAGAAACGAACCTCCACTCCTCGGCCGTCCGAGCCGTAGCCTAGTGACTGCAAGGAATAGGTTACCCCGCCGATATTGTAGAAAAATCACTTCACCGCAGACTTTACGTGGGTATATTAGAATTCCAAATAAAATAAGCTCATTTATTTTAACCGTCTATTTTGTAGTTTCAATTAAAGTACGGTTCTATTTGATTGTCATCTAAAGTTGAGTCTCTTGTATAATTATTTTTATACATCTACTCATTCACTCTGTGCTGCTTTTTCGGTAGCTACTAAACGATTGCATGCTAAAAATGCATAGAAAGTTATAATTAATCACCTTCAACCTCACTACTTCATTCTTCGTACTATACACATTATGTACGTTATATACTTTATGCTAGGCATTTGTAAGGTCTGAGACCTCCGATCAATATTGCAACTGTATTATTTCCTTCTTTTTATATTTCTGGGATCGACCTGACGATGGCTAGAAAACAGTAGCCGAAAAATGTATCTGATTAGTGAAATAGTAAATTTGTGTTTTACTAAAAAAAACCTGCATTTATAGTTGGTTGCAAACACAACGGCGATGACTTACATTACGACCATGACAGCATACTTCAATTCCATCCCACAGAATAAAACAGCTGTCTAGCTTGATTTTCCCTAGAAATGTAACTGATAAGAAAAGATAATTATGTCACATTACAAAACGGCCACGTGGCTATTTTATCTCATACTCCGACACAAACACACGTCACATTAAGTCCCTGAAACACACTTCTGAACATTTCCCTTAAATACTTCTAGAATGACAAGCTTTATCTGAATATTAAATCCCTTATTTTGTATGGCTATACCCCACGTATGCGTGTTAAGTCCTAGAACTCTCTAAACTCTATATGAATTTCGAATGACAAGCGCCTACCAAGAATCTTTTTACTAATCGACCTAAGCGAATCAATTTCAAGGCAATAAAACAAACAAATTAACAGTGTCCAGTGGCTAGTAAATTCACCGCCAGAATTAACATTAAAACTCTGTATTTTACCCGCATAGTGCTATTACAGTTCCTTATGGTCCTTAAACAGCAGCCACTTCATTGTACAGCAGTATCTGACTTATGGAACGACGCAGTGTTTTTTGACGTGTACGAACTGAATCTTGACTTATAATACAGATTCGTATAATACAGATCCATTTCAAATGGTTAACATTCGTTTTCAACACAGGCTTGCTGTTATAAAATGAATGGTAAAGCTCTGCTTTCTGTCAGTATGCATTTTTAGGCGCCTTTGCAAAACTGCGAAAAGCTACTATTAGATTTGTCATGGCTGGCCGTCCACCTGTCCGCATGGAACAACTCGGCTCCTATGGGAAGGATTTTCATGAAATTTGACACTTGAGTATTTTTCGAAAATCTGTTAAGAAAACATCAAGTTTCATTAAAACCGTACAAGAATGGCGGGTACTTTACAAGAAGACCAATACGAGTCTATATTTTCGATCGCATATCGATCATTTCTTTTTAGAATGATAGATATTAAAAAAAAAACTTTGTACAGAAAATCAAAACACATTTTATGTTCGATAACTTTATTTACAAAACCGTGCCGTTTATGAAATAATGTGTAAAAATGTTTTAGGGTGGGCACGCCACAGAAAATATGGCGCATGTACATTGCATGTTGGATAACTAAGGCGACAAACACACTATCGTGATATTCAACGTACTTATCTCAGAATTTAACCAACTTGATGCACAAAATGTTTCACAATAAGCTTTATTTCATGCCTCTATATGTTTCGAGCACATGTGCTCATCTCGTGCACGAGACGGCCACCTATAGGTTTGATGATACCAGAGGCTGTGTAATGCAATTTTGACCTCCTGATGATGAGCACATGTGCTCGAAACATGTAGAGGCATTAAATAAAACTTATTGTGAATCAAATTTTATGCATCAAGTTGGTTAAATA
>Ga0136643_10012305_pt1 | contig 12735 bp, 71 predicted proteins | sample TergutLab28metaG_FD_96883 | JGI IMG/M metagenome (GOLD analysis project Ga0136643, IMG submission 96883) | Labiotermes labralis P1 segment gut microbial communities from Petit-Saut dam, French Guiana - Lab288 P1 (version 3) (version 3) | ecosystem: Host-associated > Arthropoda: Insects >...
ACTGGTAGTAGTAGTAGTTGTAGTAGTAGTATTAGTAGTATTAGTAGTGGTGGTGATGGTGTTAATAGTGGTAGCAGTAGTGTTGGTGGAAATGGAGGGGGGTGTGTTAGTAATAGTAGTAGCAGTAGTAGTTGTAGTAGAATTAGTGGTAGTGGTGGTTGTGTTGGTAATAGTAGTACTAGAAGTAGTTTTGTGGAGGTTGGGGTGGTGGAGTGGTGGTAGTATTAGTAATAGCAGTAGTAGGATTAGTAGTATTAATAGTAGTATTGGTGGTGTTGTTGGTAAGAGTAGTAGTAGTTGTGGTTTTGGGAGAGGTGGGGTGGTTGTAGTAATAGTAGTAGAAAAGTAGAAATAGTAGTATAAGTAGTAGTAGTAGTAGTAGTAGTGGTGGTGCTGTTGGTAATAATTGTAGTAGTAGTGGTGGTGTGGGTTGTGGGGTGTTGGTAGTATTAGTAGTAGCAATATTAGTAATAGTAGTGATGGTGTTGTAGGGAGGGTAGTGGTAGTATTAGTAGTAGCAGTAGTAGTAGTATTAGTAGTGGTTGTGGTGGTATTAATAGTGGTAGTTGTGGTGGAGGGGGTGGTGGGGTGGGGGTAGTATTAGTAGTAGCAGTAGTAGTAGTGGTGGTTGTAATGGTAGAGATGGTGGTGGAGGTTGTAATATTAGTAGTAGTAGTAGAGGTTTTGGTGGGGTTGGTGGGTTATTGGTAGTATTAGTAGTAAGAGTAGTAGTAGTAGTAATAGTAGTAGAAATATTAGTAATGGTAGTGGTGTTGGTGGGGTTGTTGGGCTGGTGGTAGTATTAGCAGTAGTAGCAGTAGTAGTAGTTGTAGTAGTAGAAGTAGTAGTAGTAGTAGTAGTAGTAGTAGTAGTAGTAGTGTTGGTGGTGTTGGTGGTTGTAATATTAGTAGTATTTGTGGTGGTGGGGGTGGTTGTGGGTTGGTCGTATTAGTATTAGCAGTAGTAGTAGTAGTTTTAATAGTCGTAGTAGTAGTAGTAGTAGTAGTGGTCGTGGTGGTGGTGGTGTTAGTAATAGTAATAGGATTAGTAGTAGGGGTGGTGGGGGTGGTGGGGTGCTGGTATTATTAGTAGCAGAATTAGTATTAGTAGTATTAGAAGTAGTAGTAATGGAGGTGGTTGTGGTAATATTATTAGTAGTAGTAGTGGTGGTGGGGGTGGTGGGGTGGTGGTAGTATTAGTAGTAGAAATAGTAGTATTAGTAGTAATATAGGTGGTGTTAATGGTGTTGGTGGTGTTGTTGCTGGTGGTTGTGGTAGTGGTAATATTAGTAGTAGAATTAGTAGTGTTGGTGGGGGTGGTGTGGTGGTGTTAGTATTAGTAATAATAGAAGTGCTAGTAGCAGTAGTAGTAGTAGTATTAGTATTGGTGGTGGTGGTGGTGATTTTGGTAATAGTAGTAGTTGTAGTGATGGTGGGGGTGGTAGGGTGGTGCTTTTATTAGTAATAGTAGCAGTATTATTAGTAGTGGTAGTAGTATTGTGGTTGGTGGTGGTGGTAATAGTAGTTGTAGTGTTAATGGTGATGGTGGTTTGGTGATAGTATGAGTAGTAGCAGTAGTAGTATTAGTAGTAGTAGTGGTATTGGTGGTGTTGGTAATAATAGTAATGTTAGTTGTGTTGGGGATGCTGGGTCGTTGGAAATATTAGTAGTAGCAGTAGTAGTAGTAGTAGTAGTAGTAGTAGTAATATTGGTGGTGGTGGTAATAGATTTAATAATAGTAGTGGTGGCGGTGGATTTTGTGGAGTGGTGGTAGTATTAGTTGTAGCAGTAGTAGTACTAGTAGTAGTAGTATTAGTAGTAATAGTAGAAGTGTTTTTGGTGGTAATAGTAGAATTAGTGGTGGTGAGGTGTTGGTCGTATTAATAGTAGCATTAGTAGTAATATTTGTAGTAGAAGTGGTGGTGGTGTTAGTGGTAGTGATGGTGATGTTGGAGGTAATAATAGTAGTAGTAATTGTAGTAGTGGTGGTGTTGGGTGTGGGTTTTAGTAATAGTATTAGTATTAGCAATAGTAATAGTAGTAGTGTTGGTGGTGTTGGTGGTGTTAATAGTAGTAGTAGTAGTTGTGGTGGTGGGGGTGGATTAGGGGTAGTATTAGTGTTAGCATTATTAGTAGTAGTAGTTGTAATTTTGTTGTTTCTGTTGGTGGTGGTGGGGGAAATAGAAGGATTAATAGTTGTGACATTTGTGGGTGTGTTGGGGTGGTGGTAGAATTTGTAGTAGAAGTAGTACTATTACTAGTAGTAGTAATAGAAGTAGTAAAGGTAGTGGTGGTGGGGTGATGGAGTATTAGTGGTAGCAGTAGTAGTAGAAGTAGTAGTAGTAGTAGTGATGATGGTGGTGGTGGTAATAGTAGTTGTTGTAGTGGTGATGGGGGTGGTGTGGTGGTGGTAGTATCATTAGTAGCAGTAGAAGTAGTAGTAGTAATAGTAGTAGTATTGGTGGTGATGGTGGTGGTGGTGGTGTTAATAGTAGTAGTAGTAGTGATGGTGATGAGGGTGATGGGATCATGTTAGTATTAGTAATATTAATAATAGTAGTAGTAGTGGTGATGGTGGTTGCAATAGTACTAGTAGTACAAGTGGTGTTGTTCGGGATGTTTGGGTGGTGGTAGTATTATTATTAATAGTAGTTGTAGTGGTAGGAATATGATTGGTGGTTGTGGTGGTGGTGGTTTTGTTGGTGGTAATAGTAGGAGTATTAGTAGTGGTGGTGGTGGTAGTGGTAGTAATAGTAGTAGTATTAGTGGTGGTGGGTGTGCTGGGGAGGTGGTAGTATTAATATTAGCAATAGTGTTAGTAGTAGTAATATTAGTATTGGTGGAGGTTGTTGTGGTAATAGAAATAATAGTAGTAGTAATGGATTTGGGGTTGTTGGGGTGGTGGTAGTATTAGTACTAGCAGTAGTAATAGTAGTAGTATTGGAAGTAGTAGTATTAGTAGTAGTAGTAGTAGTGGTGGTTTCGGTAATAATAGTAGTAGTATTAGTGGTGGTGGGTTTGGTGGGGTGGTGGTATTATTGTAGTAGCAGTAGTAGCAGTAGTAGTAGTAGTGTTGGTGGTGGTGGTTGTAATAGTAGTAGTAGTATTAGTGTTGGTGATAAGGGTGGGGGTTGTTTTTACTCTTAGTAGTATCAGTAGTAGTGTTAGAAATGTTGGTGGAGGTGGTGGTGGTTATAATAGTCGTAGTAGTTGTGGTGGTGGGATGGTGGAGGTGGTAATAATAGTGTTAGTTGTAGTGTCCAAGGAGGGGGTTATTGTGTGGTGGTAGTATTAGTAGTAGCAGTAGTAGTATTAGTGATGATGGTGGTGGTTGTAATCGTAGTAGTTATAGTGTTTATGCGGGTCGTGTAGTGGTGGTAGTATTATTAGTACCAGTAGTAGTAGTATTAGTAGTAGAGGTGGTTTTAATACTTGTAGTATTTGTGGTTGTGTTGAGGGTGGTGGGGTCATTATAATTTTATTATTATTAGTAGTAGTAGTAGTAGTAGTGGTGGTGGTGGTGGAGGTAATAGTAGTAGTAGTACTAGTGGGGTTGGTGGGGGTGTTTGTGTGGTGGTCGTATTATTAGTAGCAGTAGTATAGTTGAAGTAATAATATTGATGGTGGTGTTGGTGATGGTGGTGGTGGTGGTGGAAATAATAGTGGTTGTAGTGGTACTGTTGGGTGTGGTTGCGTTGAGGTATTATTAGTAGTAGTAGCAGTAATATTAGTAGTAGTAATAGTATTAGTAGTAGTGGTGGTGGTGTTGGTGGTGGTGGTAATAATATTAGTGGTAGTGGTGGTGAGGCTGGTGGGGTGGTGGTAGTATTAATACTAGCAGTAGTAGTAGTAGAAGTAGTAGAAGTGGTGGTGGTGGTGGTGGTGGTGGAAATATTATTAGTAGTAGTGGTAGTGTTGGGGATGGTGGGGTGATGGTAGTAGTAATAGTAGTATTAGTAGTAGTAATAGTAGTAGTAGTAGTTGTAGTAGTAGTAGTAGTGGTGTTAGTTGTGGTGGTAATAGTATTAGTAATTGTGGAGGTGGGGGTTGTGGGCTGTTGGTAGTATTATTAGTAGCAGTAGTAGTACTAGTAGTAGTAGTAGTGGTGGTGGTGGTGGTGGTAGTCGTGTTGGTGGTGATGGTTATATTATTAGTTTGGCGTAGTGATGTTGGTGGGTGTGGTGGGGTGTTGCTAGTATTACTAGTAATAATAGTAGTATTAATATTATTAGTAGAAATTCTAGTGGTGGTGGTGGTAGGGTTGGTGGTGTGGTGGTAGTATCAGTAGAAGCATTATTAGAGGTAAAAGTAGTAGTAGTAGTGGTATTGGTAGTAGTGTTGTTGGGGATGGTTGGCTGGTGGTAGTATTAATAGTAGCTGCAGCAGTATTAGTAGTAGTAGTGGTAGTAGTAGTACTAGTAGTGGTGGTGGTGGTTGTAATATTAGAAGTAGTATTAATGGTGGTGTTGGGGGTGGTGGGGTGGTGGTAGTATTAATTGTAGCAGTAGTAGTAGTAGTAGAAGTAGTAATATTAATAGTAGTGGTGGTAGTGGTGCTGGTATTAGTAGTAGTAGTAGTGGTGGTCGGGTTGTTTGGGTGGTGGTATTATTAGTAGTAGCAGTATTGAAAGTAGTAGTAGTAGTGCTAGTGGTGATAGTGGTGGTGTTGGTGGTGGTGGTAATAGTAGTAGAAAAAATAGTGGTGGTGATGGGTGTGTTAGGGTGTTAGTATTATTAGTATTAACAGTAGTAGTAGTAGTAGTAGTAGTAGTGGTAGTTGTATTAGTAGTGGTGGTGGTGGTGGTGGTAATTTTGTTAGTAGTAGTGGTGGTGGGATAATGGTGTTGTGGTATTATTAGTAGTAGCAGCAATAGTAGTATTAGTAGTAGTATTAGTAGTAGAAGTAGTAGAATTGGTGGTGGTGGTGGTGGTGCTAATACTAAAATTAGTAGTATCAGTAGTAGTAGTGGTGGTGGTGGTGGTGGTCGTGGTGGTATTAGTAGTAGTATTAATGGAGTTGAGAATGTTTGGGTGGTGTTATTATTATTAGTAGAATTAATAGTAGTAGTAGTAGTAGTGTTATTAGTGGAGGTGGTGGTGGTGGTGATGGTAATAGTATTAGTAATAGTAGTGGCGGTAGTGGGGGTGGTGGGGTGTTGGAATTATTTGTATTAGTAGTATTAGTAGTAGTAGCAGTAGTCGTAGTATTAGCATTATTATTATTGATGGTGGTGGTGTTGGTTTTAATAGTAGAAATTGTAGTTGTCGCGTGGTGGTGTGAGTTTTGGGGTTGTGGTAGTATTAGTAGTAGCAGCAGTAATAGTAGTAGTAGTAGTAGTTGTAGTAGTAGTAGTAGTAGTAGTAGTAGTGTTGGTGGTGGTAATAGTAGTAGTATTAGTTGTGGTGGGGTTGGTGGTGTGGTGGTAGTATTAATAGTAGTAGTAGTAGTAGTAATAATAGTAGTAGTAGTGGTGGTGGTGGAGGTGGTAGTGGCGGAGGTGGTGGTGGTAATATTAGTAGCAGTAGTAGTAGTAGTGGAGATGGTAAGAGTGGTTGGGTGTTGGTAGTTTTAGTAGTAGAAGTAGTAGTAGTAGAAGTAGTAGTAGTAGTGGTGGTAGTGGTGGTAATAGTAGTATTAGTTGTGGTATTGGGGGTGGTGTGATGGTTGTAGTAATAGTAGTAGTAATATTAATAGAATTATTAGTAGTGGCAGTGGTGTTGGTGGGGCTGTTGGGCTGGTGGTAGTATTAGCAGTAGCAGCAATAGTAGTGATAGTATTAGTAGTAGTGGAAGTAGTAGTAGTAGTAGTAGTGGTGGTGGTGGTTGTAATAGTAGTAGTAGTTGTGGTGGTGGGGGTGTTGTGGTGGTTGTAGTATCAGTATTAGAAGCATTAGTAGTATTGGTAGTAGTAGTAGTAGTAGTGGTATAGGTCGTGGTGGTAGTGGTGGTAGTAATAGTAATAGGATTAGTTTTGGTGGTGGTTGTGGTGGTGGGGATTGGTAGTATTAGTAGCAGAAGTAGTAGTAGTAGTATTAGTAGTAGTAGTAGTCGTGGAGGTGGTGGTAATAGTATAAGAATTGTAGTGGTGGTGTGGGTGGTGTGGTGTTGGTAGTATTAGTAGTAGAAGTAGTAGTGGTAGTAGTAGTAGTGGTGGTGTTGATGGTGTGATAGTGGTGGTGGTGGTGGTGTTGCTGGTGGTGTTGGTGGTGGTAATATTAATATAAGTTTTAGTATTTTTGGTCGGGATGGTAAGGTGGTGGTTGTATTAGTGGTAGCAGTAGTAGTAGTAGTATAAGTAGTAGTAGTAGTAGTAGTAGTAGTAGTAGTAGTAGTAGTAATATTAGTATTGTGGTGGTGGTGGTGATTTTGGTAATAGTAGTACTTGTAGTGATTTTGGGGGTGGTGGAGTGGTAATAGTATTAGTAGTAGCAGTAGTAGTAGTAGTGGTAGTTGTATTGTGGGTGGTGGTGGTTGTAATATTAGTAGTAGTGTTAATGGTGTTGGTGGGGTGGTTGTAGTATTAGTATTAGCAGTAGTAGTATTAGTAGTAGTAGTGGTGGTGGTGGTGTTGGTAATAGTAGTATTATTAGTGGTGGTGGGGTTCCTGGGACGTTGGTAATATTAGTAGTAGCAGTAGTAGTAGTAGTAGTAGTAGTAGTTTTGGTGGTGGTGGTAATAGATTTAATAGTAGTAGTGGTGGCGTTGGATTTGTTGGGTTGGTGGTATTAATAGTAGTAGCTGTAGTAGTTGAATTAGTAGTAGATGTGGTGGTGGTGGTAGTGGTGGTTATGGTGGTGGTGGAGGTAATAATAGTAGTAGTAGTAGTATTTGTAGAAGTGGTGTTGTTGGGGGTTGGGTTAGTCATATTATTAGTTTTAGCAATAGCAGTAGAAGTAGTAGTGGTGGTGGTGGTGGTCGTGGTAATAGTAGTAGTTGTTTCGGTGGTGGGGGTGGTGGGGTGATGGTAGTATTAGTGTTAACATTAGTAGTAGTAGTGGTAGTAGTAGTAGTATTGGTATTGTTGGTGTTGGTGGTGGTGGTGGAAATTATAGTGGCCTTGGTGGGTGTGTTGAGGAGGTGGTAGTGTGAGTAGTAGCAGTAGTAGTAGTGCTATTATTAGTAATAATAATTGTAATGGTAGTAATGGTGGTGTGGGTGGTGTGATGGTGGTAGTATTCGTGTTAGCAGTAGTAGTAGAAGTAGTATTAGTAGTAGTGTTGATGGTGGTGGTGGTAATAGTAGTAGTTTTAGTTGTGATGGTGATGGTATTAGTAGTAGTAGTAGTAGTGGTGTTTTTGGTTGTGGTGGTAATAGTAGTAGTAGTTGTGGTGGTGGGGGTTTTGGGTTGGTGGTAGTATTATTAGAAGCAGTAGTAGTTCTAGTAGTAGTAGTAGTGTTGGTGGTGGTGGTAGTCGTGGTTGTGGTGATGGTTATATTTGTAGTAGTTTTAGTGATGTTGGTGGGTGTGGTAGGGTGTTGGTAGTATTACTAGTAGGAGTAATAGTAGCAATAGTATTAGTATTAGTTCTAGTGGTGTTGGTGGTAGAGTTGGTGAGGTTTTGGTAGTATTAGTAGAAGCATTATTAGTGGAAGTATTAATAGTAGTAATAGTGGTAGTGGTAGTGGTGATGGTGGGGATGGTGGGCTGGTGGTAGTATCAATAGTAGCTGCAGCAGTATTAGTAGTAGTAGTGGTAGTAGTAGTAGTAGTAGTGGTGGTGGTGGTGGTAATATTAAAAGTATTAGTAATGGTGGTGATGGTGGAGATGGGGTGGTGTTAGTACTAATATTAGCAGTAGTAGTAGTAGTAATAGTAGTAGTAATATTAATAGTAGTAGTGATGGTGTTGGTGGTAATAGTAGTAGTAGTAGTGGTGGTGGGGTTGTTTGGGTGGTGGTATTATTAATAGTAGCAGTAGAATTAGTAGTAATATTAGTAGAATTATTAGTAGTGGCTGTGGTTTTGGTGGGGGCTGTTAGGCTGGTGGTAGTATTAGCAGTAGTAGCAGTAGTAGTGGTAGTAGTAGTAGTAGTAGAAGTAGTAGTGGTAGTGGTGGTAGTGGTGGTGTTGGTGGTGGTGGTAATTGTAGTAGTTGTAGTGGTTGTGGTGGGTGTGTTGTGGTGGTGTTATTATTAGTATTAACAGTAGTAGTAGTAGTAGTAGTAGTTGTAGTAGTGGTGTTTGTGGTAGTAATACTGTTAGTAAGGGTGGTTGTTGGATAATGGTGTGTTGGTATTATTAGTAGTAGCAGCAGCAGTAGTGGTGGTAGTAGTATTATTAGTAGTATTGGTGGTGGTGGTGGTGGTAATAGTAGTAGTAGTTGTAGTAGTAGTAGTAGTGGTGGTGGTGGTGGTGTTGGAGATGGTAATAGTGGTAGTATTAGTGGTGGTGTGTGTGCTGTGTTGTTGGTAATATTAGTAGTAATGTTAGTATTGTTGGAGGTTTTGGTGATAATAGGAGTAGTAGTAGTAGTGTTGGTGTTTGGGTTGGTGGGGTGGTGGTAGTATTAGTAGTAGCAATAGTAGTAGTAGTAAAATTATTAGTAGTAGTAGTGGTGGTGGTGGTGGAAATAGTAGTTGTACTAGTAGGGGTAAGGGTGGTGGGGTGGTGGTAGTATTATTAGTAGCAGTAGTAATATTAGTAGTAGTGGTATTAGTGGTGGTGGTGGTGGTAATAGTAGTAGTAATAGTAGGGGTGGTCGTGGGGTTGGGGTGCTGGAAGTATTAGTAATAGTAGTATTAGTAGTAGTGGCAGTAGTAGTAGTGGCAGTAGTAGTAGTATTGGTGGTGGTGGTGTTAATAGTAGTATTAGTAGTAATCGTGGTGGTGGAGGATGTGGGTTGGTGGTAGTATTAGTAGTAGCAGCATTAATAGTAGTAGTAGTAGTAGTTGTTGTAGTAATAGTAGTAGGAGTAGTAGTATTAGCAGTGTTGGTGGTGGTAATAGTAGTAGAAATAAAGGTGGTAGGGGTTGTGCGGTGGTGGTAGTATTAGTAGTAGCAGTAGAAGTAGTAGAAGTAGTTGAGTTGGTGGTAATAATAGAAATATTGTTGGTGGTGGAGTTGGAGCTGTAGTGGTAGAAATAGTAGTAGCAGTAGTAGTGGTAGTAGTAGTAGTGGTGGTTGTGGAGCTGGTGGTGGTCGTGTTGGTGTTGGTAATAGTAGTAGTAGTAATAGTGGTGGTGCGGTTGGTGGGGTGTTGGTAGGATTATTTGTAGCAGTAGTAGTAGTAGTGGAGGTGGTAATAGAATTAGTAATGGTGGAGTGGTTGGTGTGGTGGTGGTAGCATTATTAGTAGGAGTAGTAGTATTAGTAATAGTGGTGGTGGTGTTGGTGGTGGTGGTAATAATACTAGTATTATTAGTGGTGGTGTTGGTTGGGGCGGGGTGGTGTTATTATTAATAATAGCTGTAGTAGTAACAGTAGTAGTAGTAGAATTATTAGTAGTAATGTTAGTAGTAGTAGAAGTGGTAGTGGTGGTGGTGGGGGTTGTGGTTTGGTGGTAGTATGAGTAGTAGGATTAGGAGTAAAAGTAGTAGTAGTTGTAGTGGTGGTGGTGGTGGTAATAATAGTAGTAGTATTGGTGGTGTTGGCGGTGGTGAGGTGGTGATAGTATTCTTAGTAGCATTAGTAGTATTAGTAGTAGTAGTAGTGGTGGTAGTGGTGGTGGTGGTGATAATATTAGTATTAGTAGTAGTGGTGGTGGTGTTTGTGGGGGTTTGGTAATATTAGTAGTAGCAGTCGTAGTAGTAGTGTTCTTGGTAACAATAGGTGTAGTAGTGGTGGTTTATGTGGTGGGGTGGTGTTAGTATTAGTAGTTGCAGTATTTGTTGTAGTTGTGGTGATGTTGTTAGTTGTGGTTCTGAGGTGGTAGTGTTAGTAGTAGCAGTAGTAGTAGTATTAGTAGTAGTAGTAGTAGTATTACTAGTGGTGGTGGTGGTGTTAACAGTAGTAGTAGTAGTAGAGTTGGTGTTGAGGATGGTGGGGTGATGGTAGTATTTGAATAGCAGTAGTGGTAGTAGTAGTAGTAGTAGTAGTAGTAGTAGTGGTGGTTGTGTTGGTAAAAGTAGTAGTAGTTGTCGTGGTGGGGGTGGTGGGTTGATGGTAATATTAGTAGTAGTAGTAGTAGCAGTGGTGGTGGTGATGGTAGTGGTGGTGGTTGAGGTGGTAACAGTAATAGTAGTTATAGTGGTGTTGGTGGTGGTGGTGGGTTGTTGGTAGTATTAGTAGTAGTAGTTGTTGTTGTTGTTGTTGTTTTAATTCTAGTTGTGGTGGTGGTAGGGGTGGTGGAGTGGTGGTAGTATTGGTAGAAGCAGTAGTAGTAGTCGTAGTAAAATTATTAGTAGTAGTAGTAATGGTAGTGTTGGTGGTGGAGGTGGTGGGTTGTTTGAAGTATTAGTAGTAGTTGTAGTAGTAGTAGTAATAATATTAGTAGTATTAGTAGTAGTATTAGTAGTAGTAGTAATATTACTATTAGCAGTGGTGGAGGTGGTGGTAATAATAGTAGTCGTAGTAAAGTTTGGGGTGGTGGGATGCTGGTAGTATTAGTAGTAGCAATAGAATTAGTAGTATTAGTATTGGTGGTGGTAGTGGTGTTGGTAATAGTAGTTGTAGTAGTAGTGGTGATGGTTTGGGCGGTGGAGTGATGGTAGCATTAGTAGTAGCAGTAGTAGGAGTATTAGTAGTAGTAGTAGTAGTAGTAATAGTAGTAGTGTTGTTGGTGTTGGTGTTAATAGTAGTAGTAGCATTAGTGTTGGTGGGGGTGGTGGTAATAGTAGTAGTATTAGAGGTGGTGGGGTTTCTGTGGTGGTGGTAGTATTAGTATTAGCAGTAGTAGTAGTAGTAATAGTTGTAGTAGTAGTAGTAGTAGTAGTAGTATTGGTTTAGTAGATGTGGTAATAGAATTAATAGTATTAGTGGTATTGTAGGGGGTTGGTGGGGTGGTGGTAGTATTAGTAGTAGCAGTAGTAGTAGTATTGCTTGTGGTGGTGGTGGTAATAGTTGTAGTAGTAGAAGTGGTGTTGGGTGTGGTGGTGTGGTGGTAGTATTATTAGTAGCAGTAGTAGTAGTAGTAGTAGTAGTGGTAGTGGCGGCTGTGGTGGTGGTGTTGCTGGTGCTAATAGTAGTAGTTATAATAGTGGTGGTGGTAGGTGTGGTGAGGTGCTGATTGTATTAGTATTACTAATATTATTAGTAGTAGCAGTGGTAGTAGTAGTAGTAGTAGTAGTAGTAGTAGTATTGTTGGTGGTCGTGGTGGTGGTGGTAATATTATTAGTAGTAGTTGTCGTGGTGATGGGGGTGGTGTTGTGGTTGTAGTAATAGTAGTATAGGCACTAATAGTAGTAATAATAGTAGTAGTAGTGGTGGTGGTGGCGGTAATAGTTGTAGTAGTATTGGTAGTGGGGCTTGTGGAATGTTGGTAGTATTAGTAGTAGCAGTAGTAATAGTAATATTGGTGGTGGTGATGGTGGTGGTGCTGGTGGTAATAGTAGTACTAGTAGTAGTAGTAGTGTTGGTGGTGGGGGTAGTGGTAATAATAGTAATAGTAGTATTAGTAGTAGTGGTCGAGTTGGTTGAGGTAATATTAATAGTAGTAGTGTTGGTGCGGCTGGTGGGTTGGTGGTAATATTAGTAGTAATAGTAGAAGTAGTAGTAGTAATAGTAGTGGTGGTGGTGGTAATAGTAGTAGTAATGGTGGGGGGGTGGGTTGGTGATTGTATTAGTAATAGCAGTATTACTAGTAGTATCTGTAGTAGTTGTAGTAGTAGTAGTGGTGGTGTTGGAGGAGGTGGTTGTGGTAATAATAATAGTAGTAGTAGTGGTGATGTTGGCAGGGTTGGGGTGCTGGTAGTATTAATAGTAGCAGTAGTAGTATTAGTAGTAGTAGTAGTGGTGGTGGTGGTGTTGGTTGTAATAGTTATAGTAGTAGTGGTGGTGAGGTTGGTGGGCTGGTGGTAGTATTAGTAGTAGCAGTAGTAGTATTAGTACTTGTGGTGGTGGTGGTGGTTATAATGGATGTAATAGTAGTGGTGCTGGTTTTGGAGTTGATGGGGTGGTGGTAGTATTAGTAGTAGCAGTAGTAGTAGTAGTAGTATTAGTAATAGTTGTAGTGGTGATAGTGGTGTTAATAATGGTAGCAGTAATGGTGGTGTTGGGGTGGTGGTAGTATATTTATTAGCAGTAGTAGTAATAGTAGAATTAGTGGCAGTGGTGGTGGTGGTGGTAATTGTGGTAGTGTTAGTTGTAATGTTGGTGAAGAAGGTGGTGGGTTGTTGGTGGTATTAGTAATAGCAGTAGTAATAATAGTAGTATTAGTAGTAGTGGTGGTGGTAATATTAGCATAAGTTGTGGTGTTAGTGATGTTGGGGTGGTGGTAGTATTAGTAGTAACAGGAGTAGTAGTAGTAGTTGTATTAGTAGTGGTGGTGGTGGTGGTGGTAATATAGTAGTAGTAATATTAGTGACGGTGCTAAGTGTGTTGTGTGGTGCTATTATTAGTTGTAGCAGCAGTAGTAGTAGTAATAGTAGTAATAATAGTAGTAGTTGTAGTTGTAGTGGTGGTGTTGGTGGTGGTAATAGTAGTAGTGTTAGTGGTGGTGAGTGTATTGGGTTGGTGTTAGTATTATTATTAGTAGTAGTAGTAATAATAGTAGCAGTATTATTGGTGGTGGTGGTAATATTAGTAGTAGTATTGGTGGTGTTGTGGGTGGTGGGTGGTTGTAGTATTAGTAGTAGTAATAGA
>Ga0136643_10012307_pt1 | contig 12735 bp, 11 predicted proteins | sample TergutLab28metaG_FD_96883 | JGI IMG/M metagenome (GOLD analysis project Ga0136643, IMG submission 96883) | Labiotermes labralis P1 segment gut microbial communities from Petit-Saut dam, French Guiana - Lab288 P1 (version 3) (version 3) | ecosystem: Host-associated > Arthropoda: Insects >...
TGATACGGCGAATCCGCTGCGGCTCCACAGCCACAACGGTGTGTGAATGTCAATCGGGTGCCAATCTGTTCCCGCGAACACCGCGTTCCACAGTTCGCTCACCACAAGGCGGATGTTGGGGTTGAGCATATCCTCGGCCGAGATTAGCCCCAGTTTTGCAGTTGCTTGAATCACGTGGGTGTCGGGCGCAACGGTGATGTGTTCTCTGTCTGCGAACGCGGCGTCCGTGTATTGCAGCATGACATAGAGCCAGTAATTCATAATCTTGGCGCCCGATAGGTACGGGAATAGCTTTTTGTTTGCGGTCATATAGTCTTTGATTTGCAGCACGGAATTGCCTTGGGCGCTGAAGAATTTATTCACGCTGCCATCAAAGTGCTCGGTAAACGTTTGGCAAAGCCTCAACCAAATTTGCGGATGACGATTTGGCTGGAGGGCAACTTTATGTTTCAGCAGTTTCTCGCGCAGTACATCAATTTCCATTTCAACAACCGCCATTGGCGAAAAAATATCTGCGGTTTCTGCATCTTGCGCTGTCTGGTTTGCGGCTTCCCAGAGTTTGTAGGAATTGCGCTGATAGTTCAGCGCCATGGGCAGTGTAAAGTACAGATAATTTTCTTCTGCGCTTTTTGGCAATCCTGGGTTTGCGTCCTCGGGCATGATTTCGCCGCCCAACGCGCCGTCTCGATGCAATTGCATGAGAATTTCCGCCGCTTTTCGCGCCTTTTCGATTTTCTCAACAGCAAAATCCATCCGCAACGCCTCCTGTCCATAATCATTATAACACACCTATATAACAATTGCAAGAAAATTCCCCGCAACCGAAAGTTGCTTGACAAAATCGTCGAATTAGGGTATACTTAGTATGGATAAGGATGTGATGACTGCTGAAGCGCCGCAAGACCAAATTTGTTTTGCTGATAATCCTCGGCCTGCTGGCCGGGCTTTTGCTTGCGTTAGCGGCGTTGTTCGTGCGTAATCTAGAACCCGCAGCACCGCCCGCTCCCCCGCCTTGGGCGAACTCGCTGCTGGTTGAAACCTACGCCGGGGCAGAGCTTTCGCCTTGGCAGTTCATTGCGCAAAACGAATACACAGCTCGCAACCGCTTCATGCCCACCTTTGCGCAGCAGCCCGACACCTCGCTGTATAGCCAAGAGCAAAACGTGTTCATTCTGCTGACGAATGACGAAGGCGAAACCCAGACCATCATCAGCGTGTTGCGCATTGTGGAAGATGGTGTGCCGCCAGTGTTTTCCGGCATACGCGATGAAATTCACGTGGGACGCGGCAGCACGGTGGCGTTTCGTCAAGGCGTCACGGTGTCTCACAGCAGCGGACAAGCCACATTTGAGGTAGACAGTTCCGCCGTGGACACGAGCACCCCTGGCACCTATGAAGTGGTGTTCATCGCGCGCACACCGATGGGGCAAGAAAGCCGCGCAACCAGCCGAGTGGTGGTTAGCGCAGCAACACAAGAGCAGGCCCTAGCGCTCGTTCAACCCATTTTGGACCAACACATTCGCCCCGACATGACCCAAGCCGAAAAGGCGCGTGCAATCTTCAACTGGGCGCGCTGGAACATTCAATATGCCGTGGGCGGCACGCATGGCGACGTGCTTGAATCTGTGGTGCAGGGCATGACCCGTCGCCGCGGCGATTGCTATGTGTTTTACGCCGTCACACGCTTCATGCTGGAGCAAGTGGGTATTCCGTCCATCAGCATGCGACGCTACCCCATTGTCAATGCTCGCCACGTGTGGCTGCTGCTTGACTTTGGCGACGGTTGGCACCATGTTGACCCCACGCCCAACCAACAAAATCTGCCAAATGATGGCTTCATGTTCACACAAGCGCAGGCGCAACAGTTTAGTAACCAGCGCCCAGGATTTTTTAGCTTTAACCCGGCCATACTGCCCGAGGGGGTAGTGATACAATGATGAAAACCATTGGTGTTTTGGGCGGCTTAGGCCCTGCGGCCAGCTGTCGGCTGTACGACATGCTCATTCGCATGCATGCCGTCACTTGCGACCAAGACCATCCTGACGTGATTGTCTACAGCAAATGCAGCGTGCCCGACCGCACCGCATTTTTGCTGAATAACAGTGCGGATTCTCCCCTGCCTGCGCTGATTAGTGGCCTGCAAACGTTGCAAGCGGCAGGCGCGCAGGTGCTAGCCATGCCATGCGCCACGGCGCACCATTTTTATGATGAATTGCAAGCTGCTGTGGATGGTCCCCTGCTGGACATGCATGCGCTGACTGCACAACACTTGGACGCGCAGGGCGTTACCCGCGCAGGCCTGCTGTGCACACTGGGGAGCTATCGCTCCGGCGCGTTTGTGCGGGCGTTGCAAGCACAGGGCATTGAAGTGATTATGCCCCACGACACCCAAGCTGTGATGGACGTCATTAATGCCGTGAAATTGGGCCAATCTATTGATAGCTTGACCATGCTTGCGCAGCCGTTGCTGCAACGCGGCGCGCAAACCGTGATTCTCGGTTGCACGGAGCTTTCGCTGCTCAATCAAGCTGATATACACTTCACCGATCCCATGAAAATTCTCGCACAGGAGTTACTATGCGAATCAATGTCTTAAGCTATCTTGATGAAATCGCCGCGCGGCTGCCGAACAAGGCCGCGTTTTGTGATGACGATGTTCAACTCACATTTGCAGAATTGGATAATCGCTCGCGTGCCATTGGCACAGCACTTGCCTGCGCAGGCTTCGCTAGTGAACCCGTAGTGGTGTTCATGCAAAAAGGGCCGTGCGCAGTCAGTGCGTTTTTTGGTGTGGTGCGTGCAGGTTGTTTCTACGTGCCGCTTGACGAAGAAATGCCGAGCCACCGCATCGACATGATTTTTGATACGCTCAAACCCAGCGTTGTCATTTGCGACGAGACCACGCACGATAAATTGCCTGTAGGGGTTGAAGCGCTGTTATATGATGATATCATCCGCACACCCGTAAATGAGCCTGCTCTGCAAGCCATTGCCGCACAGCAAATCGACACCGACCCCATTTATGTCGTGTTTACCTCTGGTTCAACCGGCAAGCCCAAGGGCGTGGTGGCCTGCCACCGCAGCGTGATTGACTACATCGAAACCCTCAGCGATGTGCTGCAGGTGAGTGAAAACACCATCTTTGGCAACCAGGCACCGCTTTATGTGGACGCGTGTTTGAAGGAGCTATTCCCCACGCTGAAGTTTGGCGCAAGCACTTGGTTTATTCCCAAAAGCTATTTTAGCTTCCCCATGAAGCTCATCACCTATCTTAACGACAAGCGCATCAATACCGTGTGCTGGGTGGCGTCGGCCTTCACGATGATTGCCGCGCTGCGTGTGCTCAATGAACTGATTCCGCAGCATCTGCATACCATCGCTTTCGGCAGTGAGGTATTCCCACAAAAGCAGCTACAGGCTTGGCGAACAGCTTGCCCACAGGCGCGGTTCATCAATCTATATGGCCCAACGGAATGCACGGGCATGAGCTGCTACTACGAGCTGCCTGCGGACTTTGACGCACCGCGCGTGCCCATTGGCCGCCCATTCCGCAACACCGATATGTTCCTGCTAGACGACGATGACCAGCGCATCACCCAAGCCGGACAAGCGGGCGAAATCTGCATTCGTGGCACCTGTGTGACGCTGGGCTACTATGCTGACCCCGAACGCACGGCACAGGCTTTTGTGCAAAATCCGCTGCACAGCCGCTACGCCGAGCCAGTGTATCGCACTGGCGACTTGGGTGAATATGATGAAGCAGACAACTTGCTGTTTATTTCGCGGCGTGACCACCAGATTAAACGCGCGGGCTATCGCATTGAGCTGGGCGAAATTGAGTCCGCAGCGCTTGCCATTGACGGCGTTGCCGCCGCCTGTTGCCTGTTTGATGAAGCCCGCAAAAAGCTCATTCTGTGCACAGTCAGCACACTTGCGCGCGCAGATTTGCAGACAGAACTCGGCGCAAAACTGCCGCCTTATATGATACCCAATGTGCTGCATGCGCTTGACACCATGCCCCTGACCCCCAACGGCAAAATCGACCGAAATGGCCTAAAGGAGCGGTTTGTGTAGGGACGCGCAATGCGCGTCCGTGCCTCTTTCACTTGCATAAAAATTTACGGACGGCCAATGGCCGCCCCTACAGGAGATTTCTATGGAAAAGTTACTCGAATTGCTCAACGAGCTTTATCCCGACGTGGACTTCGCCACCTATGATGCCCGCCGCGACGGCCCGCTAATTCAATCGCTTGAAATGGTTGAGCTGATCACCGAAATTGAGCAGCGCTTTGACATCGAGTTCCCGCCCAGTGTGATGGGCGACCCCGAGCATTTTTACTCTGCCGCTGCCATTTGGGCACTGATTGAAAGACTGGAAGATGAGTGAGTAGTGAATAGTGATTAGTGGTTAGTTTTTCTAATCACTATTCACTATTCACTAACCACTAGGAGCTAACATGACGTTTATCTCGCCTTGGTTTTTGGGCGGTCTTTGCGTGCTGTTTGTGTTGTATTACACGCTGCCAAAGCGCGCGCAGTGGCCGCTGTTGCTGCTGGCTAGCTTGGGGTTTTATGCCCTAGCGGGCTGGGCGGTGTTGGCTGCCATGCTGGTAACGGTGGCGGTGAGCTATGGCGTTGCCATGCACATGGGCAAGCTGAAAATCGCGCAGAAAGCTCACGTTGCGCAACACCGCGACGCCATGACCCGCGACGAACGCAAGGCCTACAACGCTGCACAAAAACGGCAGCAACGCACATGGCTGATTGCCGGGCTGCTGTTTAACTTTAGCTTGCTGGCGGGGGTGAAGATCGCTGAGGCGCTTGCGCGTGTGGAGATTATCCCCAGCATGATTTTCTTCGTGGGCATTTCCTACTACATGTTCCGCATTTCGGGTTATTTGATTGACGTGTTTTGGGGCAAGGTTGAGGTGCAGCGCAATCCGCTGAAGCTTGCGCTGTTCACCATTTTCTTCCCCTATGCGATGATTGGGCCCATTAGTCGCTACAACAACGTGGCCGACAGCTTGCTGGGCGAAAAACGCATGGACTGGGACATGTTTGGCCGCGGATTGCAGCGCATCATCTGGGGTTTCTTCAAGGTGATGATCATTGGCTTTCGGCTGCTGCTGGCCATCAATCACCTGCGTGCCTATCCGGGCGAATACAGCGGCATGTTCGCGTTTTTCACCATGCTGGTATGGGGTGCGTATCTTTACGCCGACTTCAGCGGAGCCATTGATATTTCCATCGGCATTGCCATGTGCTTTGGCATTCGCGTGGAGGAAAACTTCGTCTCACCCTTCCGCGCGCGTGACATTTTTGACTACTGGCGGCGCTGGCACATCACCATGGGCACGTGGTTTCGTGATTACGTGTTCTATCCCATGAGTGTGGCCAAGCCCTTGCAAAAGCTGCCCACCCGGCTGAAGATTCACATTGCGACGCTGGTGACTTGGTTCACCACAGGCATTTGGCATGGCGTGGCTTGGAACTTCATCGTGTGGGGACTGGCGAACGGCGTGGTCATCATGATTTCGCAGGAACTTAAACCGCTTTACGCGAAGTTTAATGCGAAATTCAGCTTCACCAAAAGCAAAGCTTACACATGCTTTGCCGTGTTGCGCACCTTCCTGCTGCTCACGCTGATTCGCTCGTTTGACATTTATTTTGACGTGCCGTTGACTTTCCGCCATTTTGCGTCGTTCATCACAAACCCGCAGTTCGGCGCGTTTTTCCGCTACTTTGGCGAAAACGACGTGTGGTTCGATCTTGCGCCACTGGAATGGCTGGTGGCTGGCTTGGCCGTTGTTGTGCTGATTGCCGTGCCGTGGTTCCGCCGCGAGGCCCGCGGTGATGCACCCGCCAAGCGCCCACCCGCGATATTCTGGGCATTGCTGGTACTTGCGATTTTCATCTTCGGCACGTATGGGCTTGGATTCGATATGCAATACTTCTTCTATATGCAATTTTAATTTTTACGGAGCTTTATGAAACGTATCCTCTCTATTATACTGGCTTTTGTGTTTTTCTGCACAGCCTTTTGGGCGATGCAGCGGTTGCTAATGCCCAAATATATGACCAACCCATTTGAAGGGGCGCTGACCGCTGAGTATTATCAAAGTAATTTTGCGCATGATTTAATTATCATCGGCTCGTGCGAGGTGTATTCTAATATTTCGCCCGTGGTGCTGTGGGAGGAATATGGCGTGCCGGCGTTCATTCGCGGCAACCCGCAGCAGCTACTGTGGCACAGCCGCGCCATGCTGGAGGATACCCTGCGGCACGAAACCCCGCGCGCGGTGCTGCTGAGCATTCAAGCGCTGATGTATCCCTCGCCGCCGCACGATGGCGAGCCTTACAACCGCATGGTGTTCGATGGCATGCGCCTGAGCTTGCCCATGCTGCGCAGCGTGCGTGAATCCATGACACCGGAAGAAAGCATGCTGTCGTATGTGTTCCCGCTGCTGCGTTTTCACTCACGCTGGCAAGAGATTTCGCGCGAAGACTTCACCTTCTTTTTGCGACGTGCACCGGTTTCGATCAACGGCTTTGTGATGCGGGCCGATGTGCTGCCCGTTGGCTGGATTCCCCCGCCGGCCATGCTGTCGGACTATAGCTTTGGGCAACAGGCCATTGACGCGCTGTATGACATTTTGGCCATTACGCAGGAGCACGGCGTAGAGTTGATACTCTTCAAGGCGCCCAGCCTGATGCCCCACTGGCACGACGAATGGGATGCTTGGGTGGTTGATTTCGCGGCACGGCACAACCTGCCCTACTTCAACGCCATCACCATGACAGACACCATTGACCATCAGTATCACACCTTCAACGGCGGGCTGAACTTGAATCTGGCCGGTGCCGAACGGCTCACCCGTTATCTTGCGCCATGGCTGATGGACAACGCGCCTTCGCTCAGCGACCGCCGCGGCGACCCCGCACTGGATGCCCACTGGCAGCAACTTGCCACGCAATACCGCGCATGGCAGGCTGCCCAAGAAGCCGAAATCGCCGAAACCGGACGGGTGTATTACAGCATATTGTTGCGCAACGCGCTATCATAATCAAAGGAGAAAATCTACCATGAAAAAAATCATCGCAATTGTCATCGTTGCTGCACTGGGCTTTGCCCTTGCGGCTTGCGGCGGCAACACCAACAACGTTAACGACAACGACGTGACCCGAACCACGCAGCAAGCTCCCGCGAGGCAAGTTAACCACAGCTTTGTGTATCGCAACGTGCAAATCACCATGGGTGCACTGCCCGAGCCTGCGCTGGCTGCTCTTGGCCCAGCCTTGGATGAAATGCGCGAACCCAACTGCGCCATTGAGGGCGAAGACGTCACCCTGCGCTTCCCCGGCATGATTCTGTATCTCACTTACCCCGCCGACGGCAGCGCACCGTTCATCGCAGGTGTGCGCCTGACCGACGACAGTGTGGCCACCCCCGAGGGCTTGTATATCGGCGCAGCAGCAGCAGAGGTTGAGCGGCTGTATGGGCAATATGACCGCGAAGTGAACGGGTTCTACTACTTCAACCAGGGCCGCAGCACGCTGCAAATTGCAGTGCGCGACGGCGCAGTGGTGCAGATTATCTACCAGTATCTGTTTTTGGATTGATGATGTAGGGGCGCGCATTGCGCGTCCGCTCCTCAAGCATGCCGCCATCAAATCACGGACGGCCAATGGCCGCCCCTACCCACAGGTCTGATAAAATAAACACCCCACTCAGATGAGTGGGGTTTGTTGTGTTACACATTAAACCGGAAGAGAATCACATCGCCATCTTGCACCACGTATTCCTTGCCCTCGCTACGCACTAGACCCTGCTCTTTGGCGGCGACCATGTTGCCACAGCGCATGAGATCATCAAAGCCGATGGTTTCTGCACGAATGAAGCCGCGCTCAAAGTCCGTGTGGATTTTGCCTGCGGCCTGCGGTGCTTTCGTTCCGCGGGTGATGGTCCAAGCGCGCACCTCGGGTTTACCTGCGGTGAGGTAGGAAATCAACCCCAGCAGGTCATAGCTGCGCTGAATGAGTAAATCAAGCCCGCCGCTGGTGATGCCCAGCTCGCCCAAGAACAGTGCGCGTTCGTCGGCGTCCAGCTCGGCCACTTGAGCCTCAATTTCAGCGCAAACCGGCAGCGTTGCGCAATCTTCTTTGGCGGCGATGGCCTGCACGGTTTGATAATTCGCGTGGATTTCGATGTTGCCGCCGGTGTAGTCCGCCTCGCTGAAGTTGCACACGTAAATCACGGGCTTGGTAGTGAGCAGTGCCCATGTGTTGATTTGCTCGCGCTCGTGCGGTTGGCAGGGGTAGGTTCGCGCGACCTTGCCGCTTTCGAGGTGAGCATACAACCCGCGGGCCAAGTCAAGCTCGGCACGCATGACATTGCCCAGCACTTTCACGGTTTTGCTGCCACGCTCAATGCGGCGCTCAAGCAGCTCCATGTCGGAGAAAATCAGCTCCAGAGTAATGGTTTCGATGTCGCGCGCGGGGTCAACACTGCCCTCCACGTGAATGATGTCGTCGTCCTCAAAGCAGCGCACCACGTGAATGACGGCGTCCACCTCGCGGATGTTGGACAGAAACTTGTTGCCGAGACCCTCGCCTTGTGCGGCACCGCGCACTAGGCCTGCGATGTCCACAAATTCAATCACTGCTGGGGTGATTTTGGCTGGTTGGTATAGTTCTGCCAATGCGCTGATGCGTTCGTCCGGCACGGCGGCCATGCCCACGTTAGGCTCAATGGTGCAAAAAGCGTAGTTCGCGCTTTGTGCGCCTGCATTCGTTAGCACGTTAAACAGCGTGCTTTTGCCCACGTTGGGCAGACCTACAATTCCCAGTTTCATGATGTAAAGTTCCTCTATGTTCTAAAATGTTATATGAAATTCCTCGCCGCCGGTGTAGACGATTGCCTCGCGTTCACTGAGCCATTGCACTTGCGCGTTAATCTCGCGCGGCAGGTCCCGCCTCACCTCGCCCCGCTCGCCACGATTGCGGCGAAACACGCCCGGTAACAGCATTGGATACACGGAATAAAACGGCCCAGCGCAAGTTGCACCACAGTCGCCACCTAGGAAAACTACCACTTGGCCAGTGCCTTGCGGCGAATTGAAAAACTCGTGCTGCCATGGAATTGGCGGTAAGATCGAGAAAAATAATGTGATGAGCAGCACTGGCACCAGCAAACTGGAAATTACGCACGCAGTAACTCCAATCACAATGCCCGCCGTTTTGCGCGTGCGAAACGCCACAACGGCCCAACCTGCCAGCAACAACATCAGCATAACCGTCGCCAGCGCAATTACCCACCCGCGTCGGTCATACATCGTCACCAAACGCAGCCCTAGCACATTGCGCACGAAGAAAAATATCAGCATAAACGCCGAGTAACCAATCATTACCCAAGTGAATAGTGAAAATCGTCTAGCCATCTTTCGGCTCCAATACTTCCCGCGCCACGTAAATCGGCCGCGCTTTAGTTTCGGTGTAAGTTTTAGCTAGGTATTCGCCGATGAGCCCAAGCCCAAGCAGCTGCAACCCGCCTAGGAATAAAATTAACACAGCTAAGGTGGCAAAGCCGGGCACCGCCACACTCCAAAACAGCCGCTGAATAATCACCACCAAGCCGTAAATCAATGCGCCCAGCGCGCTGAGCACGCCCGCCACACTAGCCAACCGCAAGGGCATGGTACTGAACGAAATAATGCCATCAAACGCATAGCGAAACAGGCGGCGTTTGTTCCATTTGGTGCTGCCCGCATGGCGCGCCGCAGCGATGTAGGGCACATAATGCGTAGCAAAACCTACCCAAGAAAAAATGCCTTTTGCAAAGCGATTTTGCTCGCCCAGCGCAAGAATCGCATCCACCATGCTGCGACGCATGGTGCGAAAATCACTTGCGCCCTGCACAAATTCAATTTCGGTAATACGATTGATAATACGATAAAAATTATTCTTGAAGAACTTCAACACGCGGCCGTCGCTGCGCTGCTGCTGATAGGCCGCGACACAATCAACATCGCTGTTGAGTTCAAGAAACACCACCATATCGCGCACCAGCGCGGGCGGCTGCTGCAAGTCGGCGTCAATGATGCACACGAAATCGCCTTTGGCATGCTGCAGGCCTGCGTAAATCGCGCTTTCTTTGCCGAAATTGCGCGAAAGCCGCACAACCCGCATGTTTTCGCTGTTCGCGTGCAAATTTTTCAGCTGTGTAAAGGTATCATCTTTACTGCCGTCATCCACGAAAACCATTTCGTAAGCATAGCCGCAGTTGGCAAACGCCTCCACACAGGCGGCATGCATGGCCTGCACGTTTTCGCCCTCGTTGTAGCAGGGAATGACCAAGGAAAGCTGCATTTATTCACCCAGCACTTTCTGTATAATACGAGTTGTTGATTCACCATCGCATGCGCACATGAATTTTTGCACAAAAGCTTGCACTTGCGCAGCATCAAATTGCCCCTGCAATAAATTCTTCTCAATACCGGTGATGATATCTTCGGTGTCCCACACCACATCACCAGGCACAAAATCTAGGTAGGGGTAATAAAAACTGCGGGTTTTGTCGTAGTTGTCCAAATCATAGGCATAGAAAAGCATGGGGCGCCCCAGCAGTGAATATTCAAAAATCAGCGAAGAATAGTCGGTGATGACCAAATCAGCCGCGCAAAGCAGCACGTGAATGGGCATATCCGCCGCGTTGAACACAAAGGGCGTTTCACCCATCGGCTCAGGTATGGATTTGCGCGCACGCGGATGGGGCTTGAGCAACAATGCGCAGTCTTTGCCCAGCGCCATGTCCATTGCGTCATAATCCAGCACATCATCGTGGCGCGAGCGACGCAAGCTGTTGCCCCGAAATGTAGGTGCATATAGCACAATTTTGCGGTTGCCGATCTCGGGCAGTGCGGCCAGCACCTGTGCGCGGCATTGTTCAACAACGCCGGGTTGGAAAAAGAAATCGGTGCGTGGCACACCCCAGGGATGAATGGTCGCCGGGTCGCAGTTAAATGCCTGTGCATAATGCCGAATAACTTCGGGCGAACTAACGCTGGTGTAAGTATAAAATCGATTGGCGGGGAAAAATTTGTAGGTTCGTGCAGATACACCCCATTTGAGGTCAACGGTGGAGTAACCCCACTGTTTGAACGCACCACAGCCGTGCCACAGCTGCACAATGGATGTACCCTTACGCGGGCGACAGATGTCGATGCGACCGGTTACTTCCATCAAAAAAACACACCGTGCGCGTGAATATTTCCAGGCAAAGCGTAGCAGTGCAGCATATTGCCGCAAGCGGCCACCCACGCCTTTGATTCGCCCATGGAATTCACAGTGGTAGCCCTGCTGCTGCAACTGCTGCATGATGGGCACGAAGTTATCGCCGGGCGTATCCTCGTGGTCGTGCACAAAAAAAATGCGCTTGGGGTCAACAGGGCGCACACAGCCAAGATAATATACACACGGCAACAAGCCACGCCAAATCACCAACCGCCACAGCATGCGGCAGCGATGTTTTAGCTTGGCCAGTTTGTTGCGCATAAACAGCCCTTCCCATCACTTTCTTTAACTTATATTATAACACAACCTGCGCACAACTTCAAGTGAAAATTTTGTTGACACGGCAAGTTTTTCTTACTATAATGATGATGGTAGCGTTGTCTATACGGTAGGTGGCTAATTCCTGCCCCCCGAAAGGGGGTGATAGCTATGGAATACTTAATCATGTTCGCAGTCATTTTGATTGTCTTGAGAGAGCTGAGAAGTAGCGAAAAGAAATAGACCGCCCGGAGCCTGACAGCTAAGCGGTCTATTTCTTAATTGAAAGCCAATTAGTGGGGGCTAGCCGCCTATTAGGCAACGCTACCCTTACTTATATTATATCGGAATATATTCCAATTGTCAAGTATTTTTTGTTAATTTATCGGAATTATTCCCATCTTAACCGCATGTGCTCCACGTGTCGCAACGAAAGCGCATAAGCCTCGCGCCCTGCAATCACCACGCTTTGCGTGCCCACAGGCAACGGCTGGCTTTGCGAAAACCCGCCGCGTGGCTGCCACCGCAACAACACTTCATCCACATGTAAATAGACACTCCTGCCTTGCGCGATTATACTATGCAGGCGAGTGTCAAGACCGTGTTCAAACGCAAGTGTGCCGCGTGAATTATACACCCGCAGCAGCGCCTGGCTATCCCAATCTTCCAGCAGCACCGCACTATAACCATTGTTTTGCAAGCTGAAGCCCAACAATGTGCGCCCGCCAAACGGCAGCTCTTCTGCCGCGTTTGCGCCGTGGCGAATGATATACACCGCCTCGTTGCCCACAGCAAGCCAACCGCCCGCAATGGTTGCGGTGTCATAAAGCCACACGCCGGGCAGTGTAATGTCTGTGCGCGGCTGCTGCGCGTTAAGAGGGAAATCTACAAAGCGAGCGTAAACCCCAGCTTGCTCGGTGCCGGCAAGGACAATGGCTAGGGCGCGGCCATTGCGTGAAAGCCGCAGGGCTACGGGGTGTTCGCGTTCTACCAGCCAATGCAATTGCTGCCGCCCACGTGGGTTAAAGACGAAAATTTCGCCGGCTGCGCGGTCGCTGCGGGTGGCCACGGCAATGGCGCCTTGTCGGTTGATATCCACGGTAAAAATGCTCTGCTGCATGTCGTGCGTAGCCAACACGCCACCGCGACGGAATAACGTCAAGCTGCCCAGATTGCGGTCAAACAGCA
>Ga0136643_10012308_pt1 | contig 12735 bp, 5 predicted proteins | sample TergutLab28metaG_FD_96883 | JGI IMG/M metagenome (GOLD analysis project Ga0136643, IMG submission 96883) | Labiotermes labralis P1 segment gut microbial communities from Petit-Saut dam, French Guiana - Lab288 P1 (version 3) (version 3) | ecosystem: Host-associated > Arthropoda: Insects >...
AATTTTTTTTTGGGGGGGGGGGCTTGCGAACAGGGCAATTAATTTGGGGTTCCATAAAATGCAGGAAAAATTCGTGCCTAGCTGAAAGACTATTGCCTCTATAAGAATTACTCCGCTCGATGGGATTGTGTGGTTGGTTGGTTTGTTGGCCGGTCGGTGGGTCGGTTGGTTGGTTGGTTAGTTAATTACGTAAAAAAATCCTAGAAAAATCCGGCTGAGATTTTTGAAAAATATTTACTGACCCCGCTTAATGACAAAGTGCAATACTGAAGACAACTTCGAAATGTCGAATGTCACGTATCGTCGCGTTCCTCCATGTTGTTTACGGTCTGAGGTGATAATAACGGCATTTTCAGACATTCTGTAGTTCATGCTGGTATTAATTCAATATCACTCAAGCGTTTAAATAATCAGATGCTAGATAAAAATTGTACGGTTTGGGTTAGCAAAATAAATTTTAAACCTGACCCTGATAGAGAAGGATTCGTTAGACTACCTGCTCTCTCTTGGAGGGAAGAAATTAAAAGGCAAGGAATTATGCTGAAATATGACCCTTTAGTACTGAAAAATCACATAATTATATAAACAGTATCAGTACATTTGTAACCAACGACGGCAATAACAGCAACAGTAATTATCTACAGGGAGAATTCTTCCTTTTGGCGCCGACAGCTACTCAGTTTGCTACGAAATTTCCGACGTCTTAAGGAAAACGAAGGCTCATTGGCCGCTTTCACAACGGCCCGTCGCCGGAACGTGTTCTGGGTCAATTTTATTCAATCCAAATTCTTCCCCTTCATTTGAGTATTATTTTCCCATCAAATATTATATTTCCCCAACGGGAATCTTTTCCACAGATTTTTAAAAGAAATTCATTAACATACATACATACATACATATGCCTCATGCGTAATTTCGGGCCTGACTATTGCACCTGTCGTAAAGTAACCACCCTAAGAATATTAAGCAAAAAATTTCGCATTGTTGTATTGTTGATATATTATTAGTATTATTAGTATTACTTTTACACTCGAATACAAATACAGGTGCGCCCAAAACACCTGACGCTCTTTTTTAATGAAATAACACTTTAAGGCAAAGGGGAAATAGTTTATTAACCCATTTACCTGCTAACGTGGAAAATATGGTGAGCTCTGAATAATGCTGGCAAAGGGAAGAAGGGATTTAACTTGGCATTAAAGGGTTAACACTACGAGGTACATTCTAAGCCCATAAGAATTCATCTGAATCATTACTGTTTGAATAAAGACATGTTGCAGGTGACCGCCATGTCACAGAACACACTCCAGCAGTCGCGATGGAAAGGATTTCGCAATATGGCCAGTCTTGCCCGCTCCACATTGTCAGGTGTAGAAGCCGTCTGTGGGCATCCTCGTGGTTCACTGTCCTGCACTGATCCTTGCCGATGCCATTTCGATATCCACAGTGTCAGAGTATTGCGGCTAGGGGCATCGCGTCTAGGAAATTGATGTCGAAAACCAAGCATGAAGGTGTTTGGGCACATTCTATACATGACCTTGAATTATATGCAACCTAGCAATAAAATACAGCAAAGTAAATTAATTCAATCTGTAAACACACAACATGAAAGTAATAAATTCCGAGAGCAGTTTAAATGAAGTAAATTGTAAATACGGTTTGTTTGTTAGGGAGAATGTCAATGTTGATCAATGCAAACGTGATATCTGCCCTTGGTTTATACCCATTCATTAACAGAAGATGGCGGAATAAACATCCCTAACGCGAAAAATGGACTTCCATATTAACTCTGTATAAATTAAAATTGCATTAGTGCGCGGTGTAAGTGTAAAAGTTATGAAGAACAACACAATAAAATTCGCGAAATAAATCAAAATCATCTGATCGAGAACGCTAAAACTTTAATGTTCATCGCGTCTCATGTCACCGCGGCTAGGAACATTCGCAAGCTCGGAGGGGAGGGGGGGGGCATTGAAAGAAAGCGGAAAATTTTCGGAATAAGTAGTCGCGGAGAGCGGACAATTGATGGGACTCAGGTCTGCGGGCGTTTGGCGAGGAGCTAACAACCCCTCACCGTAAAACTTTCTCTTGCGTCGAACTGTCGTCAGGGCATACACAATGTGCTCTCGTCTTCGAATCACTCACATGTGCCATCAAACGCACCATTTGAACTTACAAAACCATGCACAATTCTGATAAAAAATAAACTGGAAGAGGCAACTTGAAACAAAGTGCACATACGGCTAAGGGTCAAGTTCGCTCTGTAACATGCCACGAAGGCACAAGACGGGTAGTAGAGGCATATCTCGAGTGGATCTTAAAGAAAACGAGAGTAAAGATGCAGAATGTATTACACTGGCTCTGATAAGATCCAAGCGAGTGGCTTTGTGAACATGGTAATGGAATGTCGCGTTCCATAAAAGTCGGAAAGTGTCTTGGACAGCCCAACATCTCGGATTTGGTTCTCATATTATCCTTCAAAGCCTATTGGTTACTCTGTACACCACCAAGTTCCAACACCAATAACGTTTAAGCCCTGTCCACGGAATGCATTCCTGTGTTCTGTGTGGTTCTCAGAACATCGATTATATCCCTGTATAGCATTAACTGAACGGTTTTCATAACCACGACGGAGAGTGTTTCCTGTGTTGTACAAATTAAACTTTAAATAAGTTTCGTTTAAAGTCAGTCCTTAAGGCCGTGTAATGACTCAGGCGGTTACTAATTGGCTTCACACTGCGGAGAACCGTGTTCAATCCCACGTCAATCCATGCGACAAAGTCGCACTAGGATAGGTTGCTCTAGCATACTTCGGTTTTTCCCTGTCTGTATAGTTCCACTCATGCTCCATGATAATCTTCGTCTACACGTTGTTCTTACCAGAAAGATAAACGGGCGAAGAGTGGGAACCTTCTAAAACGCAATACATATTCTTGTAGAAATCGAGGAGCATTGGACGGAAAAGCACTTCCACTTCCTTCAGTCCTTTTACCCTAAACAGTCTACATCCCTCCACAATAGCTTCTTCACTTCCCAAACCTTAATCTTGTTTCCAGCCTACCTTTACCAGAAGGACAAGCGGGCGCCATGGGACCCCCTCACAGAAGTACTAAACTTCTCTGTTTCCCCAATAATAATAATAATAATAATAATAAGTGCTCAATCTTCGCCCTGGTGTATATATATATATATTCTCGCGCAGCAAGCAGTAATACACAAAACATGCTGCATAGTTAGAAGGCTTTTACCAGAATAGTGAATAAGAAGTGCTTGGTCGATGACCCATACTCGGAGACTTCGAAACTGATGATGATGATAAGAATAACTAATTGGCGAAAATAAATCTACCATAATAATAATAATATGGCAATGGAATGCGGAGACCACAGGCTTATCAGCACATTTGCCTGAATGAATTATCAGCACACACAAACTTTCCGAATTAAATTACAATGAGCCTGCACAACGTCACTCCAGATGCACCACACATTGCGCCTTCTGTCATGTCGGATGGCGCAGTGTGCTGGTGGCAGAGCACAGCGTTGGAGGTATGAGGAGGCGCATTTGTGAAGGTGTCGCCTAGGGAGAGATTCACCCTATTAGGGTTCAGTGGTTTTTCATGTCATATACTGCAGTAACCCGTCAATGCAGGAAGTTAGAATCGTGTGAGGTTGCGGTATTATTCATTTTCAGCGAAGGTCAAGTGCTGTTTGGGCTACCACAAGGTTCTGATTCCGCTAGCATCACAATGAGTCATCTATATTCACCTAAAAACTATACAATTTTATTGTTAGTTTTCATAAATATTTAAGACACATGTTTGTCCACACATAAGTCCAGGATATGTTCACATTGTTTGCATTATCACCAGGGAAATGCGCCTATGAATATTTCAGTAGATTCAGGAAGGTCTCATGACCCAGCCTGTCATTTAAAAGCTTCCAATTGTACAGAGAAGGTCCTAAATATTTCACTTAGTAACTGTGCGGTCTAATTACTAACGTGTGTACTTAATTCTACTAATCAAGGTTAATGAAACCCAAAGATTCATTACCGCGTTCACAAAACCCGCAATGTGATCTAATAATAAGTCAGTTTAATCCAGTACTGAGCCTCACAACCTAAAGATTATTGTCATCATATGTACTGCAAGCAAGCTGGAGAAAATTACAACATAAAGAGTAGCAATAAAAGAAGACGTCGGAATTGAGGTATCAAAGTTTGTTTCACGCCCCGTTCGATGCAATGCTTGAAGGAATTCATCAAACAGTATATGACACAATAAACTGAATTTCACATTTTTAAGTCCAACTTAGTCACTTTCTCTCTTACTGAAGCCCCATATATAAGAATAATTATATGTAGGAGTTATTCCACAAGAGCAATAAAACATAGAAGAGAAGCGAGAGCAGTTCAGCATACAGTCAAACAACAGTTCATTCCCAAAGTTAACAACAGCCTACCCCATTTCCATTTCAATACGAGATGGTCTGGTTTTTGTACGGTATGTATGTAGGTGTGTAAATGTTGTTGCCCGGTGCCTTTTAGATCAATTCATTTCTGTTCTGCCCCTGTGCATTTGTTTCTCATCCCCTTTACTAAGCTCTATTCACACACACACCTGGCCTCATATTCCTTCAACTAGCCGTAAATGAGACAGTTTCGTTAGCTCCAAATGCTACTGCTCCCCTTATATGGGGGTCAATCTACATATGATATGTTCATCATAAACTCCGTACAATACACAGCTGTGGCGATACTGCAACTGGGATAATTCCATACACTTAATCATTTGATTTTGTAAACTAACAAAAGAGACGGTTCACCCCAGAAGAAGTAATGCAAAATAAACACATTCTTCTGTATAGTAGCGTGTAGTATGTGGCAATCACACTGCAATAAGTACGAACTTTTCACAGCGATATTGTTGTAAGCCTGTTCTAACATAGCACAATTAATTGCTTACCTGCACAACATTCGCCGACATCTCTCTAACGGAAGCACACCAAGAGGTACGAACTGACCGGCTACTTACGTCTAATTTGCAAGAAAGAAACTGTTATAACCATAGTTTAGAAACCATAAGATTTCACAGGGATATTTATTTCAGATACACAAGTGAGTCTAGTATTGCAGATATCACACTGCACTGAGCGAGTCGGAAAACATTTCCTTGTACATTATTTTGATAAATATTTACAACAAATAAAATAAAAACAGAAAATTTTTTAGCAAAAGCTCTATCTAAATATTAGGTTAAGAACCAGTGTTTTGTACAATGACGCTTTGTAGAGCAATATGATACATTTTTGACGCTGACGTAATAATTAACCTATGGAAACTCGAAACTGGGCAACTCTTCACGCGAAATCCCAAAATAAGATTTAATAAAAATTCATCCAAGATATCTGGAGACTAAAGACGCAGAGGGGCAGAAAAGTCCTTTTAATTGATTCAGGAACGAGTGTCATTATAACCAGTTCGGATGTTAACAACGACAACAGTTATCAACAGTGCTATCAGTGAACATCCTAAGAAGTTTCTCTACAATTTAAGCTTACACATTACAACGGGTATAGTATGTACAGACTAAATAAACTATTTTTATTGTGCAAAAACAACAACAACAACAAGTTTAGCAGAAAGGGACTGAAAAGTTCAAAATTAAGCGATGAGGGAACGAGGTGAGTGTCTTTGCATTTTACATACTCGGAATTACAATTAACGGAAGTTCCGGATGGCTAACAGAAGTGGAGATCGGGGTGACTCTGGGAACGGGGAGTTCCAGGTAACAAAGAGAACCCGGGATTCCGGGTGACTCGAGGAATACGGAGATCCGGGTGACTCCGGGAACCCAGAGTTTCGGGTCATTCCGTGAACACGGAGTTCCGGGTGACTACGTGAACCCTGAGTTCCGGGTAACTTCGGGAACCCGGAGTTCCGTGTAAATTCTGGAACCAGGAGTTCGGGGTGACTCATGGAACTGGAGTTCCGGGTAACGCAGCGAACCCGGTGTTCCGGGTGGCTCAGAGAAGTGGAGATCCGGGTGACTCTGGAAACGCGGAGTTCCGGGTGACAAAGAGAACCCGCAGCTCCGGGTGACTAAGAGAATGCGGAGTGCCAGGTGACTCCGGGAACCCAGAGTTTCGGGTGATTCCGTGAACACGGAATTCCGTGTGACTACGTGAACCCGTAGATCCGGTAACTTCGGGAATCCGGAGTTCCAGGTGACTCCGGAAGCCGGTATGGGTAACACCGGGAAACCCCAGTTACGGTTCTTACGGATTTTCGGATGACTCAGGAAACCGGGAGTATCGGGTGACTAAAGGAACAGGGAGATCTGGGTGACGCGGAAAAACGGGGTTTTGAGTGATCTGGAAACCCACAGTTCCGGGTGAATACGGGTTAGCGGAGTCACCCGCAAGACTCCGGGAAACCGTAGTTGCCCATGTCTCCGCGAACCCGTAGTTCCCATGACTCAGGGTTCTCGAAATCACCCGGAAGACTCCGAGATCCCTGAGTCACGGGAAACTACGGGTCCGGAGTCACGGGGAACTACTGGTTCCCGGAGTCAACCGGAACTGTTTCGGGTTCCTGGAGTCATACGGAAGATTCAGGGGTTCCCGGCGTCACCCGGAATATGGTTTCCCCGAGTCACCGGAGAGATTCGGGTTCCCGGAGACACCCGGAAATGTTCGGGATTCCAGAAGGTACACTAAACCTTTCCGGGTTTCCGGAATCACACGGAAATATGCCGGGTTCCCGGAGTCAACCGGAACTGGTCCGGGTTCCCCGAGTCATACGGAACTTTTTCGGGTTCTGAAGTCGACCGGGAATGTTCCGGGTACCCTGAGGCAACCTGAACTGTTCCGGGTTCCCGGAGTCACCTAGTCATCTGGGTTCCCGGAGCCAACTGGAAATCTGGGTTACTGAAATCACACGAAATTCCAGGTACCCGGAGTCACCAGGAGTACTACGGGTTGTCGGATTGAACAGGACTTCGGGTTCCGGAGCTACGAAGAATTCGGGTTCTCGGCATCAACCAGAGGACTCCGGTTTCTCGGAGTCACCCGAAGAACCCGGGTCCCGAGAGTCACCGGGTACTTTTCCAGGATACCGGAGTCACTGTGAACTGTTTCGGTATCCCGGAGTCATCCCTAACTGTTCCGGTATCCTGGCCTCAACCGGAACTCTTCCGTGATCCCGGAGTCACCTGTAAACCTACCGGGATTCCGGAGTAGCCCGAAAATCTTCCATGATATCGAGCCACCAACTAATCTTCTGGGTTCCGGAGTCACCCGAAACAACGTATAATCGGAGTCGCCCGGAAACCTGCTGGGATACCGGAATCACGCTGATATCTTCCGGAATACCGGAGTCACCGGCAAGTATTCCGGGGTTCCTGAGCCACCCACAAAAATACCAGTTCCCGGAGTGGCCGGGAATGACGGGTTCCTGTAGTCACCCAAAACTCCTGATTCCCGAAGTCACCTGGAACTCTTCCGGGATCCCGGAGTCGCCCGCAACTCTTCCGAGATACCGGGGACACCTTAAATTACAGATCTCTAGACTCGTCTGAAATTCCGCGTTCCCGGAGTCATCCGGAGTCAAAACGAACACACCGGCTTCCTACAATCACCAGGATTTCGGGTTCCTGAAATAACGCGGAGGATTTAGGGTTCCCGGAGTAGCTCCGAACTCCGGATTCACGGAGTCACGGAATTTTTATTGGATCCAGGAGTGACGCGGAACTGTACTGGGATTCTGGAGTCACCAGGAACTCCGTGTTCCCGAAGGCAAAAGGAGCGACGGGTTCTAGGAGTCAACCGGAAATGTAGGTTCCCGGTTTTACCTAGAATTGTTCCCGTACCCCGGAGTCCAAGTCAACACATTCGGGATCCCGGAGTCACCCGGAACTGTTCCACGAACCCGGTCTAAAGGGAAACTCTTCCGAGATCCCGGAGTCACCGTGAAATCTGGATTTCCCGAGTCACGTGGAACTCTTAAGAGTTCCCGGAGCCACCCTGAACTGATGCGGGATCGCGGAGTCATCGGTAAGTGTTCCGGGAGTAACCCGGAAACACGGGTTTCAAAATTCACCTGGAATTATTCCGTGATTCCGGAGTAACCCGGAAATGTTCCGGAACCTCGGATTCACGGGGAACTGTTCCTGGATGCGGGCGTCACTGGGAACCGGTACGGAATACCGGAATCTGGGTTCCCAGAGTCAGACGGAAATGCTCTGGGAACCTGGAGTCACCGGGAACGGTGGGATCCTGGAATCACCTGGAAACCTCGGCTCCCTGCGTCACTCGGAACTCCGGATTCCCGGAGTCACCCGGATGACATCAGGTTCGCGGATTCACCGGAGGACTCCGCCTTCCGGAGTTACACGGAACTCCGGGTTCGCGAAGTCACCCGAAAGACTCCAAGTTCGCGTAGTCACCCGGAGGGCTCACGGTTTCCTGAGTCACCCTGGACTCCGGGTCCCCGTAGTCAAACGGAACACCGGGTTCCAGAGGTCACCCGGAACTCCAGATTCTCGGAGACAGCCGGAATTCAAGGTTCCTGGAGTAACACGCAATTCGGTTTCCTGGATTCACCAGGAACACGGGTTCCCGGAGTGCACCCAGAATCCGCATTCCTGGAGTCACACGGAACTGCGGCTTCCTAGAGTCACCTGGACGACCCCAGGTTCTCGTAGTCAACCAGAGGACTCCGAGTTTCCTTATTCACCCATCACCCCGCGTTCCCGGAGTAACATTGAATCCTGGTTTCCGGAGTCACCCGGAGGACTCCGGGTCACAGGAGTCACTCTGAATTCTGGCTTACCGGATTAACACGGAATCCTGCTTTCCGGAATCACTCGAATGACTCCAGGTTCGCGAAATCTCCCGGAGGGCGATGGGTTCCCGAAGTCATTTGGAACCCCGTGTTCACGGAGTCACTCGGAATCCGGGTTCCCGGATTCACCCTGATGACTCCGGTCACCTTGAGGACTCTGGGCACGCGGAATCATCCGGAACTCCGGGTTCCCGTAGTCGCCCAGAATTCTGGGTTGCCGGAGTAACATGGAAGCTGGGTTCCTGGCGTCACACGGAATGCGGGTACCCGGAGCCGTCCGTTAAGCACATTCCCGGAGTCACCCGGAATCAACATTTCCGGAGTCACCCGTAACTCTGGGTTCTTGGAGTCACTTCGATCTCCGGTTTCCCGGAGTCACCAGGCACACTGGTTTCCCTGAATCACCCGGAGGGTCCGCTTTAACGGAATCACCCGGAACTCCGGCTTCCCGTAGTAACGCGGAATACTGGTTCTCGGAAGTACCCGGAATGCGGGTTCCTGTAGTTACCCGTAGCTACAGGTTCCTGGATTCACCCGGAACTCAGGTTTCGAGGAGTGAACGTAAACTCCGAGTTCGCGTAGTCACACGGTGGACTCCGCTTTACCGGAGTCACCGTAGGATTCTGGGTTCCCGCATTCATTCAAAATTCCGGGTTCCTGGTGTCACCCGGTGCACTCCAGTTTCCCGTAGTCACCCGGAGGACTCCGGTTTCCCGTAGTTACCCGAGGACTACGTTTTCCCTAAGTCACCCGCAGGTCTCACGGTTCCCGGAGTCACCCGAAGGACTGCGGAATCTCCGAGTCAAGCGAATCTGTTCCGGGAACATATACGATGCTAATGTAGGTTCGATGCTGCTCTAGGCAGCGGCCCCTGATCGATGCTGGGCTAGGCTGTGGCCTCGGTTTGATGCTGGATTAGGCAGCGGCCGCGGTTCGATGCAGGGCTAGGCGATGGCTCCGGTTCGATGCAGGGTTAGGCAGTGGGCCCCGTTCGGTGCTGGGCTAGGCAGTGGCCCCGGGTCGATACCCGTACAGGCAGTGGCCCCGGATTGATGCAGGGCTAGGTAGTGGACCCGGTTCAATGCTCGGCTAGGCACCGGCCCCTGGTTGATGTTCGACTATGCAGTGGCCCCGGTTCGATGCTGGGATAGGCAGTGGCCACGATTCGATGCTGGGTTAGGCAGTGGCCCGGGGTCGATGCGAGGCTAGGCAGTGTCCCCGTTTCGATGCTGTGCGTGATGGCAGGTATAAGCCTCACGCCCATCCCACCCGAGATAAACACAAACCAAATGTTTCAGTGGGTTTATTGGACCCGCTCTCTCCCCGGGCACAAATCCTGCACAATGGCTATCTGGTTAGCCTTCAGCATCACAGAAGAGCAGTGGTCAGCAGTCAGCTGTGAACTGCCGCCACAATACGTCGAATAAATATGTTCTACTGTCTTCAAGTACCAGTGGAAGGTGTCACACCGACAGATCACTGTGTTCTGTTTTGAGCGGGAGTAAATTGTTGGCTTGTGGGTTGGTCTAAATACACTGTTTGAATTGCACTGTAACTGTCAGATATGGAATTTGCACAAAATATAAGAACTCTCACGCACAATCTACTCAATAAATTACGATACAGTGCAAATTATAAAGGTCGTTGTTTATTAAACGTCGCCATCACTACCAAAGATGTCACGTCTCATAATTGTTTCTTTCCCCTCCACCCACAACCCCTCCCTCTGTATCTCACCGTCAATTCATGATAAACACCAGTTCTCAAGTTCTCAAGGCTGGTGTCCATACTGATATACACTTAGGCTGTGAGTGCATTGCAGCTACTCCAGCAGCTAGTCTTTCACCAACATCGACGTTTGGTACTTTTATATTCAAAATATCGCCTTGTGGGTAAAAACGAATGCAGTTCAGTTACTGTACAGCATTGCAGGTAGGAAGGGCAGAGGAGGCACAAATCTATTGATTATTACACTAGCCAATATGTGAAGTTAGATTGCGAAGTTGACGACCCTGCCAAATTAATCTTACACAAGCATTACATAATATAATTACCGCAGTCAATATGAATGTTCGCTCTACGTCCACAGTCTAGCCACCTGTAGTGCGAGCATACTAATGTGTTCCAAAACGGTAAAGCGGATAAGCGGACTGAAGTCTTTTGTTTCCTGCCGCATATGGTGGGAAAAATACTTGACACAGACCAGGTCAATGGCAAACAGTAGTCGTTCCTTCATTATTATTTAAGCTGCATAATGTGGCAAATATCGACCAGCAGTTCAACTGAAGGAGGTGAAGACATTGCAGATGTACAGAGGTGTCCTCTGACTCTTGAGTGTGGAACTACAATTGGTGAAGCGAAGAGGGTTGAAAGTTTGTAATTTTATACTTTTATTTTGATTGACCATCGGAAAATTTTCGGCCGGCCTGAACACTGGAACTCACTGCATGACTAAATAAGTGACTAACCAACTAACTCACTAACCAATCAAGCGAACTACCAAAACTCTGACTTGCATTGTGACTTTGACAGCAAAAATTACCAACAACGGTACGAAAGGTTCAACTGTCTTATCGCTCGATCGTTTCCGTAGCCAAAACATGAATCGCGGTTGCAGCAGGGCGCCTTGTCTAAAATTATCTCCTTTATCTGCTTGAAACATGTCGATTTCAGTGGTCGCACACTCTATGGTTTGGGTCAATGAAAGTTCGCTTCGTGGGATTGCGGGTTCGAATCTCGTCGATGACAATTATGTCTGTCGTTATTTTACGTGTTATATAGGTCTCTGCGCCAGGCCGATCCATCGCCCAGAGGATTTCTACCGAATGTGGTTCTTCTGAGCGTGAAGCCTCGACAATTCGAAGTTCACAGCCCATTAGGGGCTGTATCGTCATGGGAAAAATCTGCTCGAAAGAGCCTGGTACAGAATACAGACGTCTCTCTCGCTGTCCTTCGTTGGAATCGGGTTCCTGGTAACTCCGGGAACCCGGAGTTCCGGATGACTCGGCGAAAACCAAACTCCTGGTTCCGGAGTCACCAGGAACTAAGTTTTCTCGGAGTCACCCGTCCGAGTTCCCGATGTCGCAAGGAAATCCGGTTTCCCGGAATCACCCGGAACCAGGAGTTCTGGGTGACTCAGGGAACTCGGAGTGCCGGGTGAGTCCGGGAACCCGGATTACGGGCGACTCACGAAAAACGGATTATGAGTGACCCGGGGAACACGGATTTCCGGAAGACACGGGAACCCGGAGTACCGGGTGACTACGGTTACCTGGAGTTTCGGGTGAAACCGGGAACCCGGAGAGATCCGAGTGAATCCGGGAAAACGGAAAAACCCCGTATGAGTCGGGGAACACGGAGTTCTGGGTGAAACCGGGATCTCAGAGTTCCGGGTGCCTGCGAGAAACCGGAGTCCTCCGGGTAACTCCGGGAACAGGGATTCCTCCGGTTGACTCCCAGGAACACGGAGTTCCGGGTGACCCCAGGAACAAGGAGTTCGGGTTGACCCCGGAAGCCCGGAGTTCCCGGTTACCCCGGGAACGCGGAGTCCTCCAGGGACTTCGTGCATACGGTGTTCACCTAGTGACTACAGGAAACCGAAGTTCCGGGCGACCCCGGGGAGCCGGAGTCCGGATAACTCCTGTAAAGCGGAGTTCTGGGTGACTTCGGGAACTCGTTTTCCGGGTGACTCGGGGAACCCGGATACCGGGTTACTCCGGGAACGTGTAATTTTTGTGACTTCGGGAAACCGGAGTTCCGGGTGACTCACGAAAACCGGAGTCGTCCATGTGAATCGGCCAACACGGAATATTCCGGGTGACTGCTGGAAACTGCTGGTTGACTGGGGGACCCGGATTTCGGTTGACTGAAATACGGTGTCCTCCGGGTGAC
>Ga0136643_10012309_pt1 | contig 12734 bp, 11 predicted proteins | sample TergutLab28metaG_FD_96883 | JGI IMG/M metagenome (GOLD analysis project Ga0136643, IMG submission 96883) | Labiotermes labralis P1 segment gut microbial communities from Petit-Saut dam, French Guiana - Lab288 P1 (version 3) (version 3) | ecosystem: Host-associated > Arthropoda: Insects >...
TTCCAAATTTCGGTCGAAACGCACAAAAAGATTGCTTTTTCCGAATTTTAATACTTCGCGCCAATAAATTTTTTTCGTAGTTCGCTGTTTTTCACCCACATACACAAATGGCAACATTCGCTTAATATCCGTTTCGGTCAATCCATCAATCAAACGCAATTCGTAAATTGTCTGCATCGTGCCAAATTGATAAATGTAGAACAAAATGTTTTCTATCTGAATATCAGAGAGAAAAAACAAATCTTTCATTCGTTCCTGCGTAGTCCGATTGAGATTAATCGGGCTTTGTGCCAATGCCAATAATTCATCATAATGCATCGAATACTCAAATCCTTCCTCTCCTTCCTCCGCGAGCCGAAAAAGAATTTCGTCAATCAAATTTTCAATGGATTGTAGTTCGCGGTTTGGCAACTGCGCATTCAAAACAAAGCAATTCAACAGAAATATTATGAGAAAAAAATGTTTCATTTTTTGAAATCGGAAATCAGAAATCAGAATTTTGCCTTTCAGAAATCAGATATTTTGTTTTCAGTTTTTCGGCTTCTGATTTCCGATTTCTGATTTCTGACTTCTTCAAATTTAAAAATTATATCTCAACGAAATCATAGTTGTTACGCCCAAAATCGGATGCAGTTCACAGTTCACATCAGCCGAATAATCGCCGAAGTTCAACCCAAAACCAAGACAGGGAACAAAATTTCCCAAGTAATATCCGCCGAGTTTCACACTGATAAAATCTTGCATTCGATACTCAAATCCGGTCGCAAAGCGGTAATTACTGCTCAATTCCTTGTCGATTTGTGTGCGCCAAATAAAATCTGACGAAAACGAATAAGCCGTTCCCAAACTGAAAACGGACGGTATTCGCTTTGTTACAAAATCGGTTTGTATGTTGTTCTGAAAAGGATTGAACATGCAAAAACCAAGTACAAAATCGGAACTTAATTGAATAGAAACGCCTACACGACCGAGCAATGCGCCATGATACCGATTATCCGCTTCAAAATATGCGGTGTAATAATCAAATCCGAAACCCATCGCAAATTTATCGGAAAAATTGCGCGCAAAGTCAATTCCGAGAAGTATTTCGTGATAAAGTGAATAGCCGAAATAGGAAAACGAACCGCCGATATTAACATGTTTTGTGGAAAATCCGGCTTGAATACTTCGTGTCGAAAGTTCTTTGAGGAGATAACGATTTTCAAAAGTGGCTGATATAGAAGTGTTTTCAAAATATCCGAGCGTTGCAGGATTGTTGAAAGCTGTCCACGAATGAATATCGGCAACCGAAGTATTCGCAATGGAAATCGGCGATGGAACGACGTGCGGTATTTGCGCAAAAGTAAAAGAACAACAAAAAGACAAGAGAAACACAGAATATTTCTTTCTCATAGCATTATTTTATCCGAAAAAATGTAGTTTTTAAATCGCGGGTGCAAATGTAATTTTGTTTTTACAACTGTGCAAATTTTTAGACAGTTTTGTAGAAAAAAAGGGAATTATTTTTGATAGTTTCTTTTTCAAAACTTATTCTCATTTTGTCAACCACCGAATTAAAATCGAATTTTATTTTGAGAAACGGCGAAGTTCAGAATTGATATTTCACGCAACAAGCAGGTAATTACATTCTGCAAATTGGAAGTCGAACAGCGAAAGTTGAAATCCGACACATTTTTCAAAACGTGTCAGATTTGTTTTTTGAAAAAAAACATTAACTTTGCCACTCATTTTAAAAAATACTGAATTATCAATTTAACAAAGAAAAAAACAATGAGTACACAAAAGAAAAATTATGCAGTACCAATCGTTATGATGATTTTACTGTTCGGAATGATTGGTTTTGTAACGAACATCGCCGCGCCTGCGGGAACTATCTGGATGAGCAAATACGATTCGCCCGCAATCGGGATGCTCGGCAATTTGATGAATTTTTTGGCTTATCTCGTTATGGGAATTCCTGCGGGATTATTGCTTCAACGAATTGGTTATAAACCAACTGCGCTTACCGCGATTGTTGTCGGTTTTTGCGGTGTGGGAATTCAACTCGTTTCGGGCAGTTTTTTGGGCAATACAGGTTTTGTGATTTATCTTATCGGTGCGTTTGTTGCGGGTTTCTCGATGTGTATGCTCAATACCGTTGTTAATCCGATGCTCAACGAAATTGGCGGCGGAGGCAAAAAGGGAACAACTTTACTGATGATTGGCGGCTCGCTCAATTCGCTTCTCGGCACGATTGCGCCTGTTTTTGTCGGCGCGTTGATTGGAAGTGTTACCAAGGACACCGTTTTTTCGGACATCAATTTGGTGCTTTATATTGCGATGGCGATTTTTGCCGTTGTCGGAATTGTATTGGCTATGGTTTCTATTCCCGAGCCGGAAGTAGATTTAACGATTACTGATAAATCGCCGATGAAGCATCGTCATTTTGTACTTGGTGCGATTGGTATTTTTGTTTATGTCGGCGTAGAAGTTGGTATTCCGGGAACAATGAATTTCTTTTTGCAAAAAGTAAAAGATTTCGACCCGGCAACAGCAGGAACAGTTGCCGCTACTTATTGGTTTTTAATGCTTATTGGTCGTTTAGCAGGAATAGGAATTGCGGCGAAAGTAAACAGTAGAACATTACTGACTTGCGCTTCGTCAATCGCAATGGTTTTGGTCGGTGCAGGAATGTTATTTCCATCGAGCATAATGGTTTCAATGCCTGTTTTCTCAGAATTTAGTTTTGCAATGCAGGAAGTGCCGATTAACGCGCTGTTTTTCGTGCTGGTCGGATTGTGTACTTCGGTAATGTGGGGCGGAATTTTCAATCTCGCGGTCGAAGGTTTGGGCGTGGCAGTAAAACGCGCTTCGGGAATAATTATGATGATGGTTGTTGGCGGCGGAGTTTTACCGTTGCTGCAAAATGGAATTGTAGGTTTTACATCGGGCAATTATATATTGTCTTACATCGTGCCGTTGCTCGGACTTACTTACTTGTTGTTTTATGCACTTGTGGGAAGTAAAAGAAAATAACGAAATTTTGAATTTTGAATTCTAAATTTTGAATTCCGGCTTGCCATAAACCAAATTCAGAGTTTAGAATTCAAAACTTAAAATCGATAATTCAAAATTCAAAATTTAGAATTCAAAATTATATATTTTATGGAAAAACCTTATGTAGTAGGAATAGACATTGGCGGTACAAACACAAAATTTGGAATCGTTGATGCAAGCGGAAAAATTATTTCGCAAGGTGAAATTAAAACTCAAACACACGAGAAAGTCGAAATGTATATCGATGAGCTTCACGGCGAATTGAAAAAACTTATTGATGCTGTCGGAGGAATTGACAAAATACGCGGAATCGGCATCGGCGCACCAAACGCAAATTATAACAAAGGAACTATCGAAAATGCCGCCAATCTGCGTTGGAAAGGTATTATTTATTTGTCTAAAATGATTGCCGACAAATTCGGCATTCCGCAAGAAAAAGTCGCAGTAACAAACGATGCAAATGCTGCCGCAATCGGCGAAAAAGTGTACGGCGCAGCGCGCAAAATGAACGATTTTATTATGATTACGCTCGGTACAGGCGTTGGAAGCGGAATTGTGATTAATGGCGAAGTAGTTTACGGACACGACGGTTTTGCGGGCGAATTAGGACACATCACTTCCGTTCGCGAAAACGGTCGGAAATGCGGTTGCGGACGAAGCGGTTGCTTGGAAACTTACGCTTCGGCTTCGGGCGTTGCGCGCACAGCTCGCGAAATCTTGGAAACGAGCGACAAAGACAGTTTATTGCGCAAGTTGCCAATCGCCGACATCACTTCAAAAGATGTGTACGAAGCAGCCATTCAAGGCGACGAAGTGGCGAAAGAAATCTTTGAATTTACAGGAAAAATTCTCGGCGAAGCGTTAGCAGATTTTGCAACATTCAGTTCGCCCGAAGCATTTATTCTTTTCGGTGGATTAACTAAATCGGGCGATTTGATTTTAAACCCAATCGTTGAAAATATGGAAAAAAATCTAATTCCTCATTGGCGCGGAAAAATCAAAGTTCTGTTTTCTGAATTAGCAGAATCAGATGTTGCTGTACTTGGCGCAAGCGCATTGGTTGCGGAAATGTAAAAATACGAGTGCAAAAAAGTGCGGAAAGACACGAAAAAGTTTGTTTTTGAAACTTTTTTGCGTTTTTCCGCACTTTTCCGCGTTTTTATTAAAAATAATATAACAGTAATTTTATGAAAAAATATTCGATTGTTGGTTTACTTGTTTTTTGTGCGGTTTTTAATTTGTTTGCACAGCAAAGCCGAGAGGAACGGAAAGCGCGACCGCATGTCGGTTTCGGTGCGTTGCCTGCTGTGTCGTTCGATTCGGATTTGGGATTTCAATATGGATTGATTCTCAATTTGTTTCATTACGGCGAAGGTCGTTTTCCGCATTACGACCACTCGTTGTTTTTCGACATTTCGCGTTTCACGAAAGGAAGCGGAATTTTCCGTATGATGTACGATTCGGAAAAACTGATTCCGCGCGTGCGCACAACGGTCGATATTGCGTATTTGCCCGACCGAGCAATGGATTTTTTCGGATTTAACGGTTATCAAAGCGTGCTTCATTCCGAAAAATTTCAAAGCGATGCAACGCGGTTTTTTTACAACATAAACCGCAATAAATTTCGCGCAAGAGCCGATTTTCAAGGCAAGTTTAGAGAAACAAATTTCGGCTGGCTTGGCGGATTTTCTTTTTATCATTTTTCGATAGATTCAGTCAATTATCAGCATTTGGGAGTTCAGCATCAAGAGCGGACTTTATTCCAAAAATACCAAGATTGGGGATTGATTCGTGCCGACCAAGCGCACGGCGGAAGCGTGAGTTATCTCCGCGCGGGTTTGACTTACGATTCGCGCGACCATTTGGCTTTTCCCACCAGAGGAATTTGGATGGAAGCACTTGTTCAAACCGCTCCGGGATTGATAAATCGCTTTCCGCACACAAAATTTGCGCTCATTCATCGGCAGTATTTTACAATCATTCCGAATAATATGGTTTTTGCCTACCGCGTTCACTATCAAACAACGCTCGGAAACAGCCGAAATGTGCCGTATTACGTTCAGCCGTTGGTGATGACGAGTTTTCTCACGGCGGCGCAATCGCAAGGATTGGGCGGACAAACGACGCTTCGCGGTGTGCTTCGCAATCGCGTAGTGGGCGATGCTTTTGCTTTCGGAAATTTTGAGTGGCGATGGAATTTTGTGCGTTTTGAAGCACTAAATCAAGAATTTTATATCGGAACAAACGTGTTTTTCGACACAGGAACAATTTTTCGACCGATTCACATGGATTTATCTGCCGTTCCCGATGCCGACAGAGAAAAATATTTCCGCGATTTCGAGATGGGCAGATTTCATTCCACCATCGGCGCAGGACTGAAAATTGGTTGGAACGAAAATTTTATACTTTCCGTTGATTTCGGACGAGCTTTGAACAGACAAGACGGCGATACAGGTTTGTATGTTGGATTGAATTATTTGTTTTAGAGAGAAGAAATTACGAGTTACGAGAAGTGATTTTGTTTTGTCGAAAAAGTGTTTGGTATAGTTCTTGTTGTCGTTGTTATATACATAAATTTTAACACTTAAAACTTTAAGCGTATGAATATTATTGATTGGGAAAAAGAAATACGTCGTTGGGAAGAAGAGGCGAGACGTTGGGACAAAGAGATTGATTTTTGGAGAAATGAAGCGAAAGAAATAACAGATAGAAGTGCGGTGTTGGGTACATCTGTTTCAGCAAACAGCACTCAAAATGGAGGTATTAGGATTGCTAATCAGGCGTCTTTTAATGTTTTGTTATCAAGTCTACCTGCCGGAGCAAGAAGGATAATAAGAATGGATAACAATAATTTTATTGATGCAAGGTCTGTCAATACTGCATATTTAAGATACAATCGTAGTGGAAATATGCAGGCATTAAGAACCATAACTGCGGACAAAAGAACAGTTTATTTTGATGCAACGGCAACTTCATATGATTATATCAATTCTGAAGCAGGAATTGTGGGAAGATTTCATTTTCGAGCTCCCACCAGAGTAAATGATTTTCAAAAATTATTAAATCTATTTACGGGAACACCGGAGGAAAAGCAATTGTATGCACAAGAACTGATTAGGCAAGGCATCGTGGATGAGGTTAGTGTGGTAGGCGATTTTGGTGTTGTATTAAGACCATTTAACGCACAACAGCCTTTTCCCGTTGGAAGAATCTCGACTACTGATAATTTTGAGGTTTATATAAATCCTGTTGGCACAACACCAATGGAAAGAGCAAAATATGTTGGGCACGAATTATTTGGTCATTTGTACTTTTTCTTTACTGGTAAAGACCCGCGACACGGAGGTGCTTCTGGAAGTTTGAATGGCAATCCTCTTTTAGAACAACAAATTGATGCCAGAGAGCGTGAATCTATCTTTAATTTTGGTTTTTAACATAACCATTATGCCGAAGTTTCATCTAATTTTGTCAATATTGTTTTTGTCCGCTGTGGGTGTTTTTTTACACAGCAAGCAAAATTCACTTGTCGATGAAACAAATTCATTTGTATTGTATGATACAGAGGGTATTAAACTTTCTGAAACAATGCGTGTGAATGGCGAAGTTAAGTATACTCATTATTTTTCAAGAAAAGGCGATACTATTTTTTCGCACAATTGGCAAATAGATGTAGCGACAATAGATACAATTAGAGAGAAAATTGGGGATAATTTTAGATGGGATGGTCTTGGCGATTTCGATGTAACAGGTAGGTCGATACTGTTTCTGTTGGTAGATTGTGAAAGGAATATATTTGAAATACGAATTGGAAGAGGTGTTAGTGAACGTCTTAATCAAGCAAAGTTACGCGCAATAAGTAAGGTAGAAAAAGAATTAGGTTTTATTTGTATTGTTGACTACAAAACTCCTATTGTTATTTCTTTTCCATTTCCAAGAGAGTCAAGGCATTGGTAGAAACTCGTCTTGCCGAATTTGTAATTCGGCAGTTTAGAGTATTAGGATTTTTAATCCGATTTTGTTGTTCGCATTAAAATGCTTATATTCGCAACCGCCGAATTGCAAATTCGACGGAACGATGTAATAACTCGTAACTTCTTCTCTCGTAACTATGTTTCCAATGATAACTTTTTCTGCAATTTTCACCGCATTTTATCTCCGTTCTGCCGAATTTGCAATTCGGCAGAACGAAAAGTTAAAAAACGGCAATACACAGAAGTAAATGCATTATAATAATATTATAATGTTTATCTTTGCAAAAAATAATTTATGCAAGCAAGAGTTGTAAATATAGGCACTTCGTTGGGAGTTATTTTGCCAAATTTGGTGGCGAAAGATTTATCTTTGCAAGCAGGACGATTGTTGGATTTAAGCATTTCGGGCGATAGAGTGATTTTGAAAAAGAAAACTCCGCGCGAAGGCTGGGCTTTGGCTGCTCAAAAACTGCACGACAACAAAGAGGATACATTACTGATTTCGGATGTTTTTGAGGATGAAGATTTTGACGAATGGCTGCAACAGTGAAACAATATGATGTTTTTTGGGTTAATTTAAATCCGACCTTAGGCAGCGAAATCAACAAAATTCGCCCTGCGGTTGTCGTTAGTCCCAACGAAATGAACAATCATCTGAACACTGTGATAATTGCGCCGATTACTTCAACCATCAAGCCTTATCCTTTTCGGGTAATTTTTACGCTTCATCAGAAAAAAGCAAGCATCGCGCTTGACCAAATACGCACAATAGATAGAATCCGATTGCAAAATTCTATCGGCACTCTAACAAATTATACTGACCGCAAAATCAAAGCGGTTTTGAAAGAAATGTTGGTAGAGTGATAACTTTTTCTGCTATTTTCACAGCACTTTATCTCAACCTGTTGTGCATTTGGGAAAATATTTTTATGTTTGAGATAAAACACCTAATTTTCCAACAAAACAACCTAAGTAAGCTTGAGCGCAATCTTTTCAATCAACCTAATTACCTCATTAATTTTTCGCTAAAAATTAGATAATTAGGTTTTGAGTTGTTATTATTTTATTGCTACTTAGGTTGTTCTGTTGTGAAATTAGGTGAAAATTAGGTTTTTGTTTCATTTTTTGTTTGGAAAAAATATTTTGCTGAAAAATTTGTGGGTTGTGATTAATTAATTACATTTGCACCGTGAAAAATCAGAACGAAAAAATAAGAAATATAATTCACACCAACGAATTTGACAAGTATTACAACGCATTAGACGAGCGTACAGCAGAAAAGTACGATGATGTGATTCTTTACTTGGAAACAATTTATGTTTTGAGCCAAAAGTTTGTCAAAAAATTGGAGGATTCAGAAACAGGAATTTATGAAATGCGTGTTTCGGTCGGAACAAACGAACACAGGACAATTCTCTTTGCCTCTGACCACGAGAACATTATACAAGCAAAAAACATCGTTCTGTTGAACAGTTTTTTGAAAAAGGATAACAAAGAATACCGAAAACAAATAAGAAAAGCGATTAATATTTTAGACAACTTAAAATATGGCACGGATACTTGACCCACAAAAACTCGCTAAATTGTACAACACAAGTGCGATATTGGACAGAAAATACGGAAAGCGCGGAACGGCTACACGTTCGGCGTTTGAGGAAAAGGCGTTGGCGGCGTACTATTCTGAAATTTTGCGAGAAAGACGTAAAGAACTGAAAATAACACAGCAACAACTCGCAGATAAAATCGGGAAAGAACGCAGTTATATTGCTCATATTGAGCGCGGACAAACAGATATGCAGTTGTCAAGTTTTTTCAGAATTTCAAATGCGTTAGGATTAAATCTTTCTGTAAGCCCTTAAAAACAGCAGGTTAAAACCTGCGGGAAATTCCCAAAATGATAACTTTTTCCGCAATTTTCACAGCTTTTTATCTCATTCTTATTCGGATTTTTCGGATAGGCTGGAATAACCTTGCTGTTTTTCGACCGAATTATTCTGCGCTCGAAAACACGGAAAAAATTTCGGTTATCGTTGCGTGTAAAAACGAGGAAAAAAATCTGCCTGTTTTGATAAATGCCTTAAAAGCGCAAACTTACCAAGATGTTGAACTGATTTTTGTAAACGACCATTCGACCGACCAAACGGAGGAAATTATTGGTCAAAATCTCGCTTTTTTCCAAAATTCCGTTTGTATCAATTCGCAAGGAAGTGGGAAAAAATCGGCACTTGCCGAAGGAATTTTGCACGCTTCGGGCAGTTTGATTATTACCACCGATGCCGATTGCAAACCTGCGAAAACTTGGATAGAAACAATCGCGCGATTTCAAGCCGAATCTCCGTCCGATTTAATTGTTTGTCCTATAAAATTATCCGATGAAAGCGGCTTTTTTGCACGATTACAGCAAGTTGAATTTACGGCTTTGACTGCTTCGTCTGCCGCCGCAGTTGGTGCGCAAATGCCGATTATGTGCAACGGCGCAAATTTGGCTTTCACCAAAAATGCGTGGCTCGAAAGTCGAGCAGATTTAAAACCCGACGAACAATCGGGCGATGATATTTTCTTGCTTCAAAGCATCAAAAAACGTGGCGGAACAATCCGTTTTCTCCGTTCCGAACGCGCTTTTGTCGAAACTCGGTCGGCAGAAAATTTGCGAGCGTTTTTTCGACAGCGTCGTCGCTGGGCAGGAAAATCGACTGCTTACACCGATTGGCACTTGATAGCGACGGCTTGCGTTGTTTTTGGTCTTTGTTTGGCGTTGGTGTTGTTGCTTGCGTTTTCGTTTTTCAGTCCAATTTATTGGTACTTTTTCCTGCTTTTCTTTGCGCTAAAATGTTGGACGGATATTAAATTTTTAAACCTTGTAAGCGATTTTTATCCGATGAAATCGGTGGTTTTTTACTCGCTTTGCTTGTCGGCGGTTTATCCGTTTTATGTTGTTTTTACGGCAGTTTCGGCTTTATTTTTCAAACCGAAAAAGTGGTAAGTTTTCACAAAATCAAATTGTTTGGATTAACAAGTTGATTTACAGTTTCCTCAAAAATTTAAACAGCCTTAAAGCATAAAAACATTCATTTTTTTGCAATTCGCCTTTTTCCGAAAAAATATTTTATCTTTGCGGGAATAAATTTTGCACAAAATGAAAACAGTTACTACCAACGAAGTCCACGAATGGGCAAAGCAGTTTCTCGAAATGAGCGAGGAAAAAATATCACTCGACGAGCTGAAAGAACAAAAAAAATACGCCGTTTTGGTGCAACGTCCGAACGATAAGATATTGTTGTCGAAAATGTTAGACGAATCGTCGCAGATACGCAACAACCGAAAATTGGCGCGCCGTGTGAAAATTTTAATCGAACGTTACGGCATTCCCGAATTTTTCTCAAAATGGGATGTTTTCCTGCTGAAACTTTTTACTTCGGTTGGTTGGATGTTTTCGTGGATTTCCATTCCGCTGTTCAAAAAACGCCTGCGAATGGATACCGAAAACGTGATTATTCACGAGGAACGCCCGATTTTGAACAAACATCTCGACTCGCGCCGAAAGGAACAAATCGGACAAAACGTGAATTTGCTCGGCGAAGTTGTTCTCGGCGATGGCGAAGCAAATCATCGCTACAATCATTATTTGGAATCGCTCAAAGATTCGCGAATAAACTATATATCTATCAAAATTTCAGGAATTTACGCTCAACTTCACCCGCTCAATTATGCGCAAAGCAAGGACGAACTTTGTCGCCGATTGGCTGCGCTTTATCGGCGCGCCATTGAGTATCCATTTACCGATGAAAACGGCAAAACCAGCCCGAAATTCGTCAATCTCGATATGGAGGAATACAAAGATACGGAATTGACGTTGGACGTTTTTCTTACGGTGATGTCGATGCCGGAATTTAAAAATTATACTTCCGGAATTGTCGTGCAGGCTTATTTGCCCGATGCGTGGAATTTGCAAACGACTTTGCTCGATTTTGCCAAAAAACGTGTTGCCAACGGCAGTTCGCCAATAAAAATGCGCTTGGTAAAAGGCGCAAATTTGGCGATGGAAACGGTAATTTCGTCGCTTCGCGGATGGGAAAATCCCATTTTTCCGACAAAAATTGAAGTTGATGCCAATTTTATGCTTTTGCTCGACCGCGCGCTGTTGCCCGAAAATGCAAAAGTGGTGAATGTCGGCGTGGCTTCGCACAATTTTTTCTCAATCGGTTATGCGTATTTGTTGAGCCGCGCAAACGGCGTGGAACAATTTGTCGATTTCGAGATGCTCGAAGGAATGGCAAATCACTTGTCGCGCGTAATGAAATCGCTTGAAAAACAGGTCGTTCTCTACACGCCTGTTGTGAAAAACGAGCATTTCCTCAACGCCGTTTCGTATCTCGTGCGCCGATTGGACGAAAACACAGGCAGGGACAATTTCCTCAGTTATTCGTTCAATCTCAAAGCCGATTCGAAAGAGTGGAAATTTCTTTATAATCAATTTTTGAAAGCCAATGCGCTGAAAAACGAACTCATTCTTGAACCAAATCGCAAACAAGATAGACGTAAGACATTAGACAATAGACATCAGACTGCGGAGGAATATTTTGAAATTAGCGATGAATTTGAAAATGAGCCTGATACCGATTTTTATTTGCGAGCCAATCGCGAATGGGCAGACGAAATTCGCCTTCGCTGGAAAAAATCGGCAAGCGATACGCCGTACATAATTCCTGTGCAAATCGGCAACGAATTGATTTTCAGCGGAAATAAAAAACAATATTTCGATAGAAGTCAGAACAACGATATTTGCGTGTGCGAACTGCATTTGTCCGACCTCGAACAAATGAAAACGATTGTTGATATTGCAAAAGACGATGCTGTTGAATGGCGCAAAACTTCGGTCGAGGAACGAAATGTGATTTTGCATCGCGTTGCCGACAATCTCAGTCGCGAGCGCGGAAATCTTATCGGTTGTATGACCGCGATTACGGGCAAAACTTTTATGGAAGGTGATGTGGAAATTTCCGAAGCGATAGATTTTTGCCGTTATTATCCACTCACAATGACGCATTTTGACAGTTTGAACACGATTGAATGTACGCCGAAAGGTGTGATTTTGGTCATTCCGCCTTGGAATTTTCCGTTGGCAATTCCTGTTGGCGGTGTTGCGGCGGCGTTGGCAGGCGGAAACACCGTGATTTTGAAACCTGCGACTGTTTCGTTCCCGATTGCGTGGGAATTTGCCAAATGTTTTTGGGATGCAGGCGTGCCGAAAGAGGCTTTGCAGTTGGTTTGCAGCGACGGTCGCGAGCCGCTGAATTATCTCACGGGACATTCGGCAATCAAACATATCATTCTCACAGGCGGAACTGACACGGCTTTTCGCTTGCTGAAAAATAATCCGAAATGTCCGCTTTCGGCAGAAACAGGCGGAAAAAATGCGATAATTCTCACAGGAAGCGGCGACCGCGACCACGCGATTTTGAGTGTTGTGTCGTCAGCATTCAGCAACGCAGGGCAAAAATGTTCGGCTTGTTCATTATTATTAGTCGAAAAAGAAGTTTATGACGACCCGGAATTTGCCGAAAAACTGAAAGACGCCGTTACAAGTATGCAAACCGGAAGCGCGTGGGATTTTAATAATGTGATTGGTCCAATGGTCGAAAATACGAACGATAAACTGCTTCACGCCATCGAAAATCTCGAAGCGGGCGAATCGTGGTTGGTCGGGCCCGAATTTTTGGACGAAAA
>Ga0136643_10012310_pt1 | contig 12733 bp, 6 predicted proteins | sample TergutLab28metaG_FD_96883 | JGI IMG/M metagenome (GOLD analysis project Ga0136643, IMG submission 96883) | Labiotermes labralis P1 segment gut microbial communities from Petit-Saut dam, French Guiana - Lab288 P1 (version 3) (version 3) | ecosystem: Host-associated > Arthropoda: Insects >...
CCCCCCCCACCACCAGTACCGTCAGTTGTAATGCAGCATTGCCAGAGTTCCTTATAACCTGGATCATTGCTATTGTTCATCAAAGGACAAGTTGGTAAAGAATGCCTGTGGTCTCTAGAACGCAGTCACTATTCCGTAGTCTGCCTTACTACAGGTCCACAGCCTCTTCCAAAACCAGTTCTCCACACAGTGCGATCTACTGCTTCCCCTTCCAGTTTCCAGTATCCTCTCGTTTCCTTAAGGTAATCAATAGCTGCTTACGCCTTCTTCCTCGTGTTCCTGTCACTTATAGCCTTCCCTCTATCTCTCATTCCATAACCTGTTTTAGAAGGCAGTTCCCACACAAGATGTGACCAATCCAGTTCGCCTTCCTTCTTTTCACTATGCAGGATATTCATATCCTACTTAACTCTGTGTAACACTGCCTCATCTCTCGCACGATCGGTCCAACCGACCTTCTCCATCCCTCTCCAGCACCACATAAGAAGATACTGTGTGTTCTGAAACATGCCATGTCATTGGACAAAGCGTAATTAGCCCCCACCCCACCCCCACACAATACAAATAGAACAGTGAAACATAAATAGTTAATTTTCTTCTTGTTTTGTGCATGTGTGGAACATGGTCTTTGCGAAATTAAAAACTGGAAATAGAGATCAAGAAAATGGTGACTGGGAGAGGTCAATTGAGGAGGTGAAGGTGCGCACTGGACTGTAGTGCGATATAAGGAGAGGAGGGGAATAGGAGCAAGAGAAGAAGAATAGGAGACGACGAAGAAGACGACGACGAAAGTTGGTCTGTGGTTCTGTGGACAGACTGGGTTCAGCTGAATAGAAGGCGTCTTCATACGAACGAAAGTCTTGCCTTCATTAGTAGCGAAATTTACAAAATAAGTTACTTCATGCTATTTGTGCTGGACCGCTCACCTAGAACGCACGAGGGACGAATAAATTGAGGTTATACATGGAATGTTTATGGGGAACTGTGTTAAATTCTCAAGGTGACGTATAATTAAATTACAGTTCCCCGTCTTACGTATCGTTATTCCTTGCGGTCTGGTAGGTGCCAGCATTTGGGAGAAACCTTGATGATGGCGGCAGTTGTCTCCGAAATGCTGGTTTCGGTCTACAGGGTGTCCCAGAATAACTGTGCAGTTAAACTGGAATGAAGCAGGTACATACACAATGAAGCGGGTACATACAAAATGAAGCAGTTATATACACAATGAAACAGGTACATACACAATTTCGTTGGAGAAATTGAAGTTTATAAAGAACTTTAAACTTGAAATTAACTGCTTAAATATTTTTTGAGACACCGTGTGCCAGGCAGTACAGCGCTGTACCCCGTAAGATCACAGTCTTAGTTAGGACATTTCATGTGAGGTGGGAATTTGAGGATAATATTAAAGTGGACAATAGAGAAATGATCCTTTTCTTTGTGAGGATTACAGGTGGTTTCAACAACCACAACGTGGTGCTACGTAAGGGCATTTTTCGTTATCATTTGACAGTTCGGCGGTCTGTTGTAACTAGAATTTATTAATGCTTGTGACACCTTGTTTGTAGTAGCTCTAAAAGATAGGTCCAGCTGCCGCGAAAACGCGCCCGTGGAAAGCCGCGCGTAGTTTGAGTGTGTGTGTGTGTGTGTGTGTGTGTGTGTGGCTGCAGGAAGTCTCCTCCACTGACTGCCTGAAATACGTAAGAAACTCGGACTAGAATGTCGATATTTCGTCGCGAAATGTGTGATATGTTCTGGTATGTGCGAATACCGGAGTGGTTTTAGTCTCTGTAAGGCCAGGAGAGTCGCTGTTCTATACGTCACCCGCGGTACAAAATGGTGGTTAACGAGGGAACATAACTTGGGAAGGAAATCAATTTGTCACGACTTTCTTCTAAACCTTCCCTTCAGCCCCCTTTATTAGAAAGAAAGGACGAGAAAAAAACTTGTGGGAAACGAAAGCTCAATAGGTTCATTGCTTCTAAATAGCTACGTGATGTCAGCGTTGCGTGCACGGATCACACTCTAGCGGCCAGCCGGAGCAACTGTACTGTGTTATTAAAGAAAGCAGTAACAAGATGATGAGCACTGTGATGTTCGGCATGAGATTGGAAGGACGTACGGCACGTACCGAGAAAATGAAACATACGTGATTGTAGCAAAAACCTCATTGAGTTTGAGACCACAGATACGTGATGAATATTCGGAAATTTGTGGACGAGATGAGCAAACGCGAAATTTTGACTCAGACCCCGGAGTTAAGACAGTTGGATGGTCGTCGCTGAGAACGGAAGTACATGTCTTGTCTTTCGTGGCTTTCCTGTGTGTCGAGAGGCAAGTCTCGCCCGTTCGTTACCTGACGCCATTGGGCGGTGAGTCATCAGCTAGACGCTGCGGCCGCTTTATCCTGACACACCAGTAGTTGTTAAAAGACCGTCGACTTAACATTACTGCCTAGTATGCTGGACAGAAACGAACATTTCCTACACTGAATCTGTTTCCATCCTCAAGACGAAAGCCGCGTTGGTTCCAGTGGAACTTTTTATTCCCAGCAGTTGGCACCGACTGACACAAACTGCAGCGCATACGTCTAATGATATCGCAATGATTCCTGCTAGTAGAATGGTCCATCAGCGAATCTGCGATGGGCGCAGCGACTAGTACGCAAGGGAAAGACGGCAAAGGCGTTGGCCAACAACATTTTCGTTCGGAACACATGAAAACAAGGGAGTATTTTGGAGACCAAAGCGTAGATGACAGAAGAATATCAAAATGAGCCTTAAGGAAATGGTGTTTTATGGTGTGAACTGGATCAAACTGGCTCACGATAGTGGCCGGTTGTACGCTTTCCCGAAAAAAAAAAGGACATTTGAATTTTATAGTAGACATGGAACTATTGACGATTATTGGTTTGTTTGATAAAGGTCTGTGTTCGGTGGAGTCAGCCCAGTGGTCACTATATGTACCACCAGTTTTAACATTCACATACTCTACGTTCTGCCCATACAGTGTATTTATGTGTTTTGTGTGGATCTGAGAACAAACAGCGATTATTTCCCTATATAGCATTAACTGACTGGTTTTTATAACAGAGACGGAGTGTGTTTGCGCGGTACGGGCTAGGTCTGTATATATAATAAAGGTTAATCCTAGGCTTTAAAGGTGTTAACTGAGCTGGCTTTAGGCTTCATGAAGAAGTTATGTCGGACCTAGACCTGGTATTAGCAACGAAACTATTGTCGGTGTGTGAAATTTGGTATAGAGTTCCGTGCGAAAAGTCGACCAAGCGTGAGTCTTGTGAAAATCGGCCCAGTGGCAGTCATCTTTTACTTAAACTGGTGTAATTGAATGCCTTCCAGTAGTTTATGCGTTTATTTTCCGGTTTGGACAACATTCGGTGTTACATCTGCAGATGTAGTTGTTGAGCAGTTGTTGTAAGTCTGATGACAAACGTTGCTAGGAAGGAAGTACTAATATTTTCATGGTAGGCAAAATGAAACTACATTTGCGCGTGTAGAATGGTTGTTTGTCATGTGTCGAATGCAAATAATAACTGGGTGAAGTGTTTGTCTGCTACGGCGTGCCAAGCGATGTGTAGATACTCTCCCACCCAACGCTCCTCTGATTGCTTCGAGGCCATTGTACGTTCCGTAAGGTCCTAGAAGTGCGAAGGCCTCAATTGTACCGCAGCGGAAGACTGAAATCTCGCAAAGCACGATACTGTTTTGCTTAGAAATTTGCAGGCTTCGTCAAATTGTATTTAAGATGGCGGCGAGTAAGGAACGTTGGCGAATGATTCTGACAGGGGAAAACGGAAGTCCTGGGACGGAAAACTGCCTCTGGGCTACTTTGTCCACCACAAATCTCACACGAACTGGACAGGGATCAAATCCGGGCCTCCGCGATGAGAGGTCACCACTTGAAAACTTGCATTAAGGACTGAGCACGTACCGTGCAGTAAACACATTTCGTCTCTATTATGAAAACTGTATATGTAAATGCTGTACAGGGAAATAATAGCTTTTTGTTCTGAGATCCATATTTTTTTTCTCCCTTATGGCGCTTCGACCCGATTCCGGGCCATGGCCCCCTTAGGGGCTTCGCGATCACACTCATTGGGCACACCTCACTCAGTAGGACTCATCTGGATGAGTGATCAGCCCTTCGAAGATTAAGACTAAACAAAATTGTATATTCAGTCCGTACAGCGTAGTAAACATTCAGTCAGTTAATGCCGTATAGAGAAATAATCGCAGTTTGTTCTCAGATCCGCACAAAACACATTAATACACAGTGTGGGCAGAACGTAGAACTGTTGTATGTTAAACTGGTGGTACATTTGGTGACCAGTGGGCTACAAAGGGTTCATTCTCTATTATATAAACCAGTCAGTTAATGCTGTGTAGGGAAATGATCGTGTTTGTTCTCAAATCCCCACAAAACACACAAATTCACTGTGTTGGGAGAACGTAGAATTGTTGAATGTTAAACCTGGTGGTACATATAGTGACCGCAGAGTCTTATACGGTTTTTGCTTTATAGGTCGAACCTGTTGGAATAACAGTGTCTGTTCCACGTCTGGCAAGAGCTGCGACACCTCAGCTGTGAAAATTAATCAGGTGGTGATGTGAATGGACACAGTGTCAGTTTGTTTTGAGACCCAAAGAAACCTATTTGGTACACGAAAATCGTGCTTGTAAGCACATTCTGCTGCATGATGCACCAAGCTTCATCGAATACCGTTGACTCCGTACGCACACGGCTGCCACGCACCTGTGGGTAATCACCGTGTTGTCATGCACTGGCTCGCACCAGATCATCACGAGACAGCGGAGGGCAGACAGTTACAGCCCCTGGGCTGCTGTACGTACAGGTGTGTCTAGCGGATCTGTAGCTACAAGCTACAACATGCATAACTGACTCCTTTTAATGACTCGGATTAACCTGAAATACTACGTTACAGGGAGATCATCCTTTGTGCACCTTGCAGACTGCAGTTCTACCAACGAACTTCAAAAAAAGCAACGTGACAAATGCTCTTATGTCGAGAACGTTATTGCAAGTTCGTTGTTTACATTGGAATGTGTAGCATGTGGTACACACCAGACTTCCACGTAGTCATCATTGACATTTAAGCGCATGCCCCTCTCACTAAGGATTGTACCCAGGCGTAAAATGAATTGGCGTCCGGTTTTTGTAGCTAGGAGGTGTCTGTTGGAATTCGCTTGCCTGCTAGGTGTCTCCTCTGCCGTCCAACGAGATGGAAGTCACTGGGCGCGAGATCGAGTCTGTAGGGATTGCGGTTCCTTAGCCGCCAGGTGTAGCATAGTAGTCAGGCACAAGTATGGTACCGAATGGTTTCCATGTCTTTCGACACCTTAATGTGCACCTGGCTGGCAAGCGGTTTGCAACAGTCGCCGACGTCAAGCAAGCTGTCACCTCCTGGCTGTAGACAGTTGACGCGGATTACTTGTACGCTAGGCCACAGGTCTTGGTGCCAAGGTGGGACAAATGCTGAAATGGTAGTGGAAGCTGAGTGGAAGTCTGGTGTGCACCATCTGCTATTCAAGTTCTCTGTGTACATCAAAGTGAGACTAATGTTATTGGCATGATCGTATTTGTTACCTTACGCTTTGAAACATTATTGCAGTGTTGCCTGTTTTTGGTGTGGGTGTTAACTTGGTCTGTCACTTAAGGGAAGAACACAGACTGGGGATGTCCGGTGTTGTAGTGCTGGAGAAATTATTTGGTCCTAGGGGTAAGAAACAACAGGGGGCTGAAGAAGAGTGCATAATGAGGAGCTAAGTGGTTTTTACTGCTCGCCAAACATTATTAGGTTAACCAAATGAAGAGGAATGGGCTGGACGGGGCATGTAGCACGCAAGGAGAGAGGGGAGAGGTGCATACAAGATTTTGGTGGGGAAATCTGAAGGAAAGACTGCTTGGAAGACATAGGCATAGATGGGAGAATAATATTGAAATGGCGTTTTAGGAAATATTTTGGAAAGTCTTGAGCTGGATGAATCTCACCCGGGATAGTAGCAGGTGGCGCGCTGTTTTGAACACATTGGTGAACATGCAGGGATATCTTGACTCTCTGAGGAACTCTTATGTTCTCAGTACTTTGTTCCATGTAGTTAGTTAGATTACAGCTTTGTAACTGGTTTGTCTATTGTTTGGGCGATGTACCGGGCCTGGGCTCCGACAGGTTTTTGATGGGCTTATTGCTTCAGATAAAAACCTGCTGCAGCTTCACCGCGATGAGCTGCCGCCACTACCTTCCCGATTCACCGGCCACAAATATTTGTGCCGCCCTCAATGGGTGACACAGATACCCGATTTTTGACCAAGGCCTTTCCTTAGCCAGACTTTCCAGCAGTTTAGTCGTCCGGTAATGCAGTATATAACTTCACAGGCCTGACTCTTGAACTTCCTCATATACGTTAAACAACGGTTTAGCAGGTACCTTTTATGTCTCCAAGTCAGCTGTGACCAGCATCACGCCAAAACGGATCGCACTGTTCTCTTGAAGCCTGAAATTAATGTAAATATTGTTCAGAAGTCCTGTGCTCACCTCACAAAGAACACAATGCGTCCGCATTACAAAAATCCAAAATTATCAGTGTTTGTTGTGAGATACTCAAGAAACACCTAACTGTACCGCGTGGGTAAGATACGAAGATTTATAAATATTAAAGTAGGTGGTACATATAGTTACCAGTGTAATTTGAAGGGTTTGTACTCTACATTCACGAGCGCTGATTCTGATGTAGGCAACATAGGACTTGCAGTCAAGGGGTGTACTATGACTTGGGGAGGGGGTGGGTGTTGATCCTGTTAACAACCCCGTCGCTGGGGGTGCCCTTGCTGGGAGCAGCTGACTGACACCACAGGTCGCGTGAAACGAGGACTGACGTCACACCCCACAGTCGAGATGAAACTGAAGGTCGTGTATAAAGAAAGTTCGAGAATCTATTGTAAGACTGGACGTGGCTAATTTATGTTCTTAAACTCAAACCATGAACGAGTCACGGATAAATTATATATAATAAAACAGGAGACGATGTGTTTTGTGTCTGCCTCACGCCATTACCATGGTAACGTGTAGTTCGCATGTGCTTGGAAAGGTGGCAGGTGTGTGAAGTGCAGTGTTGTGGTGTGTCACAGTTCGGTGTTGGGAAGGAAAGGGGGAAGCTGTGAGGATCGCAGAACGGAAATACGTGCACATTCCAGGGCGTATTTCAAAGGACCATTTTCACTGTGGGTTGGTCTTGCATAAAGTAATGCAGTTCAGTCCAAGGAACGGGATATTTTAGAGAAGGCTGTGGCCTCTTGCTTAGGCATGAAAATTCCCACCTTCCTTGAAGCCCGTCAGTTCATTGTCGTGTTCACAAAATCCCGCCACTTGACTCTATCATGAGCTACCTGAGCCTTCACACTGTATTTCTGTAACAGCTAGATTTTAAACTAAAATGTCGATGCACTTCAATGCGTGCTACATGCCCGGTGCTTACCTTCCTTGCTTTTATCGCCCTGATAAAATGTTCTGAAGGATATAGACACCCCCCTTAGATAATGACTTCATTTTCAGATAATACATTGAATTATACAATCACTGCCTTGAGTATGAGTGCAGTAGGAGTGGGATAGCTCAGTCATTGTAGTGACTACACCACGGGGAATACCTTGTGATCGATAGTTAGATTCATGGCAGAGTCAGATGTTGTTTAGCCGCAGCTTCTAGACCGGGTTTGGGTCCACTTGTCCTCGTAGTGTCGGCGGAATGCTGAACTTTAGGCGTACACCTGGGTTTGATACCGAGGGTAAGAATATTTGGAGACTAATTTCTTAACGTGTATGTCTTCGTAGAGTGCGTGGTGAAGTGACGTAACGAACAGCAATGCTGTTGTGTGCTGACAGTCAGTAGACTGTCAGCACATTGACATTGCGCGTAGTAAGACGTAGAGATTCAGTGACCTAGTGCGTATCTTTATGGTTAGAACGTAGTGGGATGAAGGGTAGATACCGTGCTCTGGATTGTGTGTTTCCTTTACCCCCCTCTCCCAAAAGTAAGCAGACGTTTAGGGAGAATCGCTGGCTGCTCTCTGATCTGCGGCGGATATGTGGCTGAATTCTATTTAGCTTTGTGTTACGTTGGTTTCAGTTGGCAGTGCTGATGGCCGTTTGGATCTGATTTACATAAATAGTAATTGGGAGTGCGTGAGGATCGATGTAGGGCGCTTTGTCACTCTTCAGCGAACAAGTGTTGGTAAATAAACATGTTTATTTTCGTAGCTAAACGGTTGTAGCTGTATGTTACCGTGCAGGTTCGGCATTTGTGACGTACCTAAATCCGTGGGCTGCTTGTGGTGAGCCGAGAACAAGTCGCCGGTAGCCTACAGCGCACAATGCCAACATATCACTCTGCGTGTGTCGAGTTTGGTGCTACCTGACAACACACAACACTCAGATTTCGAATCCCGCCCCCGGGCGGGATTCGAACCCGCAATCCCAGCAAGCGAGCGGCCGCAAACCCACGCCTTAGACCGCGCGGCCACTGGGAGTGGCATATCTGGGTTAAAAATGCTTAATAAGTAATGCAGAGTTAAGCTTGTGGGTGTGGTCACGGTTAGTTCACGGTGCGGTCATTGCCAGCTCACCGTGTAGCAGTTCTGTCCGCCGCACTTATTCAGTCTACACGGAAGGGTTCCCATCAGTTCTTCTACGCACGCAAGAGATTAAATATGGGCACAGATTGTTTTATAGAGCAATTAATGAACTGCCTGATGGTAGACCAGTGAGGACCGAAACATGTAGAGTTTGGTGTTTTTAATAATATTATTGTGAATGTAGTGACAGTTGTTTGCGTTTGTTGTAAAAATTACAGAGACTGAATCTGAATGCACAGAGTGGAAAACAAATTTTTAAATGCCATTTAGATACATTTGAGGCTCAGTTTGGTTAGGCGTCACGCAGACGACATCTACGGAGTTAACTGTAATTCCCAAGGCTATTTGAGGCTGTTTGTGACCTTGCATCCTGCAGTGTCACCTGCATGACCCCCTGTAATATTCATGTATGCAACACACTGTACATCCTCCATCAAAGTTTGCCCAGTTTTATTAGTAGGGATGCCCTGTGCGGCCAGGCCTGTTAGAAACTGAACTCTGGGAAGAAAAAGGGAGGGAATCTTAGAGCGTCCTCTCCTGCAGTGTTGGGGGGGGGGGGTGTTGGACCCACCGTCACGGCGTATCGATCGAGACTAAAATCTCACCCTCTTCCACGCACATTTAAAGGGGAGCTCCTGGCTGGGCGTTATATAACCCCTCCCAGACCCTTTGGTCTTAAACTGTCGGTCCCTTTGTCTCATGATTGAGGTCAAAGGGTGAAGGGCAAGAGTGCATTGTTTTTGTTGGCCTCCTTGCCGTATATGGTGCAAGGCAATCGATTTACTTTAACTTCCTAAAGCTCAATGGTTACTATACGCACCACCCGGCTTAACGTATCTCAGCATTTTGCCCACAGAAGGCAGGCCTGTGATTCCCACAGTAAATATCGATTGTTCCCCTAACAGCATTGCCCGATTGGTTGTTATAATTGATACGCAGTTTGTTTTTGTGCGATAGGGAGTGCGTGTTTAAATATTACTCAATTCACTTCAGTTTTGGGGGGATTAAAGGATTGTGTAGCACATATTGGGCTGCATTTGTGCGAACGGAACTTGAGACTGGGGTTGCTCAGAGCGACGTGCTGAAGATTCATCCGCTGGGATGTGGGTGAAGAGTGCCTGAGGTTTTGAAATTTGTAGGGTGAAGCAGGAGGAACGTGCAATCTTCATCTTCACACTTCAGATCCAAAATATGAGGCAGTATATTCCTCCGAAGCTTATAGAACTTGCCGAAAATTAACATGACCTGACCCAGAAGACTGCAGTGTGAGTGTTGCAGGTCTGATATCGCAGTAAATGCTCAACAGAAGGTCATGACCCATTAAACTGTATTAGCCAAACTGGAAGGCCGTGTTCATGTAGGAAAGAGAAAAAGCTGTTCCGTTGAGGTGCGGGGCTGGACATTTAGAGGCCGGCACATAAAGTTTAACTTAGTTTGTCAGTTAACGAAGGTCTAAGTACACATTATTGTAGTTAATGCAACTTGTATTAACTGCGCTGAATTATACAGACAGACCTGTTGCGGTTTGTCATGTCTTTCTAATTTCAAATTACAGAACTGTGAAAGAACAGATATCTCGCTGGCATGCAAACACTGAATCCTTCACAGTGTTCCAGACTGTACGTTTAACCCTAAGGTGGCTGGATTTTACAAGCCGAAATATGACGTCATCCTTATAATTCGGTGCATTTAATTAAAGTTTTGTGAGCGACGGTGTTTTGTGTTTAGTGTGTGACACGCACCGGGATGGCCCATACCAAAACTAAGGTAGTACACGACTGGTTTGTTGTCTGCTGCCCTGATACCTTCGTGGTTGTTATGTTTCTTGGTGGCATTTTCATATTAATTGATTGTTGATTATTTTATTAGTTAGTTAATGGTTATGCAGTTGGCTTGTTAGCTGCTCGGACGATAGGTTAGTTAATACACACAATTTGCTATATCTCTGTGCGCCGCTCAGTGCAATTTCTGGAGCGCGGTCCTGCTATTGATATCACTGGCTAGGGGCCTGATCAGGGGCCAATACCAAATGTCTGAGTGGAGAGTGGCGGAGGGAGTTAACTGACATTGTGGATGGAGTGTGGCGGAGTGAATTGACATTGTGGGTGGAGAGTGACGTACTTAACTGACATTGTGGTTGGACAGTGGCGGAGTGAATTGACACTGTGGGTGGAGTGTGGCGGAGTTAATTGACATTGTGGGTGGAGCGTGTCGGAGTTAACTGACATTGTGGATGGAGAGTGGCGGAGTGAATTGACATTGTGGGTGGAGTGTGGCGGAGTTAATTGACACTGTGGGTGGAACGTGGCGGAGTTAACTGACTTTTGGATGGATAGTGACGGAGTTAACTGATATTGTAGATGGAGAGTGGCGGGGTCAACTTTGTGAATAGAAAGTGGCGGGATTAACTCACTTCGTGAGTGGGGTGTGGCGGGGTTAATTGTGAGTGGTGGAGTTAACTGAGTTTGTGAACATAGTTTGGCTGAGTTACCTGATTTTGTGAATGAGGAGTGGCGGAGTTACAACGCTGAAGCATCACATTAATTGAAACATATTTTACAAATTAAGTTCTGTCACTTTACAAAACACTCCTTTATATTCATATTCATTTGTGCCGCCAAATAATCGCTGTTTATTCTGAACAATGAGCCAGACTCGTGATAAGCACCGTGCAGCAAGAGCTGGTTGACGCAGACACTGCGCCCTTTCCAGTTGAATATCTAGACAGACACAAACTTCCTTTTGTTCTCGTTATTTTCTGCTAGGTTCAGATGCATTGTAATGCCGATTGCTATACTGGGTTTGTTAGTTTATGGCCGCTGGAATTATCAAGCGGAAGGCTGGGAGTGAGTCTTTGGTGTGGACTGAACAAGGCACATGCCGTGACTTCGTGGAGTAGGTCCGTCCGGCACACGCACAAGGATCTTCTCCGGCCCAAAAGTATGAAACAACCCATATACTTACTTCGTTATTACTGGGAGAGGAAAGTTGCAAGGAACCTGGAACACCGCCTGCTCCTGTGGAGCGGAATTGCGTGGGCATTTGTTTACTAGATGGGTCGTGTTCCTGGAAGGGCAGACAGTCCGACCGCGGGGAATACCGTCAGAGCGAGTGTGGTGACACTGCTATACCAAAAGGCACGGTGCAGGCCCCCGGGTTTCGCCCGTTCGTCCTTCTGATTAGAACGGTTTAAAGATACAGATGAGTGCGCAGCATTGATGGAATAACACTGTCAAGGGAAACTGAAGTACCGGGAGAAAAACATTTCCCGGTCTCACTTCTTCCACCACAAATCCCACATGGACTGGCCCAGGATAGAACCCGGGCCTTTTTTTTGTACGTTTTGCTACTGCGAACCGAATAGAAAACACTCAGTTGTATTTTAAAATGTCCTGCGCACCGTTTTAATAGGCAGGGCGATTAATTGATGTGTGCGGATTGCGGCCGGGATTTAATTACGAGACTGAAGGTTAATTTTCTCATTTCGATGTCTGCCAGCTGCAGGTGTTGTGCAGCGCTGCGTCTTCCTTGCGTATTTGTTGTTTAGCTCAAATTATGCACGTACGTTCGAGCGGTGGTGTTCCACCCAGCAGTCCTCGAAGGTTTAGTCCTACTTCGATTCAGGCTTGTGAATTCAGAAGAAGAGGGGCTAAGACCATATGAGTGGTAAACGGAGGTTTTACTGCCAGGTACCACCGTCCATTTTGGCAGGAAGTGACCAGCGCCTGACTGGTGAAGTCAAAGGACAGAGCCATCTGCTGGAAACAGAGCTGACAAGTGCAGTAAATCGAAAAATGGACGCTGATCAGATGGAAGTGATTGAAAAGGAAAGCTCTGACATTTCCAAAGAAACGTAACTTTACAGTTTGAAGGCCTCATAGTTCATGAATGGGAGTGTTCAGAAATACTTACTTACCTACTTACTTACTTACTTACTCCATGGAGCGGAGTCCTTCTTGAGAAGCTAACCGGTTAGCAGCTAGTCAAGGAATTCCCCGCATTTTATGGAACCCGAAGTTTCATTACCGCATTCACAAGTGCCCGCCACCTGTCCCTATCCTGAG
>Ga0136643_10012311_pt1 | contig 12733 bp, 9 predicted proteins | sample TergutLab28metaG_FD_96883 | JGI IMG/M metagenome (GOLD analysis project Ga0136643, IMG submission 96883) | Labiotermes labralis P1 segment gut microbial communities from Petit-Saut dam, French Guiana - Lab288 P1 (version 3) (version 3) | ecosystem: Host-associated > Arthropoda: Insects >...
AAATTTTTTTAAAAAAACGCCGAAATATTTTTTCAAGGAGAAAACTTTTCAAAAAAAACTTCAGAGGAAAACAAAAAAAAAAACCATTTCTTCTTCATAAATCCCCCCCCCCCCCCGAAAATCTTGCCGTTTATGAGATAATGTGGAAAGACGTTGTAGAGTCGGGCTGACCACATACGACGGTATGGAGCATGCGCATTGAATGCTACGTACCTAAGGCTACAAATACACTCTCAGAATGTCTTATTTATTGATTTTATACTGCAATAATGGTTACACAAGTGCGCCTGATTGTTACGTTATAGTGCCTTATCTGTCATGTTTGTATTTTTAAATGGTGTTCCACAGCAAACTGACGAATTAGCAAAAGAAGTTAGTGTGTATTCTGTGAAGTGATATGAAAAGCAAATGAATGCATCAGTTTGTTCAGGAACCTTCCATTCAAACAATTTTACTACCATCAGTAGTGTCATTGTGACAGTTTTCTAAATGCATGAAAAATATTTACCTTGTTGTAATTTTTGGAATGTAAAAAACAAGATTTCGGCCATGCGAATTTTAATTTTGTCTTATATTTTCATCGACATAATATTTATCCGTTAGGGCTAGACATTTGGTACTTTTCACTGACATGTAATATAAATATGCACACAGAGTTCGTCTAAGTAATTCCTATATAAGAACATTAAGATGGCGGTGCTGCGAACTTTGAGGTTGTGTGTAGAAAAATGAAGGGCGTGGGAATGTGTGCTGGTGGAAAGTGTCTTAGAAATGAAATGCTGCGTTGTTGACTTGCCAAATTCGAGGTTTATGTTATTCTTCTGTTTCTCTATCGAGTCTCTGCAGTTTTCAAAGTACTAACCCCGTAACAATAGCCGTAGTTTCTAAAAATTTCGGGTATAGAGAGGATAGATAACGTTCCTACCACGTTTCATTGTGGCGCGTTCGCGTAACCATTATTGCCATATAGACGCAACAGTACTTTCCCTTTAATTTTTGGCGTAGTTGAAACTGTTAACAATGTAAAGTGTTTAGTGTTGACATGGAAATGGAACAATGGGTTCTTCTTGCTTTGTTGTCGAGCTACAGATTGTTTCATACTGCTGTAAACAATAATTAATTTTGAATATTCCGAGAGCCTGTCTGTATTCTTGCCATAGTTATCCGGCATGCAAATCGCATCTTTTCTTAGCGGCGTTTTATTACCATTTTGTGGTCTTTCTGTCTGTACCGTAATTACACATATTTTTCTCATAAACGACACGATTTTCATGGGAAAAAATGTTGAACATAAAATGTGTGTTTTGGTTTTCTCTACTATTTTTGTCGGATGAAAATCCGTCCAGCGTGAGCCGAGTGTTCCGTGCGGACGGACGGACAGACAGACACGTTGAAGCTAATAGTCGCTTTTCACAATTTTTTAACGTTCCTTATAAAATGATTATCAAAAAACATGGAGGGATGCATTTGTCAGAGGTTCTGGTTATTAGTGCTGCATTATAAAACCACGACAAACTGAGTCACGCTGCTCGCTGTTGTGAAACGAATGTAAATTCGGACGCAGGTCATACATTTTGCGTTGCTTGGGCTGGGTTGAGAAACTGCAGTTAAGAACATACAGCCACGTACGATTCTACTCCTCCGCGCAGAATCTCTTCTGCGTTCGCCATCATGTATTTCACTTCCCCTTCTGTTGATACATTAAATATTAATTCTCATTTCATGTGGAGAAAGCAACACCATCTGGAATGGGGAAAAATAGAGCTAGCTTTGCTTCAGAAACTGGATCTCAGAGTGGGGAAATAAAAATCTGTTGTATTTTGCCCGTTCTTCCTCCTCCGTGCATTCATTCACAATGCATTTGCTTTATCCGGTATTATTATTTACCGTTCTTGATAACTCTCTTCGCCTTCTTTCTGTATCTTCCAGTTCACGAATAGGTGAAAAGATTGGATTCGCTCTGTAATAGTGTTCAAACCCCCTTTCGAATGAAATGGTATGCCTGAATTATAGAAGCAGAATAGACACGTGTGGAAGTGCAAAGTTGGCAGCACTGCTGTTGTCCTAGCCAGAAAGTTAAGAGAGTTTGAGAGTGAAATTTATAATGGTCCAAACTTATAAAAGGAAAAAAAATTACTATAACACTAGAATTTTGAAGTACACACCTGCTTCAGAATGCATAATCGTCAAGGGTGAACAAGATTAGTATTTTATGGCTAAAACCGGCAACCGTCTTTTCATTGCATGCATTGTTACATCAGTAAATATGTATTGTTTGATTGTAATGTGTTTCTTTTCCGTATGTTTTGTCATAAGATTTTAGGACGGTGACTGCCTTAATGAATTGTGGAAAAAAGCAATCTTACAATCTCCCGAATTCGACTTGTACACTTAGTATTCAAAGTATTCGTGGCAGTTGGAATGTCTAATGCTGTGTTGCAGTATTTTAGTCTCCGACTCTTCGTCGCTGAGGCCCCGTTTCCGTTCGGGTATATGTATATGAAATTTGTGGTAAGCAAGTGGTACTGGGGCAAATTTTCCGTCGTTCACTCTGGTTTACCTTACCGTTTATCATTATATCAATTTTCCCTACGATTATGTCATCATGTGTTGGTGCAGTGGCACATCTGACGGCGCAGTATCAAGTGGCTGTCACCCCACTACGATGACTCTTATGTAGCATCTACTGTAATAACCATTAGAATTTTAACTGGAAGTCTGCTCATTTGTTACAATCAGCACGTATGACTAGCATTTCTTCATCGCCTGCATACGGCACTACTTGTCGCATGGACATGCTGTACTTTGCGGTTTAGTTATTCGGTTGCAAACACAAACTTTGTAATATATTCTTACAAGTTCATTACAAAAAGTAGGGACCTCCTCGTGGTGAATGCTATTGAGGGCCAGCAGTCTATTGTCTGAGATTACTGTGTCAGAGACTTCACCCAGAAGGTACTAGATTCCCCCAAATTTGAGAAAGTTTCTACCGTAACCCATAGCGTTACTTGCCAGAGACGGCTGTTTACAGCCACAGATGTGAGGACCTCCTGTCTCTCTGTCTAGGTACTGTATTTTCTGAAATAATTTGAAGTTTCATAATGCCATGCTTTTAAAATACTGTGTAATCGTCTTAGAGCTTTGTACACATGTTGTACTGTGCACTGGCAGTGTTTTAAACAATACGTGGCTTAAAGTAAAGACGCTGAAAGTATCCATCATTCTGCGATTTGTATATTTGTTAACCCGAGTGCTGACGTACAAGCACTATGAATATTCTATTTTAAAAGAATAGTATTTCGAACCAGACAAGGCCACGTCGGTATTTATGCAACACTTGAGAACGGGCTACCGATTTCCGTGAAATTTCATATTGTATTGCTTTACTGTACGCAGAATACATATTAAAGTTCTGGTTAACATCGCACAAAAATCACTGACTGCTTGAAGACAAAGTGCGTTTCTGCTTTTATAGTGATCGAAGTTCGATAAATATTTGTAGGAATGAAGAAGTTTATGAGTAGAGACTGGACAAGAAGAATGAAACGCAAGTTTTTGTTCAGTGCACTTTTGTTCATTCTTAGGGTTTCCAATATAATTGAAACAAAAGGGATGTTGTGTGTCTGAACTTAATATTCAGCAACCAACTACATATGATATTCCGAAAAAAAGAAGATCGCCGAAGACCCGTATTGTCGCATTATAAACATGTAAAAAGCTTGGCGTGTTAGTCACTTCCGGTCTGTACACGACACCTTTCATGATTTCTATAGAGCTTGGTCTGTGAGTGAAGCAACGCTCCTTCTTGGAGCATGCGCACAGGTGCCACCGCCTTCAGCGTTCACAGTTTTGTTTAAATTTCCACTGTGTTTCGGTGTGTGTGTGTGTATGTGAGTGAGTGTGTGTGTGGGTGTGGGTGTGTGTGTATGTGAGTGTGTGTGTGTGTGAGTGTGTGTGTGTGGGTGGGTGTGTGTGTGTATATATATTTTGTTTTTATGAAAGTTGCCTTGAATCCACATAGAAATAGTCAAATGTCTTCTGCTCGAGCACGTGTAAGTGTAGCACGATCCTCTCGTGCTACACTTACACTAAACTCCCATTTCTCATTGCCAAGTGCCACTAACTGTGCTACTGTATACCAGCTATCTCGCAACCTTCCAGCATACCAGTACGTCGAAGTCTTTACTTCGTAACATTATAAGTCGGATACCCACGACAATAGAATATTTGACTTTCCACAACAACAAACCGTGAGTTGATTAATTCATAACACGCATTTCATGTTACGTGCGTGTGTTCACTCGTGCAGTTTAACTTCCATGAGAACATATGGTAACCCCACGGTTTGCCATGTGCCAGTTAGTGAACAGTCATAGCTACACTTACAGTGTAACGACTGAATGATAGTGGATCGTGTACAGAAACTAAATGCTTGAACAATTTCATAACCTAAGCAACAGGTTGATTTATATACAATACATACGAGTCGCAGTGGTCAAATATTCCAATTGCAACGATAATGTCATACGGTCTTCACTTGTTTACCGATACATAGATAGAATACAATTGTTGTAGCAACCAGATTGAGGCCCACAACAACATAGCATTTTGAAGAACTTTATCTACTTGTTTACTGCTTAATTTTTAATTGTTTTAATTGTAAATAGGGATTTCCTTATGCATTATTTTATATTCCACTCTAAACGAAATGGGATCCCATTGAGTACTACCTATCTGTACCGTAAACAAAATGTTATTTATGGGCCTGATGATGACCGTTACGGTCGAAACGTGTAGCCATAATGTAACCTAATACATACATTATATTACCTTATTGATGTTGTTGTGGACGGCAGGACCGAGCGCTGAGGATTGTTTTCTTGTTTTCCCACATGGCACAACAGCCCCTAGCGAGCCAGGGCCTCCTCATTATCCAGGCTTCACGATCAAACTCAGACACACCACACAAGTTAGGAATACCATGGTATAGTGATCTGCTCGACGCCGAGACCTCTACTGCACCTGATAGAACACAACAGTCAGATACCAATGGCTCCGGCGGATTCGAACTCGCAATCGCTGCAACCGAACGGCCGCACATCTACGCCTTAGACCGTGCGGCCACTGGAATCGGAGAACACTGAGGATGGCGCGCGTAGTAGTTAAAATGTCACCCCAACAAGCAACTGACAAAACCGCTAATAGGCAGTTGGACTATTTAATAAATTATTCTACATAATACAGCCGCACAATGTGCAAGAAATAGGGTTATTAAAGCAGGCCGACATCCGTGGGTTGGGGAGGGGAGGTGAGGGGGTTAAGAGCGGGTGCAATGCACTCACTAGGAATCTGCAAAATATCGCACACCATCATGCTGAGCCGCCCGCCAAACAACATTCCACACCCTACCGCATCCACGCCTTGCCTCTGTTGAACTGCCACGGTTCGAAACAACTGATATTCTAAAGTGTATGTATCAGCAAGATGTTTCTTGCATTGCTATAGAGCGCACTGCGTAATTAACGTTTTGATTTTGTGGCCACGCCACAGGCACTTGTTACGCTTATGCATACATAATATATGTACACAGTATATGTACAGTAAATTATTATATACAAATATAAACTAATGTACATAATGGAAGCCGCTGCACCTATTGTGTTCATGGTCCGGTTACGGTCCAGTATCAAAGTTGATTAACGTATATTTAACACGTTTTGTGAGATACATCTTGGTGTCTCGTGTACTTCCGAGTAAAGGTAAAGGTAAGGTATCCCGTTACAGGCCTGGACAGGCCCAGAGGGTTCAGGGAAGTTAAGGTTCCCAGATTTCGTGACAACGGCACAGGATGGTGGCAGGTTGTCAGCCTTACGCACCGGCCGCCTTTACCCCCAGGAAATACTCCTGGTACTCATTTCTGTTACAGGCTCAGTCGACCCCAGGGCCATAGTGCGATCGGAAGGATGTTATGTCAATAAAAAAATCCACTGACACCAGCTGGGATCGAACCAGCGACCTTCCGATTTGTAGCACAGCACCCTAACCACCGTGCTACCGCGGTCCTCGTACTCCCGAGTAACTGTACTGTATTCAGGGAAGTGCGAATCGATCCCCCTACATTTCAAGATATTCGACTTACTTAGGAACTCAATGAGCATCTCACCTTTCTCATTCCTAATTATTCGTTAATTCACTTCCAAAAGAATAATTTTTGTACACGTCCAACAATTCCATCAATCACTTAGTGCCGTCTTGAATGAAATGGAGGAAACCAGAGACGAAGCCAGTGCACCTTTCGTGTTGTACTGCTCATAGCGTGAGATGCTCACCATACATCATCCCAGTTCTAGAGAACAGCCTGCGTGTGTGCAGTTCCTCCTATGAAGGCAGTTTTCTCTGTTACTTGTAACGTCTATAACCTCATCGAATGTAAGGTTTTTACTGCCTTTCTTTGTACTAGAACTAATATTTTACAGAAGATGTGTTCACGTTTTCAGTCTGTACCAAATGCAAGTGGTTGCTAGTCACTCGTTAACGTAATGACAGTTGCAAAGGTGGACTTGTTTGTAAAAAAACCTCTACTGTCTCATTCCTACACGATAAAATGTACGTGTGATTTAATAACACTAATGTTCAGGAGATTTTACGTTCTCGTGGCGGTGAATATAAAGTACTGTCCTCTGGGAAATGATGCCGTTTAGGATTCTTGCCTTTGTCACGATCAACACTAGCTACTCTGTTCTCCTCACAGGTCTCGCTCCCAATTCTCTTCGGTCAGTGCCAATATTGGTCCTGTTCCTGTATCCGTAAACGCAAGTAAGGGCTTATTCATTTTTTCTAGAACATGGAGGCAGCCGGTTCCTCCGAATCCACTCTACGCAATTCACATCCCAAAAAACACCCATCTCCAATAATAATAATAATAATAATAATAATAATAATAATAGACGAATAAAAAACCTACTAGATGCCACTTATTTTATTGTACTTATAGACTCAACATGTTTCGGACATTATTATGCCCATCATCAGGAGCTCGCGACTATGATGTTGATTACCACATTGGTCGTTTCAGTCTGTAAAAATGGTGGGATTAGCGTTAATGTAAATTTATGGTTCTTAGTGGTGTATGTTCGGTGTGAAGTTCTTTGTGGCTTGGTTGTATCTGGTAACGTGTTTCTGTTAATATTAATAGTTGTGATCTTTTATGCGTGGTGATCGTAGTGTTCTGTTGTGTATAGTGTGTTTCATTAGTGGATTGGTAATTCGACGTGTTGTTAGTGTTAATTAGTATTGTGAATTTGAAATTGTACATACCTTCATTTGCTATATGTTGGAGGTTAGGTGCGGTTAGGCTGGAGTAGTGTCCGAAACATGTTGAGCCTATAAGAAGTACAATAAAATACAAAGTGGCATCTAGTTGGTTTTTTATTCTTCAGTTATTACAATGATGCACGGTCCAATAAACACCAAATAACAATAATGTTTATTATAATGTTACTATTATTAGCGACGTCTTCTAGACCTCATATTATTCTCGGAATTAGACATGGCAACATGAGATTTTTGCTTAATAAGGAAAACTACAGTCTGTATAACCATAGTCAGGTAGTGTTTGACGTTCGGGTGACAGTTCATTGTGATAATTCATACAATAAAACAAACTAGATGCCCTGATTTCTCAAATTCATTTTTGGAATAAAATTCTACATGTTTCGGACAGTTCCTCTGTCCATCATCAGGAGTTTTTCACCGTACACACAGCAATGGTATATGTTATACGTTCCGTCCTGATCTTGCTCGCAATCTGTCATCAAACCTGTATGACATATACCATAGCTGTTTGTTGGGTGAAAAACTCCTGATGATGGACAGAGGAACTGTCCGAAACATGTAGAATTTTATTCCAAAAACAAATTTGAGAAATCAGTGCATCTAGTTGGTTTTATTACATGAATTTGAATCAGGTAGTGTCTTCAGTGGTTAGCGACCAAACTCCTTGCCCAATAATACATGACAGAATTCAAAATCTCGTCCGACTACACCGCGCATTGAAAAAAGGTAAACAAACGTCAAATTGAACACCAACTTGCTGCATTACTTTGTCTTTAATTCCCGTTGTGTTCAATGAGTTATAGGACAAACAAACAAACTAGTTATCAGTTGCCGTCAAACACAGCAATATATTTGTTTAGTTTTTACTTTAATGGCGACATGTTTCGGTCCTTCAGACCATCATCTGGCCATCTTACAGAAACTGAACTTAGATACTGTACATGCACCTAAGTTAAGTTTCTGTAAGATGTCGCTATTAAAATAAGAATTAACCAAATATATTTTCTTTTTGTTTGACGGTAACTGAAAACTAGTTTGCTATATACCGCTTTTGTTGTTAAGTAATGCTCCGACACTTTTTGACCTTAAATTTTGGATTTCTTCAGGGGGCTCGTAAATTTTTTAGCATGTGACATTGCGGTAGGAAAGGACGCTGAGGGTATTTGAGAACATAGTGTTGAGGAGAATATTTGGACCTAGGACGGAGGAGGTAACGAGGGAATGGAGGAGATTGCATAACGAGGAGCTAAATGATTTGTACTCCTCACCCAATATTGTGCGGGTGATAAAATCGAGAAGAATTAGATGGGCTGGGCATGTGGCGTGTATGGGTGAGGAGGGGTGGTGTATAGGGTCTTGGTGGGGAAACCAGAGGGAAAGAGACCACTGGGGAGACCTAGGTGTAGATGGGTGGATAATATTAAGGTGTATCTCCAGGATGTGGGATGTGGGTATATGAACTGGATTGGGCTAGCCCAGGATAAAGACAGGTGGCGGACGCTTGTGAGTGCGGTAATGAACCTTCGGGTTCCGTGAAATGCGGGGAATCTCTTGACTAGCTGCAAACCAGTTTGCTTCTCAAGAAGGACTCTGCACCATGGAGTAAGTAAGTAAGTAATACCTTATGCTTCAACTTACATGGTAATAATTCTATATAAGACTAAAATTATTACTATGAAGATTCAATGTTACAGTTCTTAAAATCAGTAATGTTGCAAAATACAGTTAAAATGCAATATACAATTATTTTACTTTATTTTTTATATAACTGTTGCGTCCAAAAACCTACATTTCAATTTTTCTTCAATTGCAGTAATTTCTGTAATGAAATATCCGGCGCCTTGTGTTCACGCAATGAATGCATACGCTCTTCTGATAGCGTAAGCTTTCATAGCGTGCCTCAACCAGCTGTGCCAACGCTACCCCTGCCTTAAGCTACTGTTAAGTCTAACATTCAGTGCTAAAGCTACGAAATCATTTGGATTAAATTTTACAAACCCACCTAGCTTAATGCTTTCTCATTTATAGTCCACTCTGTAGGCGAAATATTACTAACGCCCTCAATTAGACTGTCCACGACATCAAAGGCATACATATGTTAAACGCCGATAAAAACATACAAGTCCATGCGTTTTACGAATCACAGTTGAATTAAAGTAATTTAAATTGATCTTATACCACATAAATTTTAAGATATGCACTCAAGCGAATATGCAAACAATGTTCCTGTCTTAGGAGGCATGATTTGATATTAAGACGGGACGTATTTACTTTACATTTGCGTTTGTATAGAGTTAGCCTCGTTATCCTCGATTTACACTTGGTAGGTAAAGGGCTTGAAGTGTGATAGCGAAATGGCAACAGTTGAATCTCTTGTTAAACAGCGTGAAAGTCATGTGCAAAGTCAACATTCTGTGTCTTCAACAAGCGCTCTGCTGCAAGATTGCAGACAATTATCACTCAGTTGGAAACAGTCTGCATACCAAATATCTATCTACAGTATAGTGGTATTGTAGATGTGCACTGCCGGGTTTAACGTTAAAAATACGTGAGATGTGGCCATCGAGCATGTTGGCATTTCTCTTCAGATTCTCAACAACTAGTATTTTTGTAAGTAAAATTAACGGATTTGTGTGTAAAATAGATAATCTGTACGCTATGAGGTTACAAATTAATTTTTAAACATTCGTAACTTGAAATAGTGTCTGTATCAACGTAGGGAGCTTGAAAAGTTTGGGAAATTATGATTAGTGTCTGTCCAAGGCAACTACATACACAGAAGATCGTTGAAATATTTGTGAAAACCGCAGCTAGAGGTTGGATTTGTCTCATTTCCTCTTTAAAGTTTCTGTAGACATTTTACTATTAAAAAAACACGCGTTAGGCGATATATAAATTTCACTCACGCCTATACAATAAATGTATTCTCTTGTCATTGCAACACGGCACTTTCCCATATTCGATTCGAGGGTATGACTTCCACATATGGAAGGAAACTGCAAACGTTTACAATTAGCCGACAGTAGCAGTAACTAAGCTTGTGAATTGAGTATGAGACAAACAGAGTCACCATAACGTGACACTAAATGCTGGGCTCTTTTAAATACTATGACATAAATTTTCGAATTCTTTCAGTGAGAAAAGGAAACTACAGCACTGTAAGAAGGCCAGTATGTGCTCCATAACGGAGCACTCTTCGTAATCCATATCAGATACGCGGAGACATGAAAACGAAAATCATTTCAGGAATATTTATAAAAGTTTTGAACGGTTTTGCACAGCAGAATTCTTCGTCAGGAAGTAATAATCGATTATTGATTCGTTACATCACCTGGATTGTAAAAAAAACCCAAAGTCTACTTCTTCACAGAAGAAACTGTTTTGTAACAATTTTCAATATCTAATTTCAAACAAATGAAGTTTTTATTTAAGTTTAAACTAGGAAATCGCAGTCTCCTGTGCAAATACCGGTACCATAACAACATACCATACCGGTACCGGTACCATAACATCAGACCATACCGGTACCGGTACCATAGCATCAGACCATACCGGTACCTGTACCATAACATCAGACCATACTGGTACCAGTACCATAACATCAGACCATACCGGTACCGGTACCATAACATCAGACCATACCGGTACCGGTACCATAACATCAGACCATACCGGAATCGGTACCATAACATCAGAACATACCGGTATCGGTACCATAACATCAGACCATGGAAGACTAGGAATTTTTCAATTTGAAAAATTACCTTCATCTACATAATATTCTGAAATTCATTTCCTAACTTACACAGAATACAGCAAGTCCCCATTACAAATACTAATCAGTTGCGGTTCTTCAGGACAACATCCACTGAGTATCCGATAATATTTGGAACATATAAGCACACTCTGTCGGCAAAATTCAGAACGTTGAAATGTTGAGACAGATAGTAGTGATGACCATAGTAATTTAAACGATTAAATTTAAGGATAAAATGCCGGAGCTTCGAAAATGCACCAAGACGTGTCACGTGCTCAATTATGTTTAACCTGAAAATGAAAACTAAAGTCAGAAAAGCTGTAGACCAATTCATATAGTCTTTACATCAGCCTTGATACATCCAGCCATACACAAAGGACGAATCAATCAATGCGTGAAAAAGGACAAAAGTATCTCTCAGCACGAAAAGTCATCAAAGAATACACTAGATCATATTTTGCAGAAATGTGAAATTGTCACGTTTTTAATATTAAATGTAGCATATATATATATAGACGCAAAATCTATCTTCTTAAAAGAAAATAAAAACTCTATCCTCGCGAAAATCACCAAAATGGATCATTTTCAGCCTAAAAAGCTCAAATATAAATCAAGTTTCTCCACCAAAACGAAAAAATTTACCATACAAAATCAGACCATCACCCTACCTAAATCATTTTATTTGTTTGTCAACAAACATCCCACTTATAGATCTTTATCTGTCAGTTTCTTATTCTTACCATCTGACTGGCTATTCAGTTTATGTGTTTATTCACACAGTTGTGTTTACGACAACGGCTAAACATTGCGACATTTCTGTATAAGAATCTTCAAAAATTTTCGGTATTTTTTTACTAAGTAAATCAGCACTCTTAAACAGATTTTACGCTTTAGTTCGATCCCTGACCTTTTATGTAAATTTGGGTTCTAATTTAGTTAGGTTATGTGTAAGTAATTTGACTATATTTTGTACTGTTAAATTTAATGTTATATGTAATAACTTGTTAGAGCAATACTGTTTAAATATATTTTATAATATACTTTCTGAATATAGTTATACATCTAACTCTTTTTGCTGTTTGTCATGCTGTGTAGTCTGTGTGGAAGTGTGTAACTTCCTGCGATTTTTGTTGTATGTATATTGTGACGGTTTTATATTTGGTCATTACGCTATCGAACCAACACGTTAGTAAAGGAGAATATAACTGAATTGAATTATATTACACTGAAGAACAAATTTAAAATTTTTGTTTGAATTTTTATAACTTGGCGACACTGAATCCAAATCTGAAAAGAAAATACGCCATCACTTAACATTTACCTGGAACTTCAGTTCGTGGTTTTTGGCATTTTCAACGATTTGTACTATATTTTACTAGAATTTACAATTGTGTACCTGGGTCTGTTGGTTTAAAATCACTCTTCCATATTGAAATGAACAAAATGAATACAAAAACAGCGGTAAGAATGCTGTAAGAAAATAACTTAAATGCAATTACACAACAAAAATGTGAAAATAAATTGTGAAATGATAGAGAAAACCAACAAGATGCAACAGATGTTTATTTTTAACAATATCTCAACATGTTTCGGGCATCATTATGCCCATCTTCAGGAGAACAAGACGTATTACTGCATGCA
>Ga0136643_10012312_pt1 | contig 12732 bp, 11 predicted proteins | sample TergutLab28metaG_FD_96883 | JGI IMG/M metagenome (GOLD analysis project Ga0136643, IMG submission 96883) | Labiotermes labralis P1 segment gut microbial communities from Petit-Saut dam, French Guiana - Lab288 P1 (version 3) (version 3) | ecosystem: Host-associated > Arthropoda: Insects >...
ATTGCACATAAATTCTATGTTTTGGTTTTCTCTACAACTTTCGTCTCAAACATTTCTCATTCTAAGAAGAATTGAGCGAGATATCATAAATGTACATAGCTCTTCGTGTAATGTGCCCCTTATTCTTGTCAATGTTAATGTAATTGCCCTTTTATTTACAGGTTTTCGAAAAAATCTCAAATTTCAAATTTCATGAAAATCCGTCCAGTGGGATCCGAGATGATCCACGCGGATAGACAGATGGACGGACGGACAGGCATGACGAAGCTAACAGCTGCTTTTCGCAATTGCGAACACGAGCCTAAAAATGAAAGGTCGACCACACTTCAAATGTGTCCCTACAAACACGCTCTACATCTTGGCAATCAATGACAAAAGTAACGAACGGATGGTTATACCACCCGATTAACAGACCGTGTAATTCGAACAACATGTGCATTAAGTCGACTTCGATTGTTTCTCTTTTGTTGTAGCGCTGTCTCTAACCATCATCTCGTTCCAACATTCAACAAGCATGAGACTATACCGAGAATATCAACGTAAAGCTATATCGAGACGAAAATCTGTAAAATCGATAAACATCTGAGACAACAAACCTCTAAAAAGGGCGCTCACGAGTTCGGAGCTGCAGTGCGATTTCTCTGCATCACACAACGAGCAATGGTCGTTGTATCACTGGCATGCCTCCACGTTCAAATAAATATGCTGTGCTTTGTGGTCTATTTTAATATCTTGATCCAAACATTCAAGGCTAAATGTATATGTCTTCATTCTGTATTTTAAAATCTCGGAACTACATTCAGATTTCGCACGTTTTATTGAATTCGTAGTACCGTGTGCGTGTCAAATGTCAATAATAATTAAAAACGCCAGCTAAAGCATACAATATTGTGTGCCTTAAACGTCTTAACTATCAGCAGCTTGAGCGCTATCAAATTCACGCCTCCCCCAAACAAGCCGGTTTGAGTACCGTTCAACGTTGTGACGTGTTCTCGTTTCCTCCACTGTCTTCAGTTCCGTTAAACATCAGTATAGCAGATGAGGTTTTAATGAATGAAACACAAGCATCAAGGTCACATAAGAATGACAACAATGTGGCTGCTATATTGACAGCATTCAATAAATAGGCTACGGGAATGTAAAGCACTTATCACAGCTAAATTCTTTCAAATGTGCACCATCAGACTGTTCAGCCACACGTTGTTCAAATGTTACGAAAGGAAAAGATGTTTTTACTTCCAAGAAAACCATATTAATCACATAAAATGACAATATATAAGTTTCCCGAACATTCTGAATTGAAATAAGGGTTTCCATCTGAAGCAAACAAGGAGCCACTTATGAGAAATAACAAAGACACTTTTGGAAAGGAGATTTCCAACCATTATGCAAAACTAAAACAGCTGCCGCTCATGTATTTTTCGCCTCTGCCTCTACCTTCCGTTTCCATCACAGTACCGACTGCTCTGAACATTTCAGCTTACCTGTCCGACACGTTTGGTTCGAACAAAGCGTTTGTTTGGGCTTTCGTCACACACACACAATCTCACAATAAAATGGAATAACTTGAATTAATATGCAAAGTGTGCATGCATACTGCCTATCACACGCAGTATGAAGGCAGAACAGTATTATTTCGCGCGCTAACTAGAATTCCGGACTCGGTTGATTCCTTACGCGTGCAGCAAGAGGAAACCATAGTAGCACGGCATTATGTGCATTCTGACGAAGACAATGAGGTTAAAGAAGTTCCTCTTCTAGCGTCATACGATACACGCCCGTGCTTTTATATGTAAGGGGCAAACCTAACCTTATTCGTGACAAAGAGTATTAGTCGGGTACTGAAATCTAGTGCGTTATACAATCGTTGGACGTATAGATCAGATAATGGAAACAAGACGCCATTCAAAACTTTGATATAGAAACCGCTTCGAACATGAAGATAGGAGGATAACATTAATACGAAACTTAAGTAAGAAGGCTGTTTAGAGGGGCGGCTGATTGAGCTGGTTTAGGATTGAGATCAACGGCGAGTTTTACTTTTAACAATGTTGAATCTTTCCGATCTATCTCCAGACAGTTCCTCACTTAGGTTTTTACTTACTTAGGGTAGTGAGCAGTTACGCATTCGGTCGATGAACTGCAGTTGCTGCCTAATGGCTAGGGAATGCCTGATAACTCTGCGAAGCATGTGTGACTTTTATGTCTCTGTGTTACATATCCTTTGTTAATATGTGTAAATTTAAATCTCTGTGTCATCCTTACAGTAATATCGAGGACCATATCCTCCCACCACCGATCAGCAACTTCTACATCCGCACCGTTGAAACTGCGCCACATGAAACTACACCTGAATGTTAGACCCTTCATCTTCCCAGCGCAGTGTAGAAACTCCACCTGCCCCACCGTATCAAATATTAGAGTTAATACACAGCCAGGCCCGTGTAGCTGTAAAGCTTGATTCTAAGGACCATTGAAATGTGTAAAGCTATTATTAAGAAACCGTAGCTAAAAGCGAAACGCCAAGGATTCAGATCATCACAGCCGTACTCCGCAATAAACGAATACAGCCTACGCCTTATAGTTCTCGCTGAAGAGAAAGGCACATTAACCTGACAGAAGGAAAAATGAACTGAATCTCGCACAGCTGTTCATATATAACACACCTCGGTAACAGACAGTACGTCATTACCGGAATGTTCATTTTCGTTCAGTGGGCGTGCACAAGTCACAGGTTTCAATCTCCGTCGTGACTGTCTTTCGTAATGTTGCTCAGTGTTCTTCACGGCGTCATACCAACTTCTGAGGTTAAGCATTACCTACGAACGAGTAGAGTGATGCGAAGGAGGGAGGAGGAAAGCCATGCCAATGTGCAGGCAGTTAGTCGCCGGCCTGTCACCGGTATGGCCCGGATTCAAACCCAGGCCAATCTATATGGGGTCTGTGAAGGACAATGTAACACCGGAACAGGTTTTTCTCCGAGTACTTAAGTTTTCTGCTGTCGGTATAATTCCAGCAGCGCTCCATACTTATTCGCTCATAGAACACCGACGCTATATAACCTTAGCACCTGATACAGCCGTTAAACACAACACTTTACAAAAGGCGTACTCATAATCCTATACGAGTATCGGGGGATATTTTTCTGAAAGTAAGCTGCAACAGCGTCAAGTGGAAGTTCCCCATCTCGTGCTCCGGGTGAGAATCTGTGGAGCTTAACTTCCACTCTTAAAAACACGAGGGAAATTATCCATTTACTTCCTACCTACTTCTCCAGTTCCCACGTGCTCTATTCCACATGGTTTTGTAGTACATAGTTCTATGCATTTCCAGCTCACCAAATCCATTTTACAGGGCCAAACCCCCTCAAGCTTATTTCATACACAAAAACCGACTAATGCACACTTTTTTTTTTATTAACACCACTTGATTAGCATGTGTTACTGCGACATGGTTGAGCCCTCAGAGGGCCATCCTCAGAGAGTACGACTGACACATTTCCACGGCAAGATCAACAAAACGTACAGATATATGAACATCAAGGAAAAGATATGTAGAACAAATGCAGCAATGAGTCATGTAGCTACCGCGTAATATAATACACGCTGCTCACGAAACCACATTCAACATCTGGTACATATTTTGTTGAACTTCCTGTGGAAATGTGTCAGTCGTACTCTCTGAGGATGGCCCTCTGAGGGCTGAAATATGTCGCAGTAACACATGCTAATCAAGTGGTGTTAATAAAACAAGTGTGCATTAGTCGGTTTTTTATATGAAATGGTGATATCATTGCACGGAAAAGAACAAGAAAAGGCCTCTTTTATCTTTTTCGGCTATCGCCTTGATGATATTACGAGAGGCTAGGCTCCTAATTATGCAGTTTTCCATTACGCACATTCTTCAACGCAATGTTACCTCATGCACTAAATCCACTATACTCTCCTCTGCCCTTGGTGAAAGAGCAGCCCGTACGGAACAATGGAAGACATGCTTTTACAATTAAATTATGTCTTCAACTAAAGGCACAACGCACTCGATCGGTATCGCTGAAGTCATGAAATTCAACAAGTTGCATTAGAATTTCACTAATTATTAATTTAAAATAATAATGCACTGACCAAGCACATTGACAAACGAATCAGACCTACTACAGTGAACATTTCCAATAGAGAAGTCAAGAAACTAAGAACGCAGTAAGCTCTTATCCCACAGGTTTGTCCATTCCGGGATTACATCCCATACGAACAAAAGAAAGCTTACATATTTAAACCTTCATACTCATACGCGCAACCGTTCCTCCCTTTCCCCCCCCCCTCCTCCAACCCAACCCTCCCGCATTTCATATTTCTCCGTTTGTGGATCACGACCAGTGAAACAAACATTGTTTTATAAGAGACAAGTGCCACACATGTTCATACTCAATTCCGCAAATGACCTCTTCCTCCCGTCTTGTAAAACCGTCTCTGTGGCGTTCAGAACTGACTGTTGCCGTTACATCTTCAGAGCAGTTTTCTTCGAAGCGATCTTTCTTCTTCATGCTGCTATTATTCTTTTCCGCACTTTCTTCCAGTTCAGCTAGACGTTACTGCCTCTTGACATCAACACGCTGACTGATACGGATTATAGCCCACCGTAAATATACTTGAATTTATAGGCTGAGACTTGCAATAACTATAAATTATATTTCTGTAGTTTATTTTACGACGCTGAGAGAGTCTCAGCTAACACTGCACACAATCGATGGCGGTGAACGGTGAAATGAAAACGGAATGAAAGGAAGCGGTCGTGATCTGCGATAGGTCACCAAACCGACTATAAATTAATGACAATATGCAGTGATCCATTTGTGTTTAATTTACGGCACTACATATTTTAAATACGTCAATACTATCGCCGTCAAAGGTTCATTCTCTTCTTTCTACAGGATTTCATATTCGTTAGGCATCGAAATCAAACAAGCATTTCTAACATCAGCGCATCATAGTTTCCAAATACATGCATTCATACTCACTTCACAGTTTCATACTAAATTGTATACAGATACCATACGGTTTGAGTCCAAAGGAGAAGCAAAATACACGTTAAGAGTAACACTCATGTTGTTTTGCATCCTAAGGGAAAAAACAGAAGTTGCATATTTTCTGCGAAAATCAATTATGAAGACCAATTTCAACCAATTTCACAGCCCTACATGAACTTGTGCATCTGTATACTAGTAAATACAACAAATATAAATCAAGTATATATATATTACAATATTATGAATGTTGCGGACATTCAGCACTCACACAGCGCACGTCATACCAACAGTGAGCAGCGTTTTCCTATACATACCGTACGTTACGAAAAAGCAGTGAACAAATCTCACGCATACATTAACCAATACCATATATTACGTGGAGTTATACTACGAAGTTATATGTAATATAATTATATTTAAATAACACACTGGGAATCTAAAACTGACTAGTACATTCACTTCATACACCTAAGCACCAGTGAAAACATTATAATCATAACAACTCTGCAGACAGAAATACACTCGCCCTGCCCACTACTTTCAAGTCTTCCGCTAGCCTACACTTCAACATTCGCCTCCACAATATCTCCATTATTTTATAATATTATTCAAAAAATTTTAAAGTTTTAATGTGCAGATTTCACAAAATCTTCAAAATATATTTTTAACGTGTTATATACATCCATTGGATGTAAAGATGAGATCTTGTCCATAACATTCGCGGCTTTGTAATATATATATATATCCTATATGACTTTGTATTCAGCCTGAAGATGGCTTTTATAGCCGAAACACGTCGCTGATGATTAATTACAAAGAAAGCTGTGTATAGACTTGATTTATATTAGTTTTGTTCACTAGTTTATTTAAAACACAACCAGGGTGCCTTGCCTAAAAACTGTGCATCTGCAGCTCCAACAGCCGAAACTCGCAAAGCTGCCCATGTGACAGACCTACTACTGATGGCATAGAATTTATATGATGAAAGGATGGATGGGCCTACAGCCATGACACCAAGCTTCATTAAAATACGTGCAAATCAACCTTGAAAAGCTGTCTTTTCTTGGCCCGCTATAAGTCGCCGCTTACCCGCCTTCTCGTTTAAATAATATAATAGGCTATTTAGAATTCCAAATACCACGTTTCCTCGAAATAACGGGCAGCGCTTCGCCAAACAACACTTTCTTAAACACAAATGCATTCAACATCACAACCAGGTTACCCAGGAACTGTTTCCTAATAATCTTAAGATCCTGGTCCTCATCAATTAACAATGAAGTGATATACATGCGCATATGTGGCTGTCAAAGAAACGAGTGGCCAAACCTTCACTTCCTTCAAAGTATCGACCTGGCACGTCACTCCGAAATAAACTCATACATGATAAGCCATCTCGCGGGGTAAGTGCAAACTACCTCCTTATAATTTTGTGCAAAAAACGCGTCAATACGTGCAGCTTTCGCAGAGTGCGAGGGACGTTCAGTCACTTTAATTATTCTAATTTTTATATCGTTTTGGAAGGAGAATGAGACGAAACGTCGTCGCGTAAAAGGTTTCTGAACAGACAAAAGTGTAAGCTTCCTCTGTAAATGGGCAAGAATACGATGTGCAGCAAATACGAACGTGCGTTCATAATGGAATCATTAGATAAAAATTCATCCGACAATAAATTCTGCACTAAATTTCGCCGTTTATGAATATTTATTCTTTTTATGCTTTTGTTTAATTTTGTAAGTTACGTACTTTTATTGTTATGTTTATGTATTCTTGTGGTTATGTATGTTCTGTATATTCTGTTTTCATCGTGCCAACTGGCACTCTTCGGCTACCCCGACTAAGGTTTTTCCGTGCTTTTTCCTCAGTTGTAAGGCAAATGCCAGGGTATGACTCGCAAAGACGGGGCACGGTCCGCACTCTTCCAATTAATTGTGCTGTTCTGTCTATTGTTCGTGTGCAAATGTGTACTGTATTACTGGCACCGGGTGTCAACCCAACTGCAGTTAACAAATATATCTATCTACAGTATGAAATGTCCTGGCGTTGATCGACTTCGAAAATGGATGACACAGAGCTCACAACAACGTTACGGGATGATTGTTGGGCAGAAAGAAGAGCAGAGGACGTATAACTCACAGAAAAACACGTAAAAAAACTGGATCTACCTTTGAAACAAGACCTAGACAATCGCCGACACGTTTAGCTGCATAATGTGGAGCGTCAGTGAAATCTGCTCACACAGTCATGGAAGTTCTAAAATTGCGACCACGTAAGACGACCATTGTTTAGAGACTCACTAATCCCGACTGTGACATCACGATTCGTTTTTGCTGTTGGTTGCTGCGATCCGTGCATGATTGAACTGTTAACCCAGAGTACTATTTTCGTGACGAAGCATGGCTGCATGTAATCGGGTATTTACACACCGAAAACAATCGCGATTGTACATCAGAGAATCCACAACAGTTGCACGAGTATCCTCTCTATGAAACTGAAAGTTGGAGGCCGGTGTGCACTTACATCCAAGAGAACTTGGCCAATCGCTTTTAATGTACCTATAAATTCAGAGCGTTATTTAAACTTGATTTTTAGACCGGTTTTTCAAGAAGTGGTATATGAAAAGGAGACTCAGGCCGCCCTCACACAGAACCCCACATACGACACGACTGCAATGCGATGACGATATGACAAATACGACCCCGGCCTCCCACAGTGGAGGCGATCCACTCAGACGAATGCAATGCTTCAGTACTGGACGCAACATCAGATGAAGAGGAGATACGGAATATCTGGCAGATGAGAAGAAAACCGAAGAATATAACAGAAGGAAGAGTCGGGTTCGCACTTATTTCAACAAAACTATTGAATTTAGATATTTAATTTATATATAATTCAGTCAACACAACAATAATATTAAAATATCAACTAATATTAATATTATTGTTGTGTTGATTGAATTACATGTAAATTAAATATCCAAGAATAAAACACAACTGGATGACTACATTCAAAAAGTAGTAAAGTTCCATTTTTCAGAACGTCGCAGAGGTGCAGATGAGGTATCCGTTCTTCTGAGATGTGGCGCCGCGTCACTGGGTGACCGCCGTCCGACGTTTCGAGAAAACAACGTGGTACCTTGGACACTTGGACCGTTGAGGATGAGATAACCATGCTGCATCGCAACGCTGCGCACTGATCACCCACTAACTCGACTCCACATCTCTAAATAAAGGACGCCTCAAAAGCATTGGACTCGGTAGATTTGTTGTAGCCAGAGAAGTATACCATGACTGTAAAAAGCTTAGATCATTTTTCAAGACAACACAGGAATGCTTGCGGGAGATTACACAGTAGGCCTAACCGGAGAAAAGCCGTGAGTGACGAATAAACAATTATGTTTACATTAGGTATTGAAACTTCTTTTTTTATAATTTTTCAATTTCCTTTTTATGAAACTGGCACCTGACATACAAAAATAAATAAAATGCTTCGGGTTATGATAACTCACTGAATCGATTTTTACTGTGAAGTCCAACCTTTTCAATACCTCTCAGTAATGATTCCTTTGGAGATCAGACGGGTACAGACAAAAGATGCAGATGGATTTTGTAGTATAAACGCTAGGCTCAGGTCGAGTTTGACGATCAGGACGAAGTAGAGGATTCGTTCAAACAATCGTCGGGAAGCTTCAAAACTTCGACCCTGAATTTCCTTTTCTGGTGGTAATTCATACTTGCGATGGCCGGCAACAAACTGTGGAGAAACTCTGTATTGGCAGTCAGCACGTTCCTAAAAGGATTTAGTGTAGTTAAATTCTTTGTCCAACTCATCAGTTTTCCAGTTTCTTCTGTTTCGACTGATCCTGCTCCTTTATCATCGGATGACATTGGTTAACAATTCCCTCTTTACTTTGCTGAGGATGAAGCTCTACCCCTCAAGAAGTAAACCTATCTGTTGGGACCATCTCCACGAATACTTTAGACAAGGAATGTATTTTTAACAACAAAATATCTCGAGGTCGGAGGAGTGTACAGCGCACCTGTCGGATGCTTATTTCAAGTTTTCGCTTTTCTCAAGGTCCTAGCAGTTGTTACGAAACATAAATTTTATCAGTAATTCGAATTGCCTGAGTGCTGCATAATTTTATTTGCATTTCTTTTTCCCCCTGTGGTGTTCCGGCAGAACGCAAGCCAGGGCATTTCTAGATCATACACATCGACGCACCACAATCGGTTGGACTCCTCTGGACGAGTGATGAGCTCGTCGCACAGACCTCTACCTGACAACACACATAACACTCACAACAGACAAACATCCATGACCCGGCGAGATTCGAACCCACAATCTCAGCTGGCAAGCGGCCGCAGACCTACGGCTTAGACCGCGCGACCACTGGTATCGGCTTTACTCGTATTAGGGAACGGAAATTTTCTACCCCGGAATATATCTCGCACAGTGAAAGCAATTTCTCTCTAAGATACCCCAGGCCATGCTTCCTCCCCAGTATTTCATTCTGTGAGATCCTCAGCGTGATTACTTCTATTCGACTACGAGATATATTCCATCTCAATAAGGGTACACAACAGAACCATGCTAACCACAAAAACAATTTAAAGCAAACGATGAATTGCAACAGAAATAACATTTAAATGTTCCTTAAACGTAAGTATCAGAACATTACACCTTTAAACCAATCAGAGTATATTAAACAGGAAGTAAAATTACTTGATTTATTCAAATGCTCCCCGATGTTTCCCCACAGCAAATGTATTTTCTTGCGTAACCACAATCTCTCCAGACACACAAAATGAGGTGTTGCACAGCAAGCTCCACACTTTTAATATTGGCTTCTTCACTCACACTTGCGTAAACCAGTAAAGCACTGTAAAATGCCGCTGAGACTTCAGCCGTCTGTGGCTAAATATTTACGACTAAGCGACACACCACAAAGAATGTCGAGTCGTCACTCTATTTTACCGGCCCGTCGTGAGCAGTGTTCTCCCGTCGTTCTCAGTGTGCAAGGTTCCATTTGAAACAGCGCCATCCTATCTTAATCAGAGTCCAGCGTTACACCATGCTTGACAGACAAGTTTATAGCTTCACACGGCTAATCGGTCGCTGCTGGCAGAAGAGAAGTTCTTGGTGAGATGGTTATACATCAGTGGCCTCCGCGTTCCCCAGATTTAAATCCGTGCGACTTTTATCTTTGGGGCATGCTTAAAGACGAAGTTATGTCAACAGTCTACACAAAGAAGAACATGTGAAAGAAATATTCGAAGAATCAAGGCATTCAAATTGTGATGAGATGAGAAGCTTACATGCAAGCAGAAGGCCGTCATTCTGAACATCTTTTATGATTTAAGGTAAGATTAATACCATCGGAGTTCTGACGAGCAATTCCCGTACTTCACCGTTAACAAGACGAAAGTCTCACGATTTCATGGCTAGTGTGTTGGGTTTAGTGGAGTAAACTATCGCCGGGCTTTTTAATGCGCTCAATTTACAGGTCAGGCACATAAAGGTAAGGTAAAGGTAAAGGTCACTCTAGAACAAGCCACGAAGGCCCAAAGCGGGAGGACAGGTATAGCTATACTCTTTCTTTAACATGGGCGCTAGATGGGAAGGGTGATCAATGCTACGTCCCGGCCGCTTTACCCCCGGGAAAGACCCGGTACCCATTTTATAGGAGGCTGGGTGGGCCCCAGGGCCGGTCTGGACGGGTGTAGAAAATCTCACCCCCACCCCCACCGGGATTCGACCCCCTGACCGTCCAGCCCGCAGGGAGTCACTATACCAACTATGTTACCCCGGCCCATAGCTCAGACACATACCACCCGTAGTCAAAATTACAAGTAAACAAATGGAGGCTCAGTCGGAACCCCCAAAACCGAAAATCTTTGTTGTGCAACATAGGCTACAGTACACAGTCCTGCAGAAAATTTAAAAGTCTCTGGGTCAAATTTTTATTGAGATATTTCAAGCCCTACAAGGTGGTCTGTACAATAAGACTAAAAAAAGTGGTAACTGTCGGAGTAAGAACTACGATACTGAAAAATTGATCAAAATGAATAGCCTTTGGCGTGCCGAAATTTAGGTTTTAACGTGCGCTCTTTACGCGTATCTGATACGGTTGGTGAACATTCAATCCACAGTTACAGCAATGACTAATGTAAGCGTGTAATATACGCACTTGAAAATGATAACAGAAGTGTCGGAGAGAAATTAGTATGGCCGACGTCAAGCTGTGTACGTATCGGTTACTTGTACAAGAGCGCATCTATATAACACAACGGAAGTTTTCAGAGTAATCTGAACATTACGCGATGTTGTACAGTACGGTACAGATGGCAGATAATTACACGCAAGCAACTGATTTTGGTCATCTCTGTGAGGAAAATCTGACAATACGGTCACATTAAAAATCCTTTCCCTCAGTATACGCACGTCAACCACCATTACCATTATATAAGTACAACAAACTACACTTTAAAGAGTCGTATCATTCTAATTCTCACAGACAGAAGCACCGACGAATAACACTGTAAGTTCTGAAGTTACTTATTAAACATCTACATCCGTTCCGCTTTGGTCCAAATATCCACAGTTTATTTCAAAACACCTTCCAAGTTCCAAAATCATATAAATACCAGGTGATATAATAATTTCATATAATTTAATCCTTAGGTTTCAAAAAATGATTTTTTTTATCATGGAACACGTACGGTTGTATAACTGAATACATTGTACACCCGTGGGCTGCTCTCGCCTTAATTTCATATTTTAAAAAAGGAACTTGGGACGCAATAATGTAATTAACCAGGCAGCAGCGTCAACTTCTTAATATATTAGTCATTCCATCAAGGTACTTGAATTATGCCACATTTTGCAATCGTTAATCAGTCACCAATGTTTATGTTTCCATCATGTACTATAAAATTGGGTCATTTGAAACAAGTAAACCCAAGAATCTTCAAAATTATAAACAAATAAACCGCCCTTCAAGAAAGGTGACAACAGATAACAGCATATTTAATTTTTTTTAATTTCTAAACCAACATCCACTCAAGCTTCAAATATGCGGATTTGTTGGTTCCCACAGCGCTTAAAATTCAAGAATCAAATATTCTTTGTGTTACACATGTTTGCGCTTAATAAATTAATAAATACACCACGACCATCGTATATTTGTAAATCAATCTAGTGTGCGAGAAATGAAAGCTTCGTACCGACTTCTGTAAAGAAAAGTAATAGTTCAGTAAGTCCATACAACTTATTCAACGATTCATTACACAGTTGTTACTGGGAGTGGTGTACGGCACCAACCGAAAAATACAAGGGTGCTATTAAGTCTTTAGCCCCAGCAGGAAAGAAACAAGCTAATGCAGTGGCGTACCGAGGGGGGGGGTTGAAAACTGTTAAAAATTCCTGAATTTAGGACGCCAAAACCCCAAGACGTTACGAAAAAAAGGCAGTAAAATTCTAAAACTACATAGATTCGCAATTGGTTTACATTGGCAATGACAAACAAATTGGTTGTCATCATAAATAATCTTAAAGCACCAAAAATTAAGAAAATTTTATTATATGAAATGAAATTTCTTTACCAAATTACAGCTGCCTCCGGAACCCCCGACTAAGGTGCTACCGTCCCCAGATCCTCGTTCTCTCTGTCCTCTGTCCTCAACTGAATTTGTTGAACCCCCCCCCCCCCC
>Ga0136643_10012315_pt1 | contig 12731 bp, 7 predicted proteins | sample TergutLab28metaG_FD_96883 | JGI IMG/M metagenome (GOLD analysis project Ga0136643, IMG submission 96883) | Labiotermes labralis P1 segment gut microbial communities from Petit-Saut dam, French Guiana - Lab288 P1 (version 3) (version 3) | ecosystem: Host-associated > Arthropoda: Insects >...
CCACCCCACACACACACACACACACACACACACATACACATGTTGAGGCATTGTCAGGAAAAATCAAATTATTTTTTGTCACATTCAGGAGGAAAGTTGTAAAATAGCCTGTTACTTCCACCTTGCCTCTTCATATGTCTGTATGCAATGATGTGATGGCTACTGAACAGATTTTCATGATATTCAGTACTGAGGGCTTCTGTTAAAATGTTTAGGTTTCATTAAAATGGATCAGTAATGGACACTTAACTGGAAACCTGTATGTGTTTCAGAGCAGAATTGTCTGAAACAGAAATTGTAGAGAAGAATGAAATGCACCTTATGTCCAGTGTACTTGCTGTAAGTCTGCGCTGTATTCACATATGTCCTAAGGTGGTGTTCCTTGTGCATTATCATTCATAAGGTCTGTTGATTTTTTATTTGCTGATTTTTAATATTTGCAAAACTGTTGGAGGAATGACAATTTGAGTCCAGGTCTGATGGCTCTAACAGTACAAAAATGTTATAAATATGAAGACAGATAAGAGTTTCTGCCAATAAGTCTGTAGTTAAGTAAATGTCCAAGAGTTCTTTTAATAGACAGTAGGGTTGCAGTATAATAGTACTGCAGCGTGAAGACATCCATATTTCACTACGTGTGTGATGGAAATTGAAATTTGCTGACACACTGAAAGGTAAGAGGAAGAATAGCATTGCAGTTGAGGAAGAGGATCAGCTCAAGGTGACACATTTTAAAATCTTAGTATGTGGTGTTCTTACTGTTTATGACCTCCTCTATTGATCCAAAGAGACATCTTAGTTTTGGGTTGAAAAGTGTAGTGTGTTGTGCAGTAGTGTTGTGAATGTCCACACATTCCTAAATTTAGTACTAGATTGAGGTGACTGCTGTCTACAGTTTGTGATTGAGGAAAGAGCCACAAGTAGTTACTGGAAAGGAGAATGGGTGAGTGAGGAAGAAACACACACTATCTCCATCAGGGATATAACTGCATTTCTGTTTTGTTGGAGGTTATTGGTAGTGTAACTGTATTAGGCTTTGAAGGAAGTGCCTCCATAGTGCAGAAGTTTCAGTAACTGGAAATATGTCATATGTTATGCCAGTGTTTTTAAATTTTAAGCTGCAAATTGAAACATTCTTTGTTATTGTAATGTGAAGAAATTACTTGCATATGGATTGTGTTTTACGAAGTTACTCAAAGTCACTGGCAGATGTATGTTAATGGGCCTTAATGCTTTGAAGACTGACTGACTATGTCTAAATTATATTAAAAGTGTGGTTCCTGTCTTGCACAAATCAAACTCATAGTCTATTACACAGACCAGTTAGTGCTGTTCAAGTAAAAATGTGGGTAATTCAAATTATGTGCATTGTTTTGTGTACATCCTTGCCTCATTTGGACTTAACGCTTCTAGCACGTAAATGTAGATAAGTGTGTGGTTTAAACATCGAACTCTGACGTTATGTTGCAGTTGTGGTGTTAATATTACCACTGTACTGCTGTATGCACCAAATAAGAGTAGTGTACTGTGATGAATTTTTGAGGGCTGAAGGTGTACCAGGGGCAGAAATGCATCAAAGACTTTCAGTACAGTATGGGAACAGTGCTGCACCTTAGCCTAGCAAAATGTTTATTACTGGATTGACAATTTCAAAAACTATAGCGTAAGTGATGCAGAGTGACAGGGGTGGCCAGACACATCCATTAAAGAGTCTGTCTGTATTTCTGAATAACAGAAGGGTGACTGTTGATGAAGTGGCAAATCAGTAGGTGCTCCGTGCGTGAAATGGTACAGGTTGGGCTTTTATAAGGATTGTGCAAGATGGATCCCAAGCAAGTCACAGAAGAGCAGAAGTGCATTGGATATGTGCCAGCACCTTTTGAACTTCTATAAAAATGAATGTTACTTCCCCCCCCCCATCGCTGTGGATGAAACCTGGATCCACTATGCAGAGAGTATGGAATGGAAACATCCACAGTGGCCAATCAAAAGAAAGTTCAGTATTCAACCAACAGCAAGCAAAGTGATGTTTCTATTTACATATATATCTATATATATTCACAAAGCCCAGTAGCAAAACATTATCAACATGGGGCACAAGAGTAAATAGTGCTTATTCTTGTAAGATGTGTGACAAACTGAGGTACACTATCAAAAGCTGTCTTACTGTTGCATAACAATGTCTTACACTGGCTGCTGTCCACACTGTTGAAACCCTCTAGCAACTATGCTTTGAGGTACTGGCATGTCCTGCGTATAGCTCTGTTGAAGCCCCTTTAGACTCACCACTTGGATTCACTGAGAGACATTTAAATAGGCCATCAGTTTGCCACTGACAAGGAAGTGAAGAAACCAATTCACGTGAGGCTTGCCAGTAAGCCAAAAACATTTTACATCTCACAGCATACAGAGCCTTCTATGCCATTGGACTAAGTATTTTGAAAAGCAGGGGGGCTAGCCTATGTGGGAAAGGGATTCTTTTACACATTTTTTATTGCCGTTGGATTAATTTTGAAACACACATTGTGGATATTTGAAATACACCTGCACAATCTCTGCTTATTGTGAGAATTGTGCAGAATGCATAAATACTGCGTGGCAAAATGTAGAGTTGTGATTTCAGGCTACCACCTCGAAGTAGATGAGAACTGCACTCTTCTGTGCTATTACGCAGCAAGTAGAGACACTTCAGGACAACCTATTGGTACCATCATCAAGGGTCTTGGATCTTGACCCGTGAAGGTGGGACCAATAGGTTGTCCCAAAACGTCGGTAAGGAATTACCACTAATCACTGCATAATAGCCTATAACAGTGCAGTTATCAAATGTATCATTGTTAAATGTAACAGGAAGTGAGTTTAGTGTTTCCAGTAGTTGATAGCATGCAGTGAAAATGCTTGGTTTAATGGACTACATAGACAGAGACTGCCCACCTGCAGTTTGTTTTGCTCTGTGATCTTTAGAATGGGGTCATTTGTACTTGTCATACATGTTATTGCATTTCTCCATGGCTGAGTATTACAAAGCAGTTAATCAAGAATTTCACCCTGCAAATTGATATGCTGTGCTGCTACTTATAGTTTGTTTTAGAGAGATGCAAGTGAAATAGTGTTATTTGTATAGCTCATAAGTGAACAGTCATTTTTGCAGCATTAAATAAGTGAAATTTCATGGCATGTGGAAGAGGAAATTTATATGCAATGTGGAAGTGACCATATGCATTGAATGTCCTGCCCAGATTGTGTGGAATGTAAAGGGTGCATGAAAGGCAAGGTGGTAGGGATGGCATCATCTGGAAGTGGTTACTTTTCTCAGAATGTGATGTTATGAAGAGATCTGCGCAATGATCAAGCTCCTTTAGACAACGTGCATAATGGTTGCCCATATGTTGCAAGCCGCAAGCAGCCTATGGCCCAGATGCTGTGGATGTGCAGAATATGTGGTGGTGTTGCACAGAGTTGGCAGGCTGTTTTTTGAGTGACACACTAGCATTTGTGGATAGCATGATAAAAGAGCCCCTGATGTAGGATGTATCAAGTTGCTGCAGGATCACATTGTGTTGTGATTTTGTGAAGTGTTGCAGAGATAGGTTCTCATACAGTTGGCACTGAACTCACATTCTTGCAATGCTGCTTGAAGAAATGTCACAAGTTTCTGGTGAAGGAAACCAAATGGAATCAGTTAATGTCATGTTGACTGACACAGACCTGGAAAAGAGGAACAGTTAAATGTGGATATACATAAATACAAAATAGTGATGACTGGTTCCTGACCAGAAGGACTGATGAAGCATATGGGGGTCTAACATTTGAAACCACATGAATTGATGGGGCTAGATGGAATTGTACCTATACATTTAATTTTGCCTCTTGTCAGATATTTTGTCTGTCTGGAACTTGGGTATACACGTACTTTGAAAACTTGGTTGCCAATGAAGTAGATGTTATATGCAAGTCTGGCCACACTGATCTGATATGGGAGGCACTGTGAGCCAAGTATTGCTGTCAGGCCCATGATCTTACCGGTGGCCAAGAGTTATATTACACATAAACTGAATGGTACTTGGTGATTTGGAGCTTTATATATTAAGCTGGTGGCTGCAGTTTTAGGTGCTCCTGGGACTCCCTTTGCATATTCTGGCACTTTGCTAGAATGAATAGATAGACATGTACGTGTAGTGAACCATGGGACGTGCTAGGATGTGGCCATTAATATGGAATTTACAATGACAATGGTCATGGATAAAATTATGAGTAGCTGGTTTGATATGTTTACATCTGATTTTAATCATACCAGGTCACCATTAATGTGATCTGAAGTTATTGTAATAGTGGTGATGATATGTCTTCTGTGATGCTGCACTGCCAGTTGGTAGTTGAGTGACATTTCACTAATATTGGGCAGGAAGGTGTCACCTGTCACTGTGTTCATCTGGATCATTTGTTCCCCAACATATTCATTTGACAGGGAACATGAATGTCACATTTGCTGCAGAATACCATGAAAAATTGTTTCATTTTCTAGTCATATGTTCTGGGACAAATATGAGAATGTGATCTCTTGTTATGCTGTGGAACTGATTAGACAGATGCCTTTTTTTATTACAGATTATTATGACATTTATATGAAGATACAGTTCTGTCCATAATTTCATTGCCCATTCTCAAGAGCTTCTCCTAGCCATCTTTTGCTGATAAAGTTTGTGAAGGAGTGTATCTCTACATGAGCCACTGTTTTATTGCCATTGTTTTCACAAATCAGTATTGGTACTGTAACCACAAATACGTTAGTCACTGCTGCCTTCTCTGTTGCCCACCTCTTCCTCTAACATGACTACACCAAACTGAAAATATTGTGCAGTATGATTGTGATGTTAGTTCATGACTGTGCTCTGTCATCAAGTTCAACATCATGACACAAATTTGTTTAATCCTGCTGCACAGTGTAAGGGAGCCACACTGATGAGGATGCACAGCAGATGGCTGGCCACAGTACTACAACATTTTAATACAACCCTGTTTATTCTAACTAAAATTGAGATTAATATGATTTTGTTTTGTGCATGAATAACCAAACAAAATTTTGGTCAGAATATCTGATGGAAAGGAAATAATTTAGAACAGCCAGACATTAGATGGGAGGATGATACTGAAATGGATCTTTAATGAGTGGGAGGATGTGAACTGGATCCATTTTGCAGAAAATAGTGAATACTACACTTTTGTGGACAGTAATGAGCCTGCCATATCTGTAAAATGCAGCTTTTCTAGCTGTACTTCCCAAGGATGATTGCCCTGTGGAATTAAAGGTATCATTAGGTTTGGATTTTTGTGAGGTGCGGATATGCAGTTACTTGTGGCTGATGTGTGGGGAGGGTGAGGTAAACAGGTAAATATTAAAAATGTATGCAGTGAAATATCATTTCTTTGCCAGTAATGGTTTCGGTAGTGTGTTCATTTTTGGCAGTTAAAGGTAATTAGTTGTCAGCGCCATTTGTCAGTGAATACTGAGACTATTTGGAGGTCAGTATTTGTTGTAAGAACACCACATCCTGTTTTCATGTTTGTATTTATACCATTGTGTTATGAACTCTCACTAATACCATCAGAACACAAAATTCACTGGTTTAACAGTGTACCTATCTGTGTTTTGATACCTACAAGATCATCCTCAGGATGAGCTCTCCACCATCAAGATTCTACAGTCGTGATATCCTTGTATAAGTCAGTAATATTGGTAAATTGTAGTAAAGACTGGTTATGATAAAATGGAATCAAACAATAAAAATGTAGGCAAATTTCTTCCATTATTGTCCCAAAATTGTGTATCAAAAACATGGGTAAATGTGGATACCATGGTAGTCCTTGAAAACATATTTGCCTGTAGTCCAGTTTATTGTTTTGTGGATCTGTCCAATACATTCCTGTAATGTTGAAATAAAATAGTACTCCACAAAATGTTTTTCATACATGTGTTATGTAACTGCATCATGAGTTATGTGCTGTATCACTGTATTGAGGTGGTAGCATATGGGTAAATAGGGTTGGCCTTATTACGTTCCTGTATCGAACTCGGACATAAAGAGATGTTTATTGTGCCATCTTTGGTCTCTGTCACAAAATAGGTGTACAGTTTTACCAAATGTCTGTGTGTGCTTGTTTATAGTGCTGTCCCTTCCTCCCCCCATACCAGAGGTGTGGTCATTGCCAGAATGTGTAGCATATCTTTGTGCTTCCCTGTTGCACTGAATGTTGTGGATGTATTATTTGTAACAGTGTCTGCCTCTATGACCTGTTACAGGGAAGTTTAAAAAATACTGTAACAGCAAGTCTTACGTGAAATAGCATTGTCTGACCTCAGATTTGACCATCTATAACAGGCAGGCCTACTGGAGAGAAAACCAAAAGTCCAAATATGCAGTATGGTTTGATTTATGCATGTGAAGTGTCTTTCACTGGTGAATGCTCATAACCTTCTGGGGATGGTGTACAAAGCACAAATAATAATGAAAACAGATGTGGCTATGGTGCAGTGCTTTTGATTATGGCAGGACAGATTTTGATGACAAGCAGCAATCAGGATACACAGGCATGTGTTGTGCACTATGAATGAACATGCCATTTCCAGAGAAGACAGACACATTAAATTGGCCAACTGGATTACATAAAAATGTGTGCAGGCTGGGTGTCGGAAGAAACTCACAGGTGATCACAGAGGTGGGACATCCTGTTGTGTGTGTGTCACATATGCCAATCACGGAGAGCAGTTCCTACAGTACAATGTTACAGTACACCTGTTAATCTCATGACACACACGTCCAGTGTAGCATCTCTGATGTGGAAACAGCCTTCATCTCATGCGCCATACATCGAAGAGGATTATATCTATAAATCATAGAAGTACTGCAGCAAAGGTGACAGCAGAATTTAATATTCATCTTGAAGACCATTTACACAAAAAGAGTCTTGACAAGAGCTTCACAAAACCAACATCCATGGTAGAGCTGCAATTGCTAAACCTCTGATTATTGTAAACAGTGCTGAAGGTGACAAAAATGGTGTGATCACAAAACCTGGCCAGCTGATGATTGAAAGTACATAATATGGTCAGATGAGTCATCCTTCACATTGTTCCCAACATCAGGCCAGGTTTGTGTTTGGAAATCACCTACAGAAGCCTGTATTCCTGAATACCTGGTTCCAGCTGTGAAACATGGAGCCTGATCTGTGACAAGTTGGGCAGCACTATCTAGTATTCTGCTGGTCCCGTACTTACTCTGAATGGTCAAATTACTGCCAGTGACCACGTGGACATTTGAGGTAGCCAGGTGCATCCTGTGGTCCAGGTGTTGTTTCATAACAATGATGCAAATTTTCAAGATGATTCACCTATACTCACAGCTAGAAGTGTTCATTCTTGGTTTGAGGAGCATGAAGATGCACTTCGACATCTTCTCTGGCTAGTACAATCACCCAGCTTAAATATCATTGAACCACTGGTCAGTTTTAGAGAGCAGGGTGAGAAGCATATTCCCTCCATTATCTCTCAGGAAAGAAAAAGAAGAAGAGGTGTACAAGGTATTCCTCTAGAGACTATTCAGAACTTACATGAGTCTATTCCGGGAAGGATACAACCTGTATTACAAGCAAATGGTGGTCCAACTCCATATTAATAAAGAAATGTGTATCTTTCACAGCTGTTTCCATTATTTTTGTCCTTATCCTGTACATGCTGCCAGGTTAAATTCCTGGGGGTGAGTAGATAAATTGTTTAGAAATGTATCTTTGTCACTAGATGTTCTGTATAATAAATTCACAAATATACGTCAGCACAACAAGTATTAAATACTTGTTGTGCTGACATATATTTGTGGATTTATTATATACTTCATTAGAACACTTTGTGATGCCTTCTCGTAAAGTAGATGTTCTGTTTAATAGTTTACCTTTTCTGTCTGTTGTTGAATGGTTTTGTTTTGTTAACCTCTTTTCATCATAACCACTTTTTATTATTACATAGTAGTTATAATGCTGATGAGGTGTTAATGACTTTCAAACATGATGTGGAAAATCCTCCTGTTCTGTCAGAGTTTGAAGCATGCTGTTGTGTACCAGTAAATCAATGTGATATGAAGTCCTGTTCTGATGGCATTAGTATGATAATTGCAACCACACTGTTTATGTACCAACTGGATTACAATAAACTGTAATTGTCCCAACCAAGACCAGAACTTTGTTATAATTTGTGGACTTAGTTTTATGTGTGTTTGTATTTATTATTCCCCTCATACTGTTTAGGTACACTTCATATTTTTCATTCAGTGTACTTGCTTGGTCACGATTACTTACATGTTTATAAAATAATTTCATAAATGTTAGCTGAGGTCCTTCAGTCAGAAGGTAGCCATGAGATGGAATTTGATGGCGTATGCCAGATCTTGGTTTTCACTTTGTACCGTTCCACAAATTGGAAGTGCCTAAAATGTGGGAAAATAGCCCTCTCTTTTTAGTCCTTTGCTGCAGTTCAGTGCCTTTGTATTTTAATTCCCACATTCGAAGTTTAAAGCCAGTAATCCTGGTTTTTAATGTTGGCGTTAATAATGCGGTAATGTGTTTCAACAATCACCAACTGTACGTGCATGTAAGATTTCATGACCAGATCATCATGTGGTATCAAAATAGCTATGTGATGTAGTTCACTGGATTTTTTATTGGGGGGGGGAGCTCTCTTTTGGTCCATGTGGGATATTGTGGGGCTGTAAATATTGGGCGTGATGATCTTGAGCTGTGGCTGTAATTGGAATACCATGTAATAGCTATTTTGGTACAACAAACAAAATCGAACTAATTGAGGTGGGCGTGATACTTGTGCCACCAAGCTAGCAAAGTTTGCGTGATTTGAAAGAGCCACCGCGAAGTAGATGAGAACTTCCCTCTTCTGGGTTATTACGCGGCGAGTAGTGTCAATTTTGCCACACCACAACAGCGCAGTTCTTAGCTACTTCGCGGTGGCACCCTCAAATCACGCAAAATTTTTGCTTGCTTGACGGCATAAGTAGCACGCGGTTACATTCTTGATGTGTACGACCCACATTTCAAAATTTTTCGTTACGCAAGTAAACGTTTTCTGTTAAAATAGAAGCCATTTGAGAATTGCTAAATACTACGCGCGTGGCGGTAAAAATTTTCCCGCCAAAAAACTTAGTATATAATTTTAAAATGGTAGTTTTTTTTCCTTCTTTCCCCCTTTCCTTCCTAACTTCCCTTCGGTACTGTAGTAGTAGCTACCAGATGTCTCTGCTGCTGCTGCTGCTGTCTGCAGATCCTGGAACCCAGTGGACTCGGCTTGGGTTGTTGTGCCGTCGTTTTATCCAAGAGATCTTGTTGAAAGAATAATTTTAAATTTGGAACTTCGTGATGAATTATGAGGTCAAGGAATTTTAACAGAAAATTTTGCCGGCGGTCGGTCTCGAACTGCCGAACCTTGGGTTGCTGGGCCGTCGTCTTATCCACTAGACCACGATGTTCTTGTAGATCGAATAATGTCGGAACTTCCTGATGAGATACGAGGTCGAGGAATCTTAAAGGAAAATATTCTAAGACCAAGTCCTTGCCGGGTGCAGGAAAATTATACTAAGTTTTTTGGCGGGAATCTTGGATTTGAACATGTGCACTTCCTTACACACACAATATTTATTAGCAAGTTTACCAGAAAACCCTTCTAACCACTAGGCCACGACGCTCGCTTAAGGAATATAAGTGCGGAACCCCTTGATAAATTGTCTATAAAGTGAAATCTCCCGTTGCTTCTGTCTCAGTACACGCACTGACGAAATTACATCGCTCCCTCAGAACTACCAGTCCCATGGTAGTGTTGTACAACAGTGGTACTGTAGGTAATTTCAAATTGTATGCTTAGTCTCACTACTTTATCAGTGCATTGCTGTAGCACTGTATTTACTGACGTGACGTCATTGACCTCATCTCCTAAGCGGACATAAATCTCCGATTGTAAGCTTGCAGTGTTACGAGACAGAGAGGCGTTGTGAAGCCCAGTATGTACCACATAGCTACAACAAAATGTACTGGCAAAGTATTTAGACAATTTAAAATTACCTACAATGCTGTTTGTTGAATTTAACACTACAATGGCGCTGGCAATTCTGGCGGAACGTGATTTGTCGGTGCAGGTGTTGGTCAAAGCTGTGGGTGTGCAACAGCTCAAGGTGATCAGCACTGAAGTAGTGTGACGCCGTGTAGTTCGGCAGACACGGCATAAGATCCCAACAGACCGTAAATGAAAGAGGACAAGGTATTTGTATTGACTCCTCGGCTAGGATTAGAGGCGTACTTTCTGCTAGGTGTAAAGTAACTAAATACTGGTCTCCCTTTCAGAACAGCACTCTGCATTATCAACAGGAATAGATCTGTCGTCGCTCTGACGGTCAGCCGCTGACTCTTCTTTATGTATTTACCGTGTTAATATAAGATATACTTCCGATGGTGCAAGTTGTCCTGCACCTGTTAACATCTATTTTCAGGTCTACCCTTTCCGATGTATACCCCAATGACACGTGTTCTTTCCCGTATGCCTCAGTACTTCAAGCAGGAATTATTTTTCAAGCAATCAACTGGCTTTTATTTTTTATATCTCAGAACAAAGTCATGTGGGAGTTTTTTACAATTCTGGGATCCACAACCTTAATGGCCAGCAGTTTAAGACGCACTGGACAGAAAAAATCATTTCACCACCAAAATTTGGCCCCTTGGCCCAAAACAGCTATTGATATTGCCAAAATTTTGTTTGCCACATTTTATTTCATTCCTTGAGGATATAAATTTTGGAATTAACAGCGACAAAACACTTGTGCACCTACTTACATTTAAATGTAAGGAATAAATTCTATTTTATTAATGTGCTTGAACAACCTTCTATTGTGCCATGGACCCCTTCTCACTAAACATATTTAAATACATAAAATAAATTACACGGACTGTATACAATCTAAATTATAGATTGTACTACAAACGTAACTAATTATGCTCAAATATAGTTCTCAAAACATTAAAAAATAAATACATAATATGGTTATACAGTGCTTCTTTATTGATCTTTTAAATCAACAAGACAAAAAATACATTTAAAAGATAGGCAGGCAGCAAGTTGGAACTGAATTTCATTTTCTTAAAAAGACAATTCACTGCAAAAGTGGATTTACTCTGGTTTCCATTTCTTGGGCTATAATTATTTTAGATAGTGAAATTTATCGAAGTTAACTAACATTTTTCGATTCTAGAGGCCATAAAATTACTCTGTTGCCTACTTCATTATTTAAGGAAACGCTAAATTTCAGTTAGAGGTTAGTGCAAATAAAGCTGTAATTTTTCCCCATCCAAGTTGACAGACCCCAGGCTAGGAACAGCTGGCCTAGCAAGAGAAAAGGACCTGAGGAAACCCTGAAATGCATGCAGCTTATGTCACTGCACCACAGTATCAATGTTTATATGCTTAAGCAAGCATAAGGCCTCACAGTGTCAAAAACATAAGTAAGGGCAGCAGACCATGATACGTGGATCCCCACACTGTACTAAATTACTCAAGACCATTTGACCAGTGACAAAAAACAGCCTGGAATGCACTTTCACTTACTGGCCTAACATAAGAACATTACTGCAGATTTTTTGACCACTCATGCATCATTGCTTACAGCCTTCCACTGTGGAATCCTGTGTTAAGGAAAGCTGTCTTATCCATACCATGAAGGCATAATGGGGGAGCAGGGGTACAGCTTCACTCATTCTTAACCTTGGCCATTAAATGAAGAAGAGTGGTCAACTCCAAAACCTGTCTGGACATTTAAGAGACTAGATAAAGCGCATGTATACTGCGGTACAAAACCTGTATCTTGCAGCCTGTAGCGTAGTCACTATAGCTCACTCTTTCACTCAAACCGCTCAGTGAACAAAGACTAGGAATCAGCACACCCTGCAGAGTCCTGTATGTCTGCTGTTAGGCAAACAGTCCTAGCTGGTACATGGAGCTCTTTTCTATTGAATCTGTCTTGTGGACTATAAATCGAACTGTGTATCTTCAGCTCACACCTGTACTAAGCAACATCATAATATAACTGTCATTTCATTCACGTATCGGACTAATGGGTTTTGTTAAACGTACACAATGTAAGTTAACTGCAGTTCATGACAGTCTTCATGGCCATACATAAACCTGACTGGTCGTGACCAACTAGACTTGCACCACTCTTGCACAAGATTCTGTTCTGCTTACGGCTGTCTTATATAAAGGGAGGTGCCATACTTGGGCACAATAAACATGTTCTCTCAATGAAGACATAACGTCAAGTGCCTTTACTTTAAAGTATTAACCCTTTTTCATCTGCCACTAAGATTTCAATTTACCACGTCCTTATGATCATGCCCTGGGTATTATATATCTTTGCTCTTTACAGTCCTTGACATAATTTAAAACAGTTCAAATATAGCGAAAATTAACAGTTTATATTTTCTTAACCAGCTTATGTGCAAGTTGCTTCTGCACTGTCTGCCCAGTACATCTGGTAAGAGTCAGGTTGAAAATGTGGAAGGTAGAGGATTCAGCTTGTCAGTACGCAAGCTGCATTTATAGCAAGCAAAATACAGCACAATATTTATTATCAGGACATTGATTATAATTGTTTATATTTATTATACTATACTTACAACAAACACTGCAA
>Ga0136643_10012317_pt1 | contig 12731 bp, 9 predicted proteins | sample TergutLab28metaG_FD_96883 | JGI IMG/M metagenome (GOLD analysis project Ga0136643, IMG submission 96883) | Labiotermes labralis P1 segment gut microbial communities from Petit-Saut dam, French Guiana - Lab288 P1 (version 3) (version 3) | ecosystem: Host-associated > Arthropoda: Insects >...
ACTTTTTAAGAAACAACTTAAAGCTATTTTATTACAACACACCTTTTATTCAGTGCACAAATACTTATCACACGTGCAGGATACAAATTTTTAATAACTTAACCTATGAGATCAGGAATGTAGCAGATTAACCACAAATCCTTGTTATTTAGCCATATTTGTTGTCCGGCCGAAGTTTTGCTGTTTAGACTGGGATTGATTGGTGGTGTATGAGATTTTTTATTATTTATTTTAAATAATTTTATTACAATATATTGGTGTATCACGCTGTTGTGTTGGACTGGATTGTGTGTTGAGATTGTTGTTTTGGTACACCATATGTATAATTACTTTGTGTTTGTTACAATTTGAGATTTTGTAATTATACATTAATTTTGTAATGTGTAGTATGATTGTTACAGTCTGAGACTTTGTATGTATATACAGCAGTTATACATTATACGGTGGACAAGTCCAATGCTACGTATGTAACAATATGGACGAAAATAAAATACACCAGGGACCAATACAATATACAACACACATGCACAGTGCTCAAATCCTCTGACTGTGTTGCAGTGGTACCTGCTGGTGGCTGTCTGGGCAGAAAAATGTATTAATTTTTTTGATAATGTCTCTATATTACAGCATTAAATACAATACACACATACAGTTCATTGAAATATATTTTTAAACGCATTACACATTTGTGTCAGACCAAACATCTCGAATGCAACTTACATGTACTACCATGTTCCTATTGGCACTGTTGGGTCCATAAGTATGTGCATGCCATAACAGAAGTTTAAACCTCCAGAAGAGGATTTGTTGAGTTTAAAAGTACATAATTTGGCGGAAAATCTTCACTGAGAGTACTGCGTAACTCGCCACGGGCCTTTGCTACGACATACATCATCAATGATACCCCAATCACAATCTGAAAATGACAGTTCCAGGTACAAATATGTACTCTTAATCAAAATGAACATAACCTAACATCTGTGGTGACTCTGAATATATGCACACAACAACAACAAACCTACCACATCAGCTCAAACATGGCTGCCTACAAAAATCAAAGAATCATATCATGTCACTCCAACAATGCCGACTGACTTTGTCCCAATGAATTAAATCAGTGGAAACACATACACACACACACACACACACACACATATATATATATATATATATATATAATAAAAAAGTGGGGCAAGGTCAGAACACACTATTAACACACTACTAACTCACTAACACACTACTAACACACTACTCTCCAATGACAAAACCATAATTTACCTTAATTTGGTATTATTTTATAAATTTTAGTTTTGTTATACAAATTATAAGCTTTAGCAGTTCTTTGGTATCAGAGTTCTTCAAATTCACATTTCAAAATGTTCTGCATTCATGACTTGACAGAAAACTACAACTGTCCACTGCCCATCATCATCATCATCATCACATACTGCATATAAACACCATCTTTAAAATCTGATCAGCAGTTGAACAATGCAGTTTATGTACAGTCCGCAGATACAGCAGGTCTCCATATGACTGGAGGCACACCAAACGAACAGAGTTTGAATCACAAGATGCTCCAAAGCCAAACCCACTTGCTTTGCATGGCATTCTGTCACACTGTACAGTCAAGTCAAACTGAGTCATGTGAAGCTCAGGGTCTGCCTGTGTAGTATCCTAACAAGTCAGACTCAAATTCAACTCAACTGGGCTCAACTTCATTAGTGCAGCTGCATACTAACACAAATGATTATTATTTTATAAAGATGAACAATTCTAGAAACTGACCATAATATTCAATTGTATTTCAAACCCTCTATAACATACATGAAAATAAGAAACAAGGCCAGACCAATACGAGAATTCTGGGATCTAACAATACAATTACTTCACACATGTGCAATACTGTTTTCTGCTAACCTGGAAGAAGACGATGGTACCAGTAGCTGCTGTTGATTTATTTGAAAGAACTTCTTCCATGGATCTAAAGGTGCTGCCCAAATACACATTAATGACTTGAGCTGGGAAAAGCCCGAAAACTGTTGCAACTAAGTATTCCTTTGTACTGATATTACTAACCTGTAAAGAGTACCGGCTTGGTATTAACTCAATATCATCAAAACATCACTGCATTTGCTACTGCAACAAGTAGTGTACTGTAGTGCATTCACTTATTTAGTTCTGTGGATCATTAGTGTACACTATCTTTCCAATAGAATGCACATAAATTACTTTTTATGACGAGATTAATTAACTTACAGCAAAAATTGTATTCTGCAGTCCAAATGGTATTGGTGTTAAACGAGCAAACATTGCAACTTTAAATGCACGCGGTCCTGATACAACCATTAAAATAGCATGCACCTTGTCATTATTACAAATTCTTGCAAATGCAAACTTTGCACCAAAAGTTCTCATAGTAAAATGTGCAATGGCAACCCCGAGATTTCCGGTAACGACAACTGTCATAAGGCCTCGAGAAACTCCAAATAAATACCCGGAAGCAATTACTAAAAGACTGTAACCCCATGTAAAAGGAAATGATAATAATGTAAACATCCCTACAAATATAACACAGATTAACCAGTGTTCTTGAGCTTCTGCCCATAACAACACGGCCTTTATGTAGTCCTTGCATTCGTAAAGAAGTAGGACAATGCATAATAAAGCTGTTCCCATCAGTAAACAACTGCAGAGGTTCAATTTTACTGGCAAAGAACCTCTGATTAACCTAAAAGTTGAAACACTTTCTTCTACGTCAGCCATTGGTTTCAGTTTTAACGCGTATTGTAAAACCTTGCATTCTTCAACTTGATACTCATACTTTTTTTTGTCATAATCGTGTCATCTGAAATCCATTAATTTTAAAGAGAGGCACGCTTGTGACACTTATTATTTCTTTATATGCCCCATCGCCCTTTATTTACGTTGCCGGCCATACTGTAAATCGATTATTATCGTGCACCGATATAAAATCAACACGAGGTTACACACAGAATCGATAAGTTGTATGATAACGTTCTCAGATGAATTAACAGATGGCATAAGTAGTCACTCCATGTGTGCCAAAAGTTCCCCGCCTGCGTGTCACTTTCTTACGTGGATTAAATATTATTTTTAATGGCGTTGAAATACGCCCTTGTTTTAATTTCGAATGTCTGGGATTCGAGTAACCGCCACCATCTGTCGTGCAGCACATGCCGCACGAACAGCATATGGGGTTACTTCTAAGTCAAATTAATAGGCACACAATTATTTCAGTCCACAGTTTACACTACTACTGATTCCAGCAGTGTCAAAACTGCCTGAAATAACACTGAAAGTTTTGCACTGCTGTAACGTTCATAACGTTCATAATTTTAACATACAAAAATTGTTCATAGTATGAACTTTGTACTGAATGCTTAGATGCATTTAAGTTGTAGCGTTTGCGTAGAGTTGCTTTTAACCATGTTAGCCGGGTTCACTCGGTTAGCACGAAAACGCTGCCACTGCTGGACCAAAGTTTTAACACATTTACAAAACGAAACGCGATCTATTATTGCTCCTTTTTAAACACAGATGTGTACAAATTTGTTTTTGCGGTGGTCGAGCGATAACCGTGTGCATGCTGGAGATTTCTTATTTCGTCCCATAAATATCGTTTGTCACTTCCTGTCGTCTCGCTTATTCTATTAACATAACCCACTTAACTTATGGCCAGCACGCAAGATAAAATAGCGGCGAGAAGTGAAAAACGATAGTTAGACAAAATTAGGACCCTGTAGAGCTGGATAAAATAATCCAATAGTACTAAATAAATACTGTAATAAAATGCCATTCTGCTCTTTCGCAACCAGCGACATTGCTGGACTGCTGATTCTGATCATATACCTACCTACATTATGATCAAGGAAACAAACGCGAGTGAGTATTTGCGAAGAACAATGAGCTCCACGTAAGTAGAAACAAGCAAAATTCATGCGAAATTTCAGTGCACATGTCGGCGTTGCCAAAGACTGCGTTCCTCTAGCATGTTACACTGTGTCGTTGAGGTTAGGTTACCCACAATTAGAACGATTATCTGCCTTCGTCTCCGAGCGGGGTCACTTAGCCGGACAAGAAGTACATTCCTACTCGGACTGTGATTCCAGCAACATGGCGCCACACCCCACAACACACCAATCTTAAATAAACTGCACCGTCAAACATCTTCAGTACGGTCGCGCGGAAGTTTACCGAAATTTTGCGTGGATTCTGAATAACTGCAGCATTTCTTACATGTCCTTTTTTTTACTTAATGTACTTGTGTCTTAACACGTGGCTCTGTTTTCAAGAACACGTGGGTGAATAATAATGATATACAGTAAAATAAAATATATTTTATTGGTGTGCATTTGTTGGTTTGTTACACAATATAAGTACTGCAGAAGTACGTTTGTCGGCTTACCACATGTTGCAAACAGAGCCAGTTGGATGTATCAGACATCACAGCATAACAGTCACACATCTACAGTTTCTCTAAGGTCGAGACGTGTAGGTGGTGTTTACAAGGCAGTTTCCAGAGTTATGGAAACGCACACAGTCATGCTGACAAACGTATCTTCTGCTTTCAGTTAACTTTTTGGATGGCTGGACGAACTTCAAGCCCTTCTGCAATTTTTTTTTTAACCGCCCATTCATATCTGCAGTAAATGAAAAGGGCCGTGTTGAGGAATATATTATTTATTGACTATTTTACAAACTCTACTGACACTCTCCTTCATTCTGGTAGCAAAATGTCGGTGCCACAGCGTCCGCCTTGATGCCTCTGGCGACCAGCCTCTGTCGATGTCTGTAGAATCGCGCCTCCGCACTTGCGCTCCTGCCGTCCGGGTCTGTCCACAGCCTTTCCGCCATGGCGGCTGTTCTAGGCCATACTTTCACATCCAGCGACTGGTTGTCCACCAGTTCCGACCACATGCACGCCTCGCCCCCAAGCACGCCGGCTTTGCGTGGGATCTTGTTGTCATATACCACTCTCCAGTTGTGGTATACGGTTGAGCCCCAGAAACCGTGGTCCAGGTACCAGGTGTCTTTCGTTGAATAAATAACTTTGTAACCTTTGGCTAGAAGGTCTGTTGGCAGGCTGTTAGAACCTGGCACCCATGTCTGTATTATGTACCTGGATAACATAAGACCACTCTTTGTTATTTGAACCAATAACATGCCTAAATAAACTGTTAATAAACCATAAGTTTAACCCGAATTAGATTTCAAGGTTCAGTTCATACACTCGAGAAAGTATGTCCTTTCGTGGGTCTAGCTGACAGGGTGTGTGTCCTTTCATACGTCTAGTTCGCAGAAGATCATCACCTGTCTTTGTTGAGGAAGGTCTCGATGACCTCGCAATCGGTAAGGCAGGAGGACAAGTGAAAATTCTGAGTTTTAAAGACGCCCACTTTGTCGTCCAGGTTAAAGAGAGTTTACTTGGTTCCACTGGGCTATATGTCATGTTTTGGATGCCGGCGTTTTTTAGGAAGCTCCTGATGACTACAGAGTTGTTACTAAGGCTGAATAAAAGGATAACTGGAGGTTTTCGAGTTTCCCATTTCCTCGACATTGTTAAGCAGAAGGCATGCCGTTCGCTAGGGCCAGCAGTTAGTAGATCCCCTCACCTGTCCTTGCTGAGGAAGGTCTCGATGATATCCGGCTCAGTGAGGTGGCTGGACCACAGAATGATGGGGGTGTTGGAGTTTCCCACTTCTTCGTCCAACGTCCGAAGAGCGGTGGACTGGTAGTCAGCCCACAGCTGCAGGAAATCATCCTGCGTGCGGCCCTGACCTCTGGTAGCCATCCAGTCTACAATTTCAGCTGAAGAGTTCCAGCACGGAAAGAAAACCTGCCAACATCCGTACAGTTTTGGCAAGTGTGGGCAAAACGTCACTGTCCGTGCTACATGCCTTGTGATATACTGTGGACCTACTGTCTGGCTTGCTGCTCGCATTGAACTGCGGGTCTTGTGGAGTGAAATTGTAGCAGCAGCGAGAGTTGCAGTGCTGCTTACTGCTACCGCAAGGAGGCGCGCAAGCAACAGATTGGTTTCAAGCAATTATTCTAATGCGAAGTGGAAATGCAGTTGCATGCAACTACCGAAACGAAAATGGCAAAATGGCAGCACTGAGTTTCAGGCATAAAATTGCACTTACAAAATTTGATACTAAACGCAAGCCAACATGATGGGTCTTTACATTTACCTAGACTAAAATTATTGTAAAATAACGAAAAAAGATGCAGTCCGTACCGCGCAGTAAACACACTCCGTCCTGGTTGTAACAAGACAGGCAGTGTGCGTATAGCGTAACACTCAGGCGCGTTCTTGCAACCATTGTTGCAGTGCGGGAGCAATGAATGTTACATATTCTGAGCTTGTGTCAATAGCCTTAGATATCCAGCATGCAGTGCCTGTTCGGCTGCACAATATTTTTCCACATTATCTCACACACGGTATGATTTTCGAAAAATGTTACTGAATGTAAAATTTGTTGTTTGATTTTTTCTACAAATTTTGTCTGAAACATTTCCGAGTCTAAGAAGAACTGAGTGAGATGCGATAATAAATATGTGTTGGTCTTCACGCGAAGTGCCGGTTGTTTTTGTGCGATTTTGATGAAACTTGAATTTTCGTGACAGATTTAAATACTCAAATATAAAATTTCTTGAAAATCCGTCCAGTGGGAGTCGAGTTGTTCCATGCGGACAGACGGGCAGACGGACAGATATGAAGCTCATACTCGCTTTTCGCAGCTTTGCGAAAGCGACTAAATCCAGCCAGTTAATGTTGTATAGGGAAATAATTGCTGTTTGTTCTGAGATCCATACAGAAAACATAAACACACTGTGTTGGCAGAAAGTAGAATATTTTAGTATGAAACCTGGCGGTACATGTAGTGACCGCTGGGCTACGGAGGGCTAACCAATGCTGTCTGCATGACCAGTCTGCTACTTAGACCCAGCCTGCTCGCCTCACAACGTATTCACCCGACACAGTCGATTGCCGCAGAAGAATATCGAACTCAGTACCTCGTCTCCACCCATGTGCAACGCTTCGCCCAGTGGAAAGACGTTCAGTATGTCCCTGTAGAGGTCTCGCAGAACGCGATACAGGTTGGGGTTCGTGGGATTCAGCTGTCCGCAGGGTGGCTGGATGCAGTACTTGCGCCACGGCTGCTGGTTCACGCACACCGCCAGCTGCCCCAGACCGGCAGCGTCGCCCCACTGCCAACCGTTTCCAGCGTGAGAGGGAGCGTCCACTTCCAAGATGATGCGTACTCCACGCAGACGCGCGTACTCCAGCAGCTGTTCAACATCCTGCGGCGAGTAGACCTGGCGAGCAGAGTAGGCGCCGAACCTGCGTCTCGAGACCAGAGAACAGCATCGTGTAGACAGTCTGGCTTATTCCAATCACAGCACAATTTCAGTGACAAATTCAGAACAAACAAAACGCACCGGTTTCAGTTGCCTATCAGTAACCTGCTACATGTTTCGGCCCCTGCAGACTGTTGCCACTCAGCTCCGGTATTAAAGGGTCAAGTGTAAGGACTAATGTTTGTAGCTATTGACAGTGGCCCACAGTGACTGATCATGGAAGGCATGGGCTATCTCCTTAACAGCGGTGCTGTCTGTTGGTTATTGGTTGTTCTGACTGAACTGTAATAGGCGACGCTACAAGGTGGCGTCACGACTTGTTTGCTGGCAAAACTGGCGGTCCATGCTGTTTTATTTTAGGTTGTATCACCGTGTGGTCTGGTACCTGAACCTGTTACACCCCCATCTCCTTTCGACCCGAAACGAAGGCATCATATTTAAAGCCGTCTGACAACAGCGGCAGTACAGCCAAAACAGATGGCGTCATAGAGAGGAGCGTTAGAACTACGCTTCTTACACTCACGTTAAACTTTCTATAAATCTGTACAAAACCTGCAATGAGATCAACACGACATTATTTGCAGTTCTGGTGAAGACATTCAGTAAGCCAAAATCATGCCAGCTTGGCCGCGACAGTCCTCAAATTCTGGCGACAGACAGAACAAACACTTACAGTGCAGAAGGAAGCTACAACTGACACGAAAACACTTCGATCCTTTAGGCCTGCACTGTTGGCGGTTCTGACGGCTATAGACCTGACACACTCTATAGGTTTTCCTTATCACGTTCAATTTACTCGCTAGTTGTGTGTCTCCAGAAGTCACCTGCCTTGTCATTCGGCCAGCATCTAAACCCCGACTGTGCCCACCTGGCGAGCTGCGGAACGCGAGGCGATTCCAGCGGGAAGCTCTGGGAGTCAGTTGCGTGCCAATGCAGGACGTTCAGCTTGGAGGCCGCCATGGCGTCTAGCGTGCGCTGCATGGCGTGCAAGGGCAAGAAGTTGCGAGCGGTGTCCAGCATGAGGCCTCTGTGGCGGAAGATGGGGGCGTCGCTCAGTCGCACATTGCTGGCCATGACCAGAACGTGTTTGCGTGGTGCGTTGCGGCCCCTACCGGCTACCCCCGGCGGAGCAGGCACCCGCGCCACCAACTGACTCAGCGTCTCCAAGCCATGCCGAGCGCCATACACCGTCTCCGCTCGGATGGTCACCGCGACGCTGTTCACTGGGCGGGGAACAGACGAGGCCATGTGAGAAAGGTAAGAATGTACGGCGCTCTTCTGTCGCCAGAACTAAATCTTCAGCAAATAGTACACTGCTACCTCCATGAAGGAGAGTGCTCGAGAAGCTGACAGTTCCTCAGCTGGTCAAAAAAGCTCGCACTTTATGCAGCCCCTTTGTTCATAACCGTATCCACAACAGCCTGTTATTTGTCTCTATCCTGGGTCAGATGAATCACGTCCACGTCATCCCAACATATTTTCTTAATATCCAGTTTAATATTACCCTCCCCTCTACGTCCAGGTCTTCCAAGTGGCTCATTCCTTCAGGTTTCCATACCAAAACAAATTTCCTTCTCCTCATACGCGCCACATAATTTGGAAGAGTTCAACTGTCATAAATGTCAATATTAAACGAATCTCAATTAAATGGAATGTAATGACTTGCCGAAATTTCAAAATTGACTGCGACAAAATGATCGCTAGTGCTGGGTTCAGCCCGACGGACAGCCCTTAAGGTTTTGTGCAAGCTTTGTAAATAAAGCACTGAACGGAGTACCGCAGGCTACTCGTATTGCTCCCGTTCACCGGCACGTCTGCATGCGTGAGTCTGTGTTGTGCTTTGTGTTAGCTGCCGAATCGAGAAGCGGGAAACGGTCCCAAGATGGCACACAACCTGAGAACCCTGACAGCAGCCAGTCAATAATTCCATGACGTATATCAACGTTTAATTAATTCCATTTCGTGGCATTTTTCCGGAGGTACGGAAGAAAACCACGAAAACCATTAACTACCGCAATTAATCTACACGATCCACAAGGACTCAGTTCGTACCTAACAGAGAACGCAATGTGCTTCCACCAATATGGACATTCTGTTAACGCTGGTCAATGAACTAACCGCCCTTTGTAGTGCGTAACGAACGGAAGGAAGGCAAACAAAACGTGTGGGCTGCATGTTAAACACCACAACAGGTGCAGTAACCTCTAAAATTTAGAAGGTTAAGCCAAGGTGCGACCTCCGGAATACACAGCAGTGTTACCAACCTAAAGAGTTAGACACGATGTCGACTGTGTACGTTTCGTCGGTGTCCCAGTTGAGGGAGAGGTCCTCCGACCTGGTGACCAGCTGGATGTGCACGTCGGTGTCCGGCGCCACGGAGCAGTTGGCGCCGCATTCGACCAGCAGGTTGTCCAGAAACAACTGCGTGCAGGCAGCCATGAACTCCATCGGTCCTCGGTTCGACGCGACCACTGCCTGCAGGTCGAACCGGACCCTACTGGGATGGAAGGTCACGACTTGCTCTCCGATGGTTGTGGGACCCGTGGGGCGGGGCCATAGAGCCCCATACTGACCACATGTCAGGCGGCAAGCCGATTGGGAAGTCCTGGTGATGTTTGAGATGCCCCTACTGGAAGAATACGGGTGGGAAACCGGGTACTCCGACTTGATGCACCTGCCCGACTTACAGGTCCAAGTCCATTGCCAACTGAGGAGAAAAACACAGAATATGACATTAGTGGAGGTCAATACAAAATATTACGCCGTGCAGACTGATAAATTCGTTATTAAAAGAGTCCGATCGCAACCTTATGTCACCAGCGTGCGGGGGTAGCGTACTGGCAGCGTAGTGTATGACAGGATGGCGGGTCAGAGCGGGGACAGATGCAGGAAACGAATAAGCCGGGAACACAATAATCTCTGTTTAAAAAAATATGGGTTTGTGTTTTTACCTTCGTACAGGGTTTTTATTGCATATTGCCACTCCTGACAAGCATGTCCAAACACTGATCCTCATGTCTGTCCATTACTACAAAAAAATAAAATTCTGTTATTTCTTAGCCTACACAATGCCACGGTACAGTATGGTACTCCATGCAGCAGAACAGCGGTTCTGTTGGCCAAATGCGGGCACCACAGCTTGATAATCGCTCTACAGCTGATTGTAACCAACCCCTCCGGAACCTCCTGCGCGTGAGTCCCGCTAAAGCGACTGCAATCAGTTCTGCGCGCAGTGCCGTCAGATTGCGACCGCACTGTACCGATGTTACGACGGAGTGCAGCGCCTGCATCTTCAGGATCAAGATGACCGCCTTAATGAGCGTCTGCAGGAGGCGTCGGCCGCGTGGTGTTGGCACCCACTGTTATGAACAGCAGTAGAGTGCTGCCGGTGGCGCACCACCAAATCGCAAGTTGGCACCCATTGTCATGAACAGCAGTAGAGTGCTGCTGGTGGCGCACCACCAGATCGCAAGTTGGCACCCAGTGTCATGAACAGCAGTAGAGTGCTGCCAGTGGCGCACCACCAGATCGCAAGTTGGCACCCAGTGTCATGAACAACAGTAGAGTGCTGCCGGTGGCGCATCATCAGATCGCAAGTTGGCACCCAGTGTCATGAACAGCAGTAGAGTGCTGCCGGTGGCGCATCATCAGATCGCAAGTTGGCACCCATTGTCATGAACAGCAGTAGAGTGCTGCCGGTGGCGCATCATCAGATCGCAAGTTGGCACCCATTGTCATGAACAGCAGCAGAGTGATGTTAGTGGCGCATCATCAGATCGTAATGCCAGTAATGTAGCGCAATTTCATGGCGTTGCGTCACTTCACATCAGCAGTGTTGACTCGTTACTTATTGGTGGAGGAAATGACAGCACCTAAATGTGAGTGGTCGAATTGACCAGAGACACAGCAGCAATATGAATGTACTGCAGGCAGCTTGCAGCTCTGGCCGGCCGGACTTACAGTTAGTGCTTAGTGGCCGTCTGTCTGTCTGTCCGGAAAAGTACGCAATGAAATGCGAGGAACAGTTTTTGCATTAGTGTTGGGGCAGTGGCATTGGTCACTGCGGCCAGCCATGGCTGATGCTAGTAGTGGCAGCAGTAACCTCATTCAGTTGCCTTTGTGTTTCCAGTTCCCAGTTACGTCACGCCTCGGTTTCCAGTGCTACGAAGTTTTAGTGTCGTAACTTCAGGCTTCCGCCGCGTTGCAGATGAGATGTTAGCTCTTCTGCGATGTTACGCAGCGTAGAGTGGCAGTTACTTACAGACGTGTCCGGACAACTCATTGGTTCCATCTTCATGAGTCAAGCAGTGTACGATTGCTTGACCCTGCCGAAGGGACCGGCAGATTGTCCCGAAACGTCGGCAAATAACTACCAAAGTACGCCGCGAAACATCGCAGAAGAGCGACACATCTTACCTTCTGCCGTTGTATGCATATCAATTTCTTCGCCGTTATCAGTGTTCAGCTGTCATCAATTAAATTCCATCATGACAAGGCGAACGGGTCAGAACGGGACTGTTAGGTTGTTTGCTTACAAACAGACATTCGACAGGCCTGACAACTACACAAACTCACTAGTCCATCTGACTGGTATGTCTACTAATTGTGCAGTCTTGCTGTAAGTAAATGAGTCAGGCGTACCAACACCACAGTCAACTCTCGTAACTCTGCCACTGCCGTCACAGATTACACAAACTCACAGTCGATTCTCTCACCCCAAGCGAATATCCTCGGCCGCACACAGAGCGACAGTGGCGCTCAGCAGCTGCAGGACCAGAGAGACCTTCATGTCAGCCGGGAGACGGAGTGAGGGCCTGGCAACACACAAAATATGCCGGTGTGAGCACTTCAGACAGCAGCTGACATCTGAGAGCACATGCCTGAGGGACAAACAGGTTTCAAAAGAGAAGCAGAACTTCTCTAACCCACAGAGGGCCAAGGCCACACAGAGAGTCCACTTATTGCCAACACGGGCTGGTGTGTTTTGAAAACAAATTTCTGAGTTAACGTGAGTAATATAACCTAACAGTCCATTCCAGCTATGCAGGTCAACTGGGTACTGACCTCTAATCTCGATGACGAAAACAGACCCACTTTTCTGAAACGGATTGTTAACCCTTCGAAGACTGACACTAACCTGAAATATATACCCAGTCCGTACCGCGCAGTAAACACACTGCGTCTCGGTTATAACACCCTGTCAGTTAATGTTGTATAGGAAAATAATCGCTGTTTGTTCTCAGATCCACACAAAACACATAAATACACTGTGTGGGCAGAACGTAGAATTGTTGAGTGTTAAACTGGCGGTACATATAGTGACCACTAGGCTACAGAGGGTTCAT
>Ga0136643_10012318_pt1 | contig 12729 bp, 7 predicted proteins | sample TergutLab28metaG_FD_96883 | JGI IMG/M metagenome (GOLD analysis project Ga0136643, IMG submission 96883) | Labiotermes labralis P1 segment gut microbial communities from Petit-Saut dam, French Guiana - Lab288 P1 (version 3) (version 3) | ecosystem: Host-associated > Arthropoda: Insects >...
AACGGAGAGTATATACCACGTTTAAAATATTCAATACCTATATTTGTTGAATAAATATATAAAATGCAACTTTAGAGGTTAGCGGTGCGGTACGACCACTATAGTTGACATTAGGCGTCAAAAGGTTAAGGTTAGGGGTTTTTTTGACAAGGGCGGACGCAGGGACCCAGACTGAAGAGTCAGATGCTCCATCTGTCAAGTCCCGCCAAAACGCTAACACAAAATTCGGTACACGTTTGCGCTGTACATAAAACACCCTGTAGATGTGTGTTACAACATGCAGCCTCAATTTGTCGCACCCGCTGTGGCAATACATACTATATAATTTAAGTACATAAAAATTAAACACTTTAATGAAGGCAAATTGAATTCTCTCTCAGTTCTATTTCCTGTCTCTCACATTACTTTGTATAACTCTTAGCTCTTTATGTCCCGTACTTGTTAATAAGGAAGTTTATTGTTGTGTGTTATGAATGTGTTTTTACGAGCTCGTTCCAGCTTGCAAATGTCATGAACCTGCTTACTTTTGGGGTAACTACTGAGTACGCATGCGCTCCTAGGTTTTCCTTCTGCTCTAAATAAAGCAGTTTCTGTAATTCTCTAGGTAATATCGATTATAATATTTCTATATACACTGGAAAGGTAACAAACACGTAAAATAGACCATGCAAGTAGTATACTATTCATTGTGCACAAATAGATTTAAAGAAACACTGTATAACCGATTTCTTTGATATCAGAACTGTTTTCTTTGCAATTAAAAGTGATATGTGAAAACACTAATTTTAGTAATTAACCAAGTTAATGCACAAATTCGTGTTTTATAATAAGTTTATTTCATGCCTCTACATGTTTCGAGCACGATGTGCTCATCATCAGGAGGTAAAAATTGTATTATACAACATCTGGTATCATCACACTGAAACAAATGAGTGGTCTAAAATTACTAAAATAAAATTTCAGTGTGATGATACCAAATGCTGTATAATACAGTTTTTACCTCCTGATGATGAGCACATAGTGCTCGAAACATGTAGAGTAATATAATAAACTTATTATAAAACAAAAATTTGTGCATTAAGTTGGTTAATTACTAGGATTTTACCTTAATGCACGGTCAGCAGAACACCAAAAAATGTGAAAACACGTTTCAATTACATTTTATTTTAAAAAATATTTATGACACTGTCTCATTTATCTATTGCAAAAGTGTCGGACAGTAGCAACTGTCGGTCTTTTACACTATTAGTACATAAAAATTGCAAAACTTTCCCAGTTTACATTATGGTAGCGTAAGAAGGGAGAGGAGGTACAGCTCCTCTCATTTCGTAACCTCGACACTAGGTGGAGATAAATGGTCAGCCTCACACCGCAACCTCTTTTTTCTCGGAGTAAAAGGTTCTGGTTTTTTTAATGTGAGGCTATATGGGCCCCAGTACCTTTCTGGTTGTTTTACTTTCTGCCCTGGTTTGAACTCAGGACAGTCCAGCCCGTAGCCAACTCCCTACGCCATCTCTTCTACTTCTTATACGCATTTCGGAAGTCATGTTCCTTCTGGATACGATTCTTGGTACAGTGGGAGATATTTCTGTATTTGTTTGATTTAAACATTATAGAGTTGGAAGTAACTAAATAAATAGAAATTAAGTGGCTGCCATTGGGCTTATAATGACAGCATCTTAACAGTCTGTAATGCGGTTAAGTCTGAAAGTACATTCAATCAGCTGCTTATGCTGAATTGAATGTTTATTTATAAACTGAATTTCTGTCAAATATTAAGAATAAATCCCCACATCTTATAACACTGCCAGTTCCACCGCCCACTTCGAAAGCGACTGCCACTATAGGGTGTTATGGGGCAATTGAATCCAATCCGTATACGTAATACTAAAATCCTGACTGTACTCTTTTTATTATATTGTTATAATACAATCTGGGAGAATGAGAAGGTCAAAGAATACAGCACGCATAACAAAAGAGACATTCATTCAGAATTTTATTGGAAGGACTTAAAAAATCGCTGGAATCTTAGGATTAGATGGGAGAATAACATTAAAATCTGTCTCACAGCAGTAAGATGTGAAGCTATAGACTCCACGTGACAAGCTCAGAATAACAGTACATTTTTCTGAACATCTCTTGTGAATACAAAAGATGAATTTGGAATCCGTAAATAGGATGAAACATATTAACTTCCTAGGCAACAATTGCTCTTCTTTATCCACAAAATTAATAAAAACACGCAGAGAATTCTAGCCTTCGGAGATTAATAAATGAACATGTATGTACACAACTGTGTTACACATGACAAAGACTGTACCGTGACGTAATAAGCAGAAGTCTGAAACGGACAGCTTTATGCTTCTTACGCTATAAAATGCCTGCCATATCACGTTGCTGACAGCGGTTGGTACGAACCCTATAAAAATTCGCTAACCCTTACTTCCAATTTCGCCTCCCAGTGCCATATTTTCCATGCCAGAGGTCTCAGATTGCTTACCAGCGCTCTTGGGTACCTACATAGTCGTACTGTAGGGCTACCCTTTTAGTAACCCGCGCAGTCACCCCTCATAAATCTGCAAGGCTGTCGGAAACAAAAAGTTTATAATAAACGATATTTCAAACATACAAATTTGCAGCATGTGCTGCATTTACGTTGACTCAAAAGACAGGTTTATAAAGTGAAACCTCTTAATCAGTAATGGCCGCGAAATTTAAAAACGCACAGGTATTCTCAATAACACATACACAAGGGGCCAAATATTTTGAGTCGTTGTCCAAATGACCAAAAAATATCTGCCTTTTGCAGTCACTTTCTGTACATTTCTTGCAGCAAGTGTTCTTTCTAATGGCTGTTCCAAAATATGAAAGCCGTTACATCGTTCCTGACTGTAACTGTCATATTATTAGCAAACCCAAATAGGACACAAGTACTACAAGCTTATAAAACTAATGGTGAAGTCAGCTGTTGGACTAAACCGGCTTTGTATTTTGCTGTTCTTTCAGTGCGTCGAATTACAAAGTTTATATTGGCAAAATAAGGAAGATCGGACAGCCAAACCAACAAGTTGATTTCAGGTTTCCATTACGACGTAAATAAGATTTGTACACTCCTGTGTCATTACGCAAAATGGACTGGTAATTCCTTACCGACGTTTCGGGACAATCAATAGGTCCCATCTGCAAGAGTCAATAAATTCTTGGATTTCTTGACCCTTGAATATGGGACCGATAATTTCTCCCGAATTGTCGGTAAGGAATTACCACTCCATGCTGCGTAATATCGCATAAGAACGCAGATCTGAACCAAATAAAGCTTTGGCATATGTGATAATTTGAGGTTACCAATAGTACGAAGGAACACCTATCAGGAAATAAGTATATTAGAAAGAATAAGCCTCATTGGGTGGATGTCTGGGAATTTGACCCCGAAAGGTAGATATTTTATTTGACAAGAGCATTTACAATGAGAAGAAAATCGCTTTTGACTTAGAGCTTCCGTGACAGGGAAAGATGTCCCTTCCAACAATGCTGGACTTTTTCCTGAAAACTCCAGAGAATCAAGAAAAGGGCAGTCAGAGATGCATAATACGATATTTCGCGTCTTACTGCCCTACACCGGAGCGCCCATACTGGTCTGCTAAGTTTCAAACGTTTTTATAAAGAATGGAACTTTAAATACATGACAAAAAAGTTCCAATCTAAAATTCAAGTTGTGTTCATTCCTAAACATTCACACTTACATCGATACAGAATACAGTTCAAAATTTCGGATCTTTATCTTATTAGCAGTTAAGGTTGAAAGGTCATCTTTACATATTTATCCCATTAAAATTGGACCAAAATTCTTCGGTACATAAGGCAGATGGCAGACGCAGTGGTGCAGTTGGTTGAGTCACTGTGCTACGAACCAAACGGTTGCGGTTTCGATTCCCGATGAGTTAATTGCGATTTTATTATTGATTTATTAAGTCCCGCCGCATTACAGTCCTGGAGTCGGCCCAGCCTCTAACAGAAATGAATACTATGTGTAGAGTTAATTCCTGGGAATAAAGGCGGCCGGTGCGTAGTGATGTTAACTCTGCCACCTTTACATCCAAATTTCTGGAAACTCTGGGAACCTCAAACATCTGGAACTCTTAAGGACTCTACAGGGATAATTTTACGTTTAGCTTACCTCTCGCTTTACCTAAGTCAGTTTGTAGAATGAAGCGCGCTTATGTAGTGGCGAATGTAATTCAGAGAAGGCAATTTATTAGGTTTCGTTCACCAGAAAATATTCCAGAAAATTTAAATAACTAAACTTATAACCAGTTATACAAATGGGCTAGACGCTTGTAGGTGCCTTCTAATTTGTTCCAGACACTTTTCTATCGACAGAGCTATTTCCATTGTCCTAACACGTCAAAACAACATTTTCCAAAAACACAACACATGGAACTTCAATTTCTGAGAATGTTCTGTAACAAGAATGGAAATTACGTAGTATGTGACACAGCACACAGAATTCATGGTCAGGTATTTATTAGGTTTAATAAGCTTACATTCTGCTTGTTTATCCACTTCAGGCCTTTAGTAAAGTGTACTTCCGGTTTGTATATTATGGTTGCAAATTGGAATTACCTGGAAATGCTTAATGAATATTCCATAGCGATTTCAAACTGATACATTTAGGCACTGACGTTACGATACACACAAACAGGCTTACAGACTTGAAAACAAATAAGCCCTTTTTATGTACTTAATTATCATCATCATCATAAACATCAAGGATTGGACCCTTTGATCCGTTCCGTCTCCAGAGTTACAGCTGTTCGCGCCAACACTTCTTCGGTCTTAAATGTTCTCCTTCCTTGTGGTCTGTAGTGTTATGATTTCAAAGGGATTCGGTTTTGTGGCATTCTTTGCAAGTGTGAAGGCCAGTTCCGTCTGTATTCATCTATCTTGTCTAGTATGCCTGTAATCCGTAATTCGCGGCGTATGTAGTCATTTGTTTTGTACTTAATTAATGTAAACTATTTAAGGCACATATTCTGCTTTCTAGTATATATTTTTATTAACACGAGACATTACAATTTTCCGAAGAGGCACGCTTCGTATGTTGGTAATACAGCACGGATAGAAAGTAAAATACGGCTAATAACCAAACCCTCTATCGTATATGATCCTAAGGCCTTTATACTTCAAGCTTCTCCTATTACTACAACCCACTTCTTTGAAGTACAACTAAATGTTATTTTCCATTTCATGTGTATTCTTTTTAAGAATATAATGCGTTCTGAAAGAGCATTACATTGAGGACTGAAATAAACCAAATACGTTCGTAGTGAGCATTGGTAGATAATTTTATCAGATGAAACGTTTATGAATCGCGTCAAAAAAATTAATTGTGCCAGATAAATACGCTGTACACTATGTATGAAAGTGTACAGTTTATTAACAGAAGAAATATGACTTGACTCTCTCAACTAACCAACATAGAAGCTCATTAGAGCGAATGCCCCTTTTCCCACTAATCGCTAAAGTTAAAGCTATACAGAACAGAGAAGAGTTACGAACGAACCTTGCAGTTAAAACTAAATCTTACAACTTCGCTAATTACAACTCATGTTACACATAGACAAAGTGCCTACAATTGTGTTTGCAATTAAAGTAGATAATTGTACCCTCTCCGCGTTCTAGCACATTCCATGCCACTGCCACTGGAGGAATTCAGCAGTAAAGCTATTGTATTTTACGGCTGCAGTAATAAGAACAACAAAAACAACAACAACAGAAATATTAAGTAAAACTGCACCTTCTAGAAGTCTTATAGTGATAAAATAAATGAGTCTTTTATAGCAGCTCAATTAAGAAATAGTGACAACAGATTGAAATAAGATAAATATTTGAAGTTTTTTCACCTTCATATGTGAGTAAAACTTGGTTTTGTCGCCCTGAGAAAATAATGTAAATTAAACAGTATTTAACAACAGCCTACCAATGAAATCATTCATTCTAATATGCTTGAAATTAATAAACATAATTTAACGTTTTATGGACCATGCATAGTGGTATATTTGTGCAATGAGAACCAAGAGGATGCACTATTTTATTCTCAGTTTATTTCAATAATTAATCTCTACATTTTTGGGTGGAAAATATTAGGATGGATCTACAGGAGGTGGGATGTGAGTATATGGACTGGATTGGGCTGGCCCTGGGTAGAGACAGATGGCGGACGCTTGTGAGTGCGATAATGAACCTTCGGGTTCCGTGAAATGCGGGGAATTTCTTGACTAGCTGCAAACCAAGTAGCTTCTCAAGAAGGACTCTGCTCTATGGAGTAAGTAAGTAATCTCTACATTTTATTTTTATAGTTCTGTGCATCGCTGATCTATATTAATAATTGTCCAACGAGATGCAACACAAAGCAGTCTGTCTATTATTCTGCAAGTTCACTCTACATGTTTCGGGTGTCAACCACACCCATCATCAGGAGTACACAAAACTGTAACTATAGCCTACGGTACTGTGCAGCTACCTCCCTCCAACGTGACCAAGCTACCTTAACCACGTTGGAGGGAGGGAGCTGCACAGTACCGGAGGCTGTAGTTACAGTTTTGTGTATTCCTGACGATGGGTGTGGTTGGCAACCGAAACATGTAGAGTGAACTTGCTGAATAATAAATAGACTTCTTTGTGTTGCATCCCGTTGGACAATTATTAATATATAACCTCTATATATTTCGAGCAGATTCACTGCTCTTCGTCAGGAGGTAATTTTCTCTATATATACAGCAATAGGTTTGTGTCATGCGTATATGCAGAAAGTACCTCCTGATTATGATCAGTAATTCTGCTCGAAACATGTAGAGGTTAATTATTGAAATACGTTCAGATTAAAATAGTGCATTCTGTTGGTTCTTACTGCGCAAATATAATAAGCATGGTAAGATTTGTTTGAGACCATTTTAGATTAAATGAGTATTAAGGTTCAAGAGACAGACGAGAAAATAGGACATGCAAACACATGTTGAGACAAAGAAGGTCTAAATATTTTAGCAGGAAAAACTGCAAAGTGGGAATATTAAGCTGAAATAAGTGGGTAACGCGCTTTAAGATATAAGGAAGAACTTCTCGTGTTTTTAGCCCGATTGGTGCAGTAATGCCTCAGTGGATTATTTTACTGTAAACGAGTGGGCATTGATAAAAACTCTTCCCATAAATCTCGACGAAGAGTTTTTATAGGCAACTTAGAGTTTTTAATTTTCCTTGGTCGCTGGGCGGTTGAGTCAGCACGTAAATAGACAAATAACCGTAACGACTTTTCTTCACAGACAAAATTCTGGGAACTCTTAGACTAAAAATACTCTTTCAAACAACAAGTCAACATCTTTCATCCCAGACCTGTATAAAGTTCTTTACTATCTCACTTGGGATTTTCCAAGTTATCTGCTTCCTTTCAGAAAATGTAATGCGTATTTAGTCGTCTCTCTTCTTGCAGTTGAAGATGGCGATTTATCCAGTTCCCCTGAGTTTCCTCGACATCACCTGAAATCTTATTAACTCTAAAAGCAGAGCTTAAATTTGAAAATACCAAGTTTTACGTATGATTAAGCACAACAGAGGCCTGTACACATCATAGACGTAAACTCTCACACTTTATTTTTTACTGGGGACACCAAATTCAATTTCACGAGAGAGACGCATCTTCCCAGAACTAAGAAATAAATATTATATAGAAAAACTCGAAACAAACATTTCATATTTACCAAATTTTTCGAAAATTATGCCGTTTGTGAGATAATGTTGAAAATATAGTAGGGCGGGGCATGCCACAAATGTCAACATAGAACATACGCATTGCATGTTGGATACCTAAGGCTACAATTACGCACAATCAGTTTGTGTAATAATCATGGATTTTCAACTGAAAAAATTGTAGAAAGAACGTCCCTCGATGTTACGTTACAACAACATTGCCTTTCTTGTTAGTATTTTGTTCCACTGAATGTTAGGATAATAAAAATTATGTTCATGAAACTGCATAAGGCACAGCCGTGTGCGTATCCGATTTTTTTTCAGCCCCTGCAAACAACGCTTCACCCCCCACATTCACTGTGTCTACACTTCCTGTAATTGTGAATAAAATAGTTTTTTCTTCAGAAGAAAATAATTATTCTGAAAGCCTAAGGCTATATGGTAATCCAAAACGCAAGTGTAGAGCTTATGAGTCACAGAAACTCTTCGTTAACTTCTGAATAAAACATGAAAACAAGATTTATCTCAGTATTTAACCAACTTGATGCAAAAAATTTGTTTCACAATAAGTTTTATTTGATACCTGTACATGTTTCGAGCACATGTGCTCATCGTCAGGAGGTCAAAATTGCATTACACAGCCTCTGGTATCATCACAATGAAACAAGTGAGTGGTCCTATAGGTGTGATGATACAAGAGGCTGTGTAATGCATTTTCGACCTCCTGATGATGAGCACATGTGGTCGAAACATGTAGAGGCATGAAATAAAACTTATTGTGAAACAATTTTTTTGAATCAAGTTGGTTAAATACTGAGATGCACGGTCAGCAAAACGTCAAAAGAAAACAAGAATATTTTATGAACTGCTTGATATAAAATAAATTACAATTTACACAATGAGAAAAGTAGACCTACGTTTTATTTCATACTTCAGCCTGTAATGGTTGCAGAGGAGATAAAGAAAGGAGACTTGCAGACAGTTCCTGACAAAACAGAAAACACCAATGTGGAATCGAATATGATTAAATGATACTAAATCACAGCCCTAACCGCCCCCTCTCACCCCCCCCCCCCCACAAAGGAAATCTCTCAGCACTGCATGAAATGTATTATTTCAATACACAAATTATATTTAAAGACCAATAAATGTAATATGCACTTATGAATGTAATTTCATTGTATAACGGTCACGAAGATGTTTCGACCACGCATGAGGTCATCTACGGAGAGGCGAGAACAAGACACAAATATAATTTGTGTATGCCTAAATCGCCCCACAGTTTAAAAAAACTGTAAAGTTTTGGGTTAAAATTCACGGCTCTACAATGGAATAATAAATGGCAGAAACATGGCTGTGACCACTGGGCAATGAAGTAACATCCATAAAAACAACGTGCATCTGTTGATCTCTTAATAAATTTTATGTCTGTAATTAACTCAAGCAAGTTTGAGAACATGATTTTGAGGAGAATATTTGGACCTAGGAGGGACGAGCTAACAGGGGAATGGAGTAGATTACATAACGAGGAGCTAAATGATTTATACTCCTCACCCAATATTGTGCGGGTAATAAAATCAAGAAGACTGAGATGGGCTGGGCATTTGGCGCGTATGGGTGAGGAAAAGGTGGTGTATAAGGTCTTGGTGGGGAAACCGGAGGGAAAGAGACTACTGGGGAGACCTAGGTGTAGACGGGTGGATAATATTGGGATGGATCTCCAGGAGGTGGGATGTGGGTATATGGACTGGATTAGGTTGGCCCAGGATAGAGACAGGTGGCGGACGCTTGTGAGTGCGGTAATGAACCTTCTCGTTCCGTGAAATGCGGGGAATTTCTTGACTAGCTGCAAACCAGTTAGCTGCTCAAGTAGAACTCTGCACCATGGAGTAAGTAAGTAAGTAAATTAATTCAAGCAATATGGAACATGATCAAACTGATGTTATGAAAATCTACATGGTCAAATAATTCTGTTCCTTTCTTCCTATCGTTTTCTTTGTTATAATTACTTTTCCTGATCTGCGTAAATAATACGCCGTTTAATACTGTTCATTTTTTATATTATGCTTTCAGAAATAAAAACATGGTTCTGTGCTAGCTCAGATTTCAACTATAAACAATTTTTGACTGTTTCCGTCCCTTTTTGTACCAGATAGGCCTCATGTTGCCTAGCAGTAAGATTCATTATATGAAGGAATGAGCCATAATATAAATATCATCTTCATGCAGAGGAAACAGAAATGTTCGTAAGCACAAAGTTAGATGTTTTTTGTTCATTTTGCACCGCACATTAAAAGTTGTAATATGACCCAAATTCAAACCTTCATGCTATATATAATAATGTCGTTCAGCCATCTTAATTTGCATTATTAACCAAAATATGTTTAACCCTACCACCTTCAAAAACCCCCGTTTTTTAACACATTATGCAGGAATACACATAGGATTCCTATATTGATCACAATGGGAACTGATTTACACAAATGAGAGAGAAAAAAATACAAAAAATATATGGAATTACTTCATATATTTAAAATGATTCTTTTTACAAAAATGTTCTTATAAAAACATAGCAGCTGATTATTTTGACTAAAGTAACGGTAAAATGTCAAGTGCTGTCTTGTGCAGGTACTAAGGCTCTGTACAGACCGTAAGGCCCATAGGGGGAGCAGAGTTATAGCTCTACTCTTTCTTAACCACGGCACTAGAAGGGTTGAGGAGTCAGCATCACGCCCCGGCCGCTCTTTATCCGCGGGAAAGGCCCGGTACCCATTGTACAGGAGGATAGGAGGGCCCCAGGGCCGGTCTGGACAGGTGCGGAAAATCTCGCACCCACCGAGATTCGATCCCCGGACCGTCCAGCCCGTAGCTAGTCATTATAGCGACTGAGCTATCGCGGCCCACTATTTTGATTAAACTCTCTAATATTTAAAATATGTAAGTTTTGTGTTTGGATTTCTTATCTGCTGCTACAGATTTTTTGTATGTACGCTTATTTTTATATATCATTCAGGTAATCAGCTTAATTACTTCATCAGCTGTTTCAATTTATTTGGTGTAATTTATCACTATTTGATATTATTTCCCTAAACTCAAATAAGCTAAATTCCGGCTCGCGGTTTTCCCAAGTGTAAAATTCTTACTTCATCGTTATTTGTTTTATGGGTGTAAAACTACACAATAAATTAGACACAGCGTCTCAGCTAACCAAAAAACTGCATGGCCACTGCCCCCACATTGTATAAGTAATTGAGTTTTTCCCGTTATAAGTGGGAACGAGTTAGAGCAGGAGAATAAACGCATATAAATATTTTGTTATTCTGTTTATTGCTCTTCGAGGCAATATTACTTTGTACAGAGTGAGTCTCTCGCTAGAGGCCCCAAACTATTGTCTATAAAAAATTATGTTATTGAGATAATGACTTGAAAATTTATATACACATACCGGGAACGATGCAAAACGGGACCTGCTTATAATCAATGCTGAAACTGGTCTAATTTCACATCCAAGCACACTTGAATGCTTTTCTCTAAATTCTGGAATACTTTTCCCAAGTGTCGACGTTGACTGCTTGAATCTCTTGGCGTATAGCGTCTTTGAGTTGTTCGATTGTGCGGGGTGTATTTTTGAGCACTTTGTCCTCCAATAGGCTCCAAAGAAAGAAGTCGGCGTGCGTTAGATCGGCTTCCCCTTGTCTCTAACTTTTTAACCAATTTCTGGATGGAACACTTCGTTGGTGCAGGTCTTTCGTCAAATTCCGTTCGAAATGCCGTCTGGCATGCTTTAAATGAACCTGTTTGCCAGTATTTACGAACGAGAAACACGCGCTGTTCGACTGTATACATATACAATAGTTTGGGGCCTCTAACGAAAGACTCACCCTGTATAAAACGCCTTCAGTAGTGTGCTTCTGATAATGAGGGAAAATTAAGCCGAGGCTTTTTGCTTGTTCAAAGTTTATATGTAACCTTCAACACAATGAGGCCTATATCCTACAATGGGAATCGTTTTGATAAAAAAAAGCTCTCAAATCTGTAAGATTGAGAACTCAGTATGTCCAAGATAAATGGTCGCTTTGCGTCCGTAACGTTCGTGTAACTGGACCATCTCAGTAACAGGTGGAACTGACGACCAAGCAAAATGAACTGACCTAGAATTGTCAAGAAACTAGGTCACAAGAACTGAGAGAAACCAGTTTCCTTTATCTGCAGACTTTGTTAGAAGAAGGGATGTAATATCAGTACCGGCGTGAAATAGACTGTAGTTCTAAGTTCAGAATACTTGCTTATAACGTGCCAAAACTTGTGCAAGTTAATTACTTTGGGTTGAAGAACAGAAAGCTGAAATATGTCTTCACTCCAAACTATTAAATTAACATAAATGCGAAAATTATTGTGAATAAGAAGTATAATATAACAGTAAATTATTTGGAGCAATTAGTCGGGACACAAAAATTGATCTCGTACACAAACTTGTTCTTAGACACATATTCTAAACCTGTTAGAGTAAGAGAGCTATTTTTGTGAAATACCCGATAAAACTGAAAAGAATTTCATTTAACACAGTCGATAAGAGAAAAAGATAAAAAACAAATTTCAATTCCACCGACCGCCTGTCGTGCAGTTCAAAAATCTTCGATCGTTTAACAGTTCCTGAGAATTCTTTGACGTTTTGCTGACCGTGTATCTCAATATATTTATCTCAGTAATTAACCAGCTTGATGCACAACATTTTTGTTTACAATAAGTTTATTTCATGCCTCTACATGTTTCGAGCACATGTGCTCATCATCAGGAGGTCAACATTGCATTACACAGCCTTTGATATCATCACACCTAAAGGTAGCCGTCTCATGCACGAGACTGTGTAATGCAATTTTGACCTCCTGATGATGAGCACATGTGCTCGAAACATGTAGAGGCATGAAATAAACTTATTGTAAAACAAAAATTTTGTGCATCAAGTTGGTTAATTACTGAGATAAA
>Ga0136643_10012323_pt1 | contig 12728 bp, 8 predicted proteins | sample TergutLab28metaG_FD_96883 | JGI IMG/M metagenome (GOLD analysis project Ga0136643, IMG submission 96883) | Labiotermes labralis P1 segment gut microbial communities from Petit-Saut dam, French Guiana - Lab288 P1 (version 3) (version 3) | ecosystem: Host-associated > Arthropoda: Insects >...
ATTTGAACCCTGCTATTCTAATTACACATAAAGAAAATTATATCAAAAGAACACATCCAACAGTGACGTCACGACTGCCAAACGACACATCGAAACCCAAAACCTAACCTCAGTTTACAAATAAGCAAACCTCGAATCCTCACCTTGGTTCACATACAGTATTCAAAGCTGAAACCTAAATCTAACCTTAGTGAATTACATTTTCTGTTTCCTTTACACATTTTCCAACTATGACTCGAGCTTCTGTAACCTGACATAATACGGCGTGACGTAAGATTCAGTATGAAAGACGGGCATAAATGAGTCCGTGTACTGGGAATGCTTCGAATCATCGCTTACATTATGTAGGTCACAATTTAAAAAAAAACAGCATTCCGAACGGCCCATGACTAAAGAAGAGCAAACCCTCAAGTGTCATTAACTCAGCCGCTATTTTGCATCTATGCGAAAAGTTACAATGAACGAACATAATCATGCAGTCCTGTTAAATGAGTGAATAAGAGTGGACACGTTCGGGACACTATGTACATATCAACCGTCATGACGCAATTTGAAGGTATTTTACTCAAAAATACAAACATGTCGCTCCAAATTATCTTTCAAATTCATACAACATGAAAAATCTGTTACTATAAACACAGAGTTAGGAACCTATGACAATTCAACATTATCAACTACGATACCCATCAGACCAAATGTAATGTATCGTGGCATAAACTGAAACGCCATTAAAATACCATGCCAATAAACTGATATATACCCTTTATCACATAAATTATACTAGCGAAAGGAAGATTTACACATAAACCAACATTACACACTTGTTTCGACGTACACACATTTGCGCATGCGTACCGTATCACGAACTTTCCGTGATCCATTATTACGAGGAAATACCAATAGCTCTTATCCGTGGTCCGAATCGCAGCCGGCATTGTCAACGTTCATTGTAACATTGCGGCGCGTTGACATTATTCGGACAAACAGGGACGTATGAGGTCTTCTGCGTAGTGCTCCTGTATTAACCTCTACTGCCACAATACGTACTCTTATTGTTTGTTGACCTGCGTACGTCGGTCAACAATGGAAACCCACTGCTGCGTGTTGTACATTGTTACGCTGCATGTCGATGTCAGCAGTGCCTTTATGGTGATTTTATTGTGTCGGCAATAGTACAACGTACTAGGGCTTTATGTAAAGTACTCGATAGTTTTGACGAATTTGTTCCAAATTTGGATTTGTACGACACTTTTCACAAGTCTCCAATCAAATGTTCGAAAATCCATCCTGTGGAGCAGAGCTGATAATGCTGAAAGACAGGCATGACGAAGCTAATGGCGCTGCTTACAGAACATTAAAAAACACAAGGGATATACCCCACTAAATTAGCTTCTTGCAGAGTTCAACATCATTTAACATTCTTGAAGGAAGAACGTAATGCTTTAAAATAATTCATGTGTGTATTTGCCATGCACAAACATCGCAATGAATAGCAATAAAACACCGACACTCAATGCTGTACTCATTTTAAACAAGCAACCTTCCGTTGCTTGTTTAAAATGTTATTTCAGACATGTTTTGGCCTTTACTTGGCCATTTGGGAAACAGTTTGCACACATTGGGAATTACTGCCATCTTTACATGTGTATCATATATGTGTTAGCTACAAAGCCCATAAACTTATGATTTAGAGCTACAATTTGTACATGGAAAGCCTTAATTTTAGAACCATGTTTTGATACAGTTTTATAAAGTTTAAAAGTCCATAATTCCAGTGGCTTTTGTGAATGACATGGATTTTTGGTGCACAACTATATAGATTTTATAGGGTGTGCAAGTTCAGTACTGAAACCTGTCTTCTTTTCTTTGTAGTATCATCGGATTATAAATCTGTTCTTAGGTTTAACTCCTGATCTAGGCATCTTCCCTAGTTCCAGGTTATTGTTATTACTATTATTATCATTACATTATGTAATATAGATCATCAGTACAAATGTAGGTCCGGCTGGCATTCTTTTGTGCTGCTAGAGCAATTGTGCTTTAAGCTCAAGGATAAATGTTCGCGATGTGTGATACTGACAAATTGTGTGCACTTATGTTAGTAGAATCTGTAAGTTGACAGGTATTAGAATCAAGTGACTCTGGGGTCCACACAGTTTCCTGCCCAATAGGAACTGGGGTTCTTATTCTAGGGGTAAAGCATGCTGAACATGAAGCTAATCATTCACCTCCAGTTTGTGTCAAGGTTAAGAATATGTGGAGCTTTATTTCCACTCCTCTTATGCTGTGTGGTGGCCTTGGTATATGTGATAGCATGTGTCCCCTTCTCCCTCTTCCTTCCCTTTGGCTAGTGCAGGTCATTGCTTGTGTGACTGGATACACTCTGATCCCGACCTTGCTAAGTCCACAGGTTTCTTTTTGTTTAAATTGTGAACCTCAGTCATCATGTCAAAATATGTATGTTTGGGTGAAAGTTTGAGATCATCCCTCTATGATATTACCAGGTAAATATTTTAATAAAGTTTTAGTTAACATGGTAATAATAAGCCAATCTTTTTTTTATGAGAGAGCCTTTGTTGGTTATCACTGGGTGCATTGTGGGTTGTCACTGCTTGAAACATATTATGCCCATGTTTGGTTTTCAGATGGTTTAAACTTACCTGTGGTTTGGCTTCTGTGGTATCGTGATTACAAATTTATATCTCTTCTTACTGATTGTGTTATGTAGGCTACTGTGCACTTGCACCCTGTATGCTTCTATGTGCCTGTTAGCACACTGTTAGTCAGCTGGAAACCTTCCTTAGTATGACAGTTACAGGAAACAACTTTAAACATTTACACTTGCGGGGTGTATTAGTTTACCATTAATTTTTCCTTAGCTTCTACCAGACATTAAAGGTAAAATGTCAGTGACAGAAAACCTCGAAGTGTCAGATAACATTTGGTTTCAGTAGCAGGCAGCACCACATTAACATCCCAAGCAAAAGGTGTTAATAATACTCAAAACATTTTATCCTTCAACTACTTAGAGGTAAGAATATTAAAAACAGTTATCCGAAAATAACATTCTGAGGTATATATGTGGACCTCAGAAGAATCAAGTAAGGAATTTAACCATTAAATGATACATGTTTCATACGTGAATGCCCATTAATGAGACACCCCCAGAAATTCATTTTATATGTTTAGGCAACAAGAAGATTTGCTGCATTTTTAAGGCATGATGCATAATCTCTGTTTTATTTTCTGCGAAGTGGCATTTAATTTCATAATTTTATCCTTTTCTGTTCAAATAATATGTTTTTCATAAACCATTCACTAAAATGTAATTACAAACCCTGTTGTTTAAAGGTTATGATATTATATAAAGAGGACTTTTTTTTTATTTATACAGGTCACCTAGTGTTGTTAGGACAATGCAGTTACAGAACTTTGGTTGGAAAAGTCATGGTTTGGAAGCTGACGAAGGAAATGGAACAGCAACATTAAAATGTATCTTGAAAGATAGGTCATAAGGCTGAAGATGACTGGAACTGGCTTGGGATCATATCCAGTGGTATGCTTTGGTATTAGAGATGTTCTGCTACTTGAGTCAGTCTTTAAACCAACATAGGATGGGTGGGAAAGTAAACACAGGTTTGTACCTCAGAAAATTTTAAATATGCATAACTTTAATGACCTGTGTTTGAAGAAATGAAAGCCTTAAGGATGTTGGAAGTCCCTTCAGTTTATGGCAAACGCTTGGATAGGAACTTCACTATTCAAGAAACGTTTCTTAAAGTGAGAACTTCAGTGAGACATTTTCAGGTTACATGTTCCAGGCGAAACTTCCTCTTGCCATCTGGATAGTACAAAACCGTGTTATAATGTAAACTGTATCTTCTGTCATGTGTAGCAAATCACGCCATCAATATGCAAATTGCTATGTTCACACTATCGTTTCTTCAGTGTTCTCATATTCTGAGTCCCTTGTAGTTGATCGACAGAATGGGCAATGTCCTTTCTGAAGAACTTGCAGCTCAAAGTCGTCTACATGGAAAACCTGTGACAAAACATAACATGACTGCAGTTCAGCAAGCAAAATATGCATGGTTCCAGATTCTGTTGAAGTAACCACATCAAGCACAGCATAACCTCATTGAACAGAAAGGCACAAATAAGTTGATTTATGAAACAAGCAACAGACATATAAGGTTAACACAGTGTGTCTAAAACAAATTTTGTATCAGTTGGGCAGAATCTTATTAAAATTTACACTCAGATCATGTCATTACATATCAACAAAATAACATAATTTTTTAATCCTGAAACAGCAAAATTAACATAACAAAAATACTTGTAAAACTATTGGGGAGAAAACTACATTATTACCAGCTGAGAATTTCATATATGGCTGTAGAAGTGGCAAGAGATAGAGTCCTTCAGTAAAACAGCCACAAGCATGCACACATTAAAGACTGCTTTAAGAAAAACTTGTCCCAATGCCACTGTATCCACCACAAATCCCACATGGAGTATCTTGGGACTAATCCATGAACACAAGCCAAATTTACTTCATAAGAACCATACAGTCAGCATTTATAAACACCATGTAAGTTTCTGTGAACTTGTATTGCATTCAATGGACCACTGTGGTCTCCCTTTTCATGCAGCTCTATGATCTATTATTTTCCCACTGACACTTGCATATTAGTTGCAGCGATCCTGAAATTGATCTGCATAGTGGCTGTGGTCTCTGCTTGGAAGCAAATATATGACCTACTACATGCCCATGAACATAGGTATTCCACTGTCAGTGATCCTCAGGCCTATGTGTTGGATCGCTGTGATCTCCTGTTCCATGTAACTGTGCAGTCCTTCCAAACAAAGGCTTCAATAATACTTTAAAATAGGCCATGACCATTTCCTTGTCACATTGTATTCATTAAATCATTTGTTAATAATCCTACTGATATGCTACATTACCCAGACAGCTATTACAGCATTGATATATAAGCAAATCACTGACCAATTGATATTATTTTGGCAAAATCAAACTACTGCTACCAGCAACATGTTCAAAGAGAACAGAATAATCTTGGCATAATAAGCATCCATATTATGTCAATCAGTAATAATGAATTCATTTCGCATCTCTGATGATTCTGATGAGTCACACAGACAAACACATTATTTATTTGTTTGTTTGTTTGTTTGATTCATCCTACTTTACTTAATGGAACTTCCAGTTTTTCACACTGTTGGCCATCCTGATTAATGAATAACAGATGGAAACAAATGTGGAAGAAAATGGCTGATGTTCAATGTAATTTCCTGTTGGGACTGAGGAAAAGCACACAAAATATCAAACAGGACAGCTAGTCTCCAGGCCAAGAGTCTACCCAAGGATCTCCTGAATATGAAGCAGGTGTTCCAACCTTTCAACCACATTTTATCAATTACCAGTCAAATATTCAAATATAAAGGTTAAAACTTCACAGTAAGCAGTTAGAAATACTACTACGTGTATATGTACCTGTGTAACAAAAGTACTGTCAGAAACTAAAATACAGTCTGCAGTATCCATACATATTGTCAGCCATTTTCAAATCCTTGATACTGATTACGGCTGTTTCTAACAGTGTTTGAAATATGCCTTATTCAATTAAATATCCTAAGTTACCATACTTTCTTAATTTTCTTGTTCTGCTTATTTATCTCTGTATTTTAAGAACTTCCAAACTAATAAGTTGCCTTGCTCTTTGCATGTACTGATTATTTTGAATTGTACATTTGATTTTTGTGCTTTTAACTCAGTCATAAGGTGAGTTATAACTCAATTTAATAATTACTTTGTTGGTTATTTGCTTTTGTTGTCCTTTGAAACAAACACTTTGTTTTCAATAACAGTTATTTATCTACTGCATTAGACATTTCATTTCCCATTTTTTGCATAATTTCCTATAACACATGCTTCCTGTCTTCAGTATGTGTACGTTATATCCTTCCTGATTTGACTCACTGATTAATTTGTATTTTTATTCTATCTGGTAACATCTGTGAGGCCTAATTAATGTCCATTGATCTAGGTCTCTCTATGCACTATGTTTTGACTGAACTTCAAAAATACCTTAGTCATATTTGCCACACTTCGCCACCTTACATAATGCTTGGTCTCTACTGATGTAATTGTGAAATACAAAGGACATGTGTTGCTTTACCAATATGCCTCCCCAAAAAATGATAAGGCCTTGCTTTGTGGATGGTGAAATATGATATGTCAGGCTATCTATGGGAGGATCATGTGAATGCGGCTGCTATCTTCAACACTGAACATTCTTGCAATTAATATTTCATTGCCACAGCTCTTGTCAGGTCAAATACTTTTGGCAAAAGCCTTTCAAACTGAAAATGGATACAGTACATGTAACATGGATTTATAACAAAAGCTGTGACTGAAAGACAAATGACATCGGACTCTCTGACCAAGAATAAAAATCCCTGCAGTAGCTAAGTATGTGAATGATGTGCATATTGCACTGAAAGTTATAATAAGAACACGCTAAGCTGACACACAGCTACCATCAGCCCAGAGACTGGCTGTCATGACTCACATACTTTTTGGTTCCCTTTGGCCCTTCAAAACGAACAAAGTGGCAGTCTACTAGTTCATATTTACTGATCAGTCTACCATTCAATGATATATGTTCTTAGCTATTAACAGCATCAACCACTAAACCATAAATAAAATTAAGAGCAGATGTGCTTCCCAGAAAATGTAATGAAAAACCTCTTTTTCCCAGCAGTACAAGTATCCTTAATGCCTTTATAATTCACAAATAATGAGGTGAAAAACTAAAAAAAATTATGGAAATTAATACGACATTAAGTGTCGGGTTAGGTATAAAATCTCTTTCTTTGCAGCTAGTGCACATTCTGAAAATGAAGTACTTCACATACAGAGGTTTGAGAACAAATTGTTGTATATTTGATTTACACCACAAGATAATAAGCTATTTGTTTACTGTTTAGAACCTACATAAGGATAGTAAGCAACATGGCAGAGATAAGAATCAGGCACCTCCCAAACACAAGTCAGAAAAATTACTCCTGTTGTTTCTGCCATGATAAATGTATGAGTATTTAAACTTTAAAAATTTCCACATACATAACATGGTAATGAAAATGAGGGGAATAGGAAGCGACTTGGTGATCATTTACTTTTATTTTCATGTTCACTGAAAACGCATTGTGACAAATAAAAATATTATAAGGGCAGAAATAATTCTTACCTTGTTGCAAGAATTACAAATTATAATCTGTAAATCTGGCAATAAGTTGCGGTAAAATTGGTACCGTAGAGGTGGTGGCCACCGGCATATCAATACCACACTAGGTTCCATGGCTTGTAATGTTGCCCGATTTACAACAACTGGTTCAAATTTATCACCTGTATTCTGAAAGAAAGTTTTCCATTACTTCAGACTTCCAAAGTTCTGAGATTAAACAAACTCACCATAATAACAAACTTAAATGATACATAGGGTGCTGGTCTTGGACAGATTCTTTGAAGTGACATAAGAACTGGCAAACTGATACAAGATACAGAACTTAGAATGTGGGGTTTCAGGTCAGATCCACTGAAAGCAGCCGCAGCATAAGTGATATTTAATGGGATTACAGGAGGTGAGATGGGACAAAGTTGGCAGCGAACTAGCAGACAGTTACATTTTTCTGTAGGCTGCTAATAATAATTACTGATAAAGAGGACTTCTTATACATTATGAAATCAGGTCAACAGGTACTAACTAACTAAATAAATAACTATGTCCACAGAGAAGCCAGCCAGTTCTCAGCAAGCCAAGAAATTCCCTGCATTTTATGGAACCCGAAGGTTCATTACTGCATTCGCAAGTGCCTGCCACCTGTCCCTATCATCAGCCAGATGAATCCAGTCCACGCCCCCCATTCCACTTCTTGAAGATCCATTTTAATATCATCCTCCAATTTATGCCTGGGTTTTCCAAGTTGTCTCTTTTCCTCAGGTTTCCCCACCAAAACCCTGTATGCACCTCTCTTCTCCCCATATGTGCCATAAGGCCCACCCATCCCATTCGTCTCGATTTGATCACCCAAAAAACATTTGGTGAGGACTGCAGATCATTAAGCTCCTCGTTATGTAGTCTTCTCCACCCCCTGTTACCTCATCCCACTTAGCCCAAATATCATCTCAAACACCCTCAGCCTCTGTTCCTCCCTCAATGTGGGGTCCAAGTTTCACACCCATGCAAAACAAAAAGCAAAATTAAAGTTCTGTATATCTTAATCTTTATACAAAATACTGTGGGAGTTTGTAACCAGATGACCTCTCTCATCATTTATTATGTTCTAGCCTGGTAACCCTTCTTAAAGTCACTGATGCCCCTATAAAAGTCTCTGACATTTTTGTTCTTACTGTTAGTTTCAAGTTCATCAATTTTAGTTTTCTGACATTCCTTCTTTTGTTCTTGAAATGTCTGCTAGCTTCATGTCTTATATTGTTTACATTATCTACATTGCTTTGGTTTGTATTCTGTTACTACTGCATTTTAGCATGCTTCCTCTGATCTAAAAATAGTGAACACCAATGATCTCTCAGCACTATATATGACATCTATCACTAACAAACTCTACTCTCTTAACTGCTGATACTATTCTGTGCTCTACAAAACATCTTGTTCCAAATCGATGAGTTCCATTTCCTTTCACATAAAACGAAGTACAATCCCCCGCTCATACAATTTCACCTTTGTTCCACCTAACTTCCTGTAATCTCACTAAATCTAATTTATACCTCATTAATACCCTGGCCACTGTCATAAGTGACCCTGGCGGTCAACAGGTACAGGATTAGAATTTATGAATGACCAGATGTCACATAAATGAAGAAATCACTGGTGTGATATTACTGTTCAGAATATACATGGTATAACTGACAATAAAATATACATTTCCTGATAAGAAAACAGAGTCAAATATCATGTCTTAATAAATCAGAAATGCACTGTGTTGCATATGATGCACAATCTTTCACAGAAATTTACTACGATACTGAGTGCTGAAAAGTTTGGATGAGCCAACCAGAATATAAATTACCAGTAGTTTTATATAGGAAGATTTAATTTAAAAAAACTGAATTATTTGGAAGTTCAAGGGCCGTATGTGGTTAAAATCTAAAATAAGTATGCAGCCTTAAAAAACTTGGGTGACAATGTAGACATCAACAGGGCTTAGCAAAGCATTAAAGCATTACAGGGAATATAATGATTTCGCACTGACTTACAGCAGCAAATACGGTTTCATAAAGACAGCTGAGAACTGTTAGGGTTCCATATCAGTGGAAGGAAGTAAATACTCAAGTACAAGAGATGGCAGGCTGTTTTGTAAAAATCTAATAACACAAGAGGGACTTCTGTGCCCAAGATAGGAAACAGAGAGTGAAAAAAGTCAAGTATGTGTACATGGTTTTCCAACTCATAACATATAAAAATAAATAAATATATTTATTTATTTATAAATTATACAACAGACAGTTTCAAAGCATCATCTATATTGAATAAAGGTAAGTTTGAAGGAAATCACCTCTCTGGATCAATCACTTCAGTGACAGGGAACGAAAGTTAAGTCTTGTCCATATTTACAGTAAGTTTTACTCTTGGACATACAAGACTTAAGGGACATATCACGCAATAATCAGTAATCACACATTAAATAATGTACCTCAAAATTCATAAGACGAGCAGTGAAAAGATCTGTTATGCTTCCAGGTGACTCGTCAAACTGCATGGTCTGATAGGTGTCACCTGCACTTTGCAGCCAACCCCTACCATGGTTGGGTTCCTCAGGAATAGGAACAGGAGCCTCAATGAGACGAACCGCTTCTTTATCCGAGATGCCTGGCTCTAGTTGAAACTCCACTAATGGTAGCACCTCTACAGTAACACAAGATCCTCCTTGACATTGGATAATTACTCCTCTGGCCAACAACATCTTTGCTTTTATGAAACGGGAAGGTTCATTTATATGCTCACAAAAATGTGCCACAGAAACCTATCCTCCAATACCCTAATTTTATAGGATTCCTTTTATTATTATCCTCATTTTCATGCCTGGGTCTCTGCAGTCCAATCTTCCCTTGAATTTTTCTCAGCCAATTATGTATGCACTTCCTCTATTTATGCTACATGTCCAATATATCTCTATATTCATGATTTAAGCACCTTAATACGGGAGAATTCCTGTAATCTGGATAGATACTTTGGAAATTCTCATACTTCAGCAGTTGAACAATGAATACATAAGTGGTTTACAGCAATGCATTCTCAAGAAAAAGCTGTGAATGGACCTAAGATAATTGAAAAATTAATTCCTTTTATGATAAAATGAAAATAACTGATGAGAGCACATTCCCTGATGGCTTGTTGTGGGGTAACAAAAAAATTACCTGTAAAAAATTAGGTCAGTATGGGTACTGTCTGATCACACAGAATAAATGATAATCTGGCACCTGTCCAGTCCCATGGGTGCTCGATTTTGAGTTCTACTTTACCGAAGAGTATAAATAACTGCAAAGTGCCTACTATCTCATTTTCTCAACTATGCCACTTCTCCTCAGCACCTTCTTATTCCCAAATGCCCTCTAACTATATTCCTTCCTCTGAGAAGAAACCAGTTTTAACACCCATAACAAATAACATGATTATACCAGTTATTTTGTTCACTTTAATTCTTAGGTGTTTAGAAAGAAGTTTCGGCTCAAAGTGGGTTATCATCCAATACTAAATCTTTTAAATTAAAACTGGGCAATGGCAACAACACAAAGCAGTAACAAGGTTGATTTCAGGCTCCCACTGTAGTGTAAATGATGTCTTCACTCTTCTTGGATGAGACGCAGCACTGACTGGTTGTCAGCTACCGACATTTCAAGACAGCCTATTGGTTTTCTTGAAGACAGGAGCAATAGGCTGTCCTAAAACATCGGTAACTAACTACTAAACAAGACTGCATAACATCCCAGAAGAGCAAAGACCCCACTAACAAGGCTATTAAAGAACTATTCTCCGAAGGAAGGAAATCCAATAACATACCAAACGATACAAATGAATGTACAAAAGGCTGCCCACAGTTGGTGCAACAGTTGACAGTGCTGGTCATCAGAGGGTTGTATGTAGAGCACCGGTAACACATTGACAGCATTTCTTCACTGTCATGGTATGGCTTAGAGCGCACCGTAAGAGCAGACAGCCCCAAACAACCCTGCATCGTATAAAACAATCACCAGATTACAACCTACATGATAAGTTCAACTTCTGTGAACATACGAAGAAGTAGGTAGACAGATGGACAGAAAAGTCATTAAGGATGCCCATAAAACTTCATGCTATGTGCACAAAGTAACCAAAAGTCTGTTCATTGTTCATGGTTTTGAATATTCGATTCAAACTTCCAAAAATCTCTTTAACTTTTCTAAATCACAGTGTAATATAAATTCATGTATAATGTATCTCTAAATACAGCCTATGTCTGGAAAGTTCTGAGACTCAGTGAATTACAGACAAACCAGAAATATCCAGCCAGCTACAAAGATGTAATGCAACATGTCCACGACAGCATTTGACATCATCACCCTGAGTTGTGGGCAATAGGGAAGTCTTTCCCCCTATATGACAATGTGTGACCACAGACGGCATTAACTGTCAACGAATTTTTGTCAGTACATTAAACCATTGTATTGCCACACACAGCATGCTGCTCTTCTATTTGCAAGAAGGAGAAACTGCCTGAAGAGTGGAAGGAGTCGATCATAGTACCTATTCATAAGAAGGGGGATAAAACAGATTGTAAGAATTATAGGGGCATATCACTTTTGCCAGCCACTTACAAAATTGTATCCAACATTCTGCTCTCAAGGTTAATTCCATATGCGAAGGAAATTATTGGGTATTATCAATGTCGCTTTTGACACAACAGGTCGACTATTGATCATATATTCTGCGTTCGCCAAATACTTGAGAAAAAATGGGAATACAATGAAGCAGTTCATCAGCTCTTTATAGACTTCAAGAAAGCTTATGATTCAATTAGGAGGAAGGTCCTATATAAGATTCTCATTGAGTTTGGTATCCCTAGGAAACTTGTAAGGTTAATAAAGATGAGTCTGAAACATACAGCAGATTCCGGGTAGGCAAGAATGTGTCTGACAGGTTCCCTATTAGGAATGGTTTGAAACAAGGAGATGCTCTATTACTAATGCTTTTTAACTCTGCTTTAGAGTACGCCATTAGGAGGGTTCAGGTAAACCAGGATGGCTTGAAAATAAATGGTACACATCAGCTTCTGGGTTATGCCAATGATGTTAATATACTGGGAGGAAACATACACACTCTAAAGGAAAATGCAGAAGCTTTAGTAGCTGCTTCTAGGGAGAGTGGACTGGAAGAAAGTGCTGATAAAACTAAGAACATGGTCATGTCTTGAGATCTGAATGCAGGATGAATTCAGAGTGTGACGATTGATAATAGTACCTTCAATAGGGTGGAAGAGTTAAAATATTTGGGAACAACTTCAACAAATCAAAATTCTATTGTGGAAGAAATTAAGAGCAGACTGAGGTCAGGAAATGCTTGCTATCATTTGGTGCAGAATCTTTTGTCTTCCAGGTTGCTGTCCAAAAATTTAAAGATCAAGATATATAGAACTATAATTTTGCC
>Ga0136643_10012324_pt1 | contig 12728 bp, 11 predicted proteins | sample TergutLab28metaG_FD_96883 | JGI IMG/M metagenome (GOLD analysis project Ga0136643, IMG submission 96883) | Labiotermes labralis P1 segment gut microbial communities from Petit-Saut dam, French Guiana - Lab288 P1 (version 3) (version 3) | ecosystem: Host-associated > Arthropoda: Insects >...
CTCCCTGCAATATTCCTCTTCGTATCTGAATGGGTTGTGACTGCATTACTTCCTGTTTTGTTTTTGAAATAAGCCTTGTGTTCCATTTCTCCATAGACAGTTTACAAAATCTAACAATTTTACGCTTCACTCCTACCAATTCTATTGACTTTTCCACCCAAGTATGTGGAACGCTATCAAATGCTTTCTGGTAATGAATCCAGGCTATACTTAAGTTCTTGTTTCTTCTCCTGCAGTCCTCATATATTGTCTTTGATACCATTAACTGATCCTTGCCACATTTACTTCCAGGGTGACATCCTTATTATTATTATTATAGAAAGTCGCAATCGAGGATAGACCGTTTCGTCAACGTGCAGTGATACAGTCTCTTGTTAAGTAGGAATTCCGGGCTTCAGATATTCACGCGCGACATGCCGAGGATACGGAGACGCCTGCACGGGCGCTGGCAATGCCAGACGGTTGGTAAAGCATTTTAACGGGAACGCAGACTGTCACTGATCAGCCCCTTTCGTGGTCTTCCGTGAACTGCTTCTACCGAGAGAATCGTATCACATTCGTGCCGTCCCGAATTCGGCCCTGACGATGGAGGCTACGTGATTTAGAAATTCAGTGTTGGGTTGTTCAGGGACGAAGTTAAATGCGTGTGGGTGAACAGTTCCTCGTCAGTAGCTCAGAAGTTTTTTTAATCCAATGCCACCACATGTCCTTATGGACTTCGTGGTCCTCCCTCCTGGGCATGGCAGGAGTGTAACTGACTTCTGAGGTTGTGACGCCTATGAGGCGCAGTTAAGTTGTCCCGATGATGTGAGGGGTGATATAGGAGGATGTAGTGCCAGGGGGGCCCTTAAACCCAAATTCTACCAACCTACCCAGTGCGGGAATCCTCCCCTTCAGGAAAAATTCCCACGCTAGAGCCGGGAATCGAACCCGGAACCTCATGATTAGTAGTCAGAGACTCTGACCACTAGACCACGAGTCTTGTCAGCTCAAAAGTTTAAGTACGTAACGGTGACGGTTATTCGGTAGCTTGCAGTCTTGTCTCTGATCTGCTGGACGTTTACTCAATACCGCACTGAGAACATTCTGATTCATTTGTTCCACAGACTGCTTAAGGGGTGTAATAATCGTGTTCCCTTGGTGGAGGATATCCCGTTATCTTTAAAGTACATTATAAAATGAAATTAAACATGTACTCCATCTGACATAACTTTATGTTTATTATTGTATTATTATATTATAATAGACTAATAATATAAACACGTGGGCCCGGTAGCTCAGTCGGTATAGCGACTGACTGCGGGCTGGACGGTCCGGGATCGAATGCTGGTGGGGACGAGGTTTTCCGCCCGTCCAGACCGGCCCTGGGGCCCACCCACCCTCCTGTAAAATTGGTACCGTGTCTTTCCCGGTGGTAAAGTGCGGTCAGGGCGTGCTGCTGACCACTCACCCCCTTCTAGTGCCGCAGTCATGGAAGAGTAGAGCTATACCTCTACCCACCCTCTGGGTCACACCGGGCCTGTAACGGGATCACTTTACCTTTACCTTTTAATAAAATAAACATAGTTGTGTCAGACGCAGTACATATTTAAATGTGTCTTATCATGTTCCCGTCTGACATACGTCTGCTTACTTCACTAACGCTGTTTTGCAAACTGTGGGTCGGATGTTTTTTTGATTTTCTGTGGCCGCCACGTTGTTGAGGTTTCTAGATTCCACACAGACACACCACACTCGGTCGGATCACACACTATTGTGGTAATAATTGCCTAACTCTATCACGCTGTTTGATTAGTAATATATTAATTTATATCCCTGAGGATGTTTATATTACGTTAGGTGTATGCTAAGTCAGGTTATTATAAGATTACACATTCGCCTTGTGTTTACTGATTTTACTACAGATGACCTTCTTCTGGAAAGTTATGCACATGTGCAGTAATAATAATAATAATAATGGGTAAAGTTAAAGTTCACCCTTGAACAAGCAACGAACGTCCAGAAGGGGAATACACTTAGCTCTACTCTTTCTTTAACCTCAGCGCTAGATGGGGTGGGCGGGCAACGTTACGCTTCGGCCGCTTTTTCCCTGGGAAAGATCCGGTTAGAGGGTGGGTGGGCCCCAGGGCCGGACTGGACGGGTGTTGAAAATCTCGCCCCCCCCCCATCACCGGGATTCGATCTCCAGACCGTCCAGCCCGTAGCGAGTCTAATAATAATAATAATAATAATAATTATTATTATTATTATTATTTCGTATTTTCTTTATCGAATGGTGTGCAGAAATCAAATGCTTGTGCTACCGTTTTTTAACTGGCCATGTCTAACCGTGGGGTCACTTGGATAGGACAGGTGCACATGTTAGCTGTTAGAAAAACCCGAATTTCTGTATCGGAGAGTATACGCCGGTATTTTCATCCGAGTGGTACAAATGGCTTCACGCGCCTGAAAATGACACTGAACTTTGAATCACCTGAGGCTGTGCTTTGTGTAGAACATAACGCAGGTCTAATGGGGTTTTCACTTTGTAGAATTCACCTATCAACCTTTCATGCGGCGCAACATGTAGTGATGTGTGAAGTTTGCTGTACTGCCGGTCACTGAGAATTTCAGCCACGACTGATTCAGTCACAAAAGGAAGAAAGTAACTGCAAATGTTAAGTTGTGACGTAGGAGATAACATTGAAAACCGTCAGAACAAAGGCAGTTACTGAGAATATTATGTTATTTCCTTTACTTAATAGTCTGTGGTAATTCCAGGCACGATTAAACATCTGTTTGTGACTTTGGCGGTCTTGCTGTGGGCTTACAGTCTGTGTAGGTGAAACATTTCGACCTTCTCTGTCAACAGTTTATGTTCTGCGAACAACATGTGTTCCTGTGTCGCTTTGAAGATACAGCCTCGTCTGCTGCGTAGTTCTTGCTTAGACAATCAGTTGGCACGATAGGCCGTTTGTGAAATCTCCGCAGCCCTTAGACATCAGTGCGCATCTCGTATATAAAACTAAGATCTTTCGTGCTAAGTTGTGTGTGTTTGACGATTCGTATGCACTTTTTATCTCTCCCATGCGTTCTGTAGCCCACCCCACCACATCATCCCTGATTCGCATCTCAATGATACGTGTGTAATTTTGAAATAGAGAGTTTCGTAACGAATTTTATGTCGTATTGACAGTTTTTGATAGAAAAATATAACCGCATCGTTTCATGCATTTACACCCGGAATGCTACCATAATCTGTGAAACTTGGTCTCTGACATTGAGGGAGAAACGTAGGCTGAGGGTATATGAAAATAGAGTGTTGGAGAGAATATGTGGGCCTAAGAGGGACGAGGTAAGAGGGAGCGGAGGAAGCTATATAATGAGGAGCTTAAAGATCTGTACTCCTTACCGAATATTGTGCGGGTTATAAAATCGAGACGAATGAGATGGGCGGGGCATGTAGCGCGTATGGTTGATGGGAGAGGAGTGTGCAGGATTTTGGTGGGGAAACATGAGGGATGAATCACTGGGGAGACCCAGGCGTAGATGGGAGGATAATATTAAGATGGATCTTCAGGAAGTTGGATGTGGGGGGGGTATAGACTGGATTGAGCTGGCGCACGATAGGGACAGGTAGCGGGCATTTGTGAATGCGGTAATGAACCTATGGTTCCATAAATGCTGGGAATTTCTTGACTAGCTGCAAACCGCTTAGCTTCTCAAGAAGGGCTCTGGTCCATGGTGAAAGTGTGCCACCATAATCAGCACTTTGTACTATACAGAGTTGCTGTACCCATACCAGTACGTAATTCCTGTGGAGATATTCTCTGTTTTATTCTGTGAGTAAGCTTGCGTGTAGTGTCCTGTACTGGCGATGTAAATCACACCGCGCGCTGGCTGCCAGGCATGCGGTCACCGTGAACTTAGCTGCATGTTCGGTGTTACGTCATGCAGGAAATATGATATAGAACACTGTTAAACGCAGCTCAAAAACGTGACGAAAATTAGAAGGAAAAATCTTTTTGGTGTGCGAGACTTCTCAAATACGTTAGCAGTATATAATTTGTCACAATTTAGGCCATTAATTTGAAGAACTTCTGCGCTAGGTACACAATGTAAACAGACGTCTGCTAGAAATTTATATGCACGTGGGTTGTAAATGTCTAAACCGGGATTGGTGGGACCGAAATAAGCACTTCTAGGTTTGCAGTGTAACCAGAAACTTAATGGAAATGTACGTACATTCGGTACGGCAGTAAGACTGCCCAAACCAGCTCGTAATGGAGCTGCAGTAATTTGGGCAAAGACAAGCGATATCGTGAATCTTTTGAAGCTGTAGATGCTTGCTGGCACATCGCTGTAACAATTCGCAACTCTTACGGAATCTGAAATTCCATGATTGCACACCAAATCCGTTATTGGACCCTATTGTGTACTACTCCAACCGCCACCACACACACACACACACACACACACACACACACACACACACACACACACCACATACACATACACCACACACACACACACATTTTTCAAATCCCCATTTTAATATTATCCTTGCTTTTTTGCGTTTGTTCCCCAAGTGATTCTTTTTTCCGTTTGAGTTACAAGTAACGATTTTATGCTTATCTCATTTTCCACGCACATGCTACACTGTGCGCCCATCTCCGAGTAATTGCCGTAACAACCTGACATGCGAAATGAAATCGATAATAACTTGGGGCTATTCCGTATTAATGGCAAGTGTCTTTTGTCTTTTCTTCAAAGGAAGATTTCTTTGCTTCGAAATTTTGTTACTTTCCTCAAACGTGCCCGTCAAGAGTGTGATGTATGGCACTGTCCAAACCGCGTCGTAAGCATACTCAGTTACGTCATCACAAAACACATCCGGTGAATGTCATCTGAAATATTGACTCTTGAACCGAGGCAGTAGGCGCAGGTCAGCATTTGTGTACCGCAGTTGTCTCTCCGCAGTTGGCATCCCTGCTTCGTATTCATAGGTCGCTGGTTTGATTGAACTGGGTCTGCTGACTAGATCCCTCCAAAATGAAGCAAGGACATACACCACGATCGATAAAGTTCCCTGAATACTTATTCTGTTTTCTCATTTGTTGTCCTTTTTGTGGTCTCCTTCTGCAGCGCGGAGTCATAAAATCGGTAAATGGCTCAGACAGTAGTTCACCTTCCTTACGTTTGTGCTGAAATCCTGTGGTTAGCCAAATAAAAGTGTAAGTTATATTTTAGTTGTTCTTTTTTTTTATTTTCACAGGATTACGTATGTAGAAAGTGGGCCCGGTAGCTCAGTCGGTATAGCGACCGACTACCGGCTGGACGGTCCGGGATCGAATCCCGGTGGGGACGAGCTTTTCCGCTCGTCAAGACACGGCCCTGGGGCCCACCCAGCCTGATACCGGGTCTTTCCCAGAGGTAAAGTGCGGCCGGGGCGTGCTGCTGACCACTTACCCCCTTCTAGTGCCGCGGTCATGGAAGAGTAGAGCTATACCTCTACCCACCCTCTGGGCCACATCGGGCCTGTAACGGGATCACTTTACATTTACTTTTTTACGTATGTAGAAAGGTAAAAAGTCTATAGTTATCCCATTACAGGCCCTTAGGGCTCCAGGAGGTCGAGACTTCTAGAATTTCTAGACAGTCGGTGGTGAGGATGTCAGCCCTTCTCACCGGTCGCATTTACCTCCCAGGAGATATACCTGGTACTCCTTTCTGTTAGAAGCTAAGCCGACACCAGTCCCATAGTGCGGACGGAAAGATGAAGTCAATGAAAAACCGTAATGACTCCATCGGGAATCGAACCTGCCCAGTGCCTCAGCCAACCGCGCCACCTTGGTACCTGTTGACCTGTTACAACGTTTTTGCCCCCCCCCCCGCCGGTAAGAAAAATTAGTGTATGGCTATGCCCGCCTCATTTAAATTAGCAATATCCACAAGGGCGGAATGGTTATTTGAATAATTGCTTCTTGTGGCTACCGACTTTGCGGGGTAACCTATCGGTCCCCTCTTCAGTGGTCAAGCGTTCGTCTTGGACAGCTCGACCTTTGACGACGGGACGGATAGGTTGTCCCGAAACGTCGGTACGGAACTGCCATTCCACGCTTCATAAAATCCCCGTAAAAAAGCGCTTGTCCCATTTATGTCACGGTGGAAGCCTGAAATCACTCAGTTAGTAGTTTTAAAGTGTTTTAAAGGACCGTGCATCGTGATATAGTCTTATAATAAAGCCAACGAGATGCACTAATTTCTCAGATTTACTTTAGGAACAGAACTCTACATGTTTCGGACAGTTTCTCTGTCCCTCATCAGGAGTCTAGTACTGTACACACAGCAATACATATACCATTGCTGTGTGTACAGTACTGGACTCCTGATGGAAACATGTAGAGTTCTGTTCCAAAAACAAATTTGAGAAATTGGTGCATCTAGTTGGTTTCATTGTAAGAATATGGTCTTTAGATGCCTCATATTTCTCGCAGTATTTAGGAAGAGGATGGCCAAATGTGAAACAATGAAATATTAAGGAGCATATACTTCGAGAAGGATGAGGCATCCAAAGACCATATTCTTATAATGAAACCAATTAGATGCACCAATTTCTCACATTTGTTTTTGGAACAGAACTCTACATGTTTCGGACAGTTTTTCTGTCCCTCATCAGCAGTCTAGCACTGTACACACAGCAATGGTAGATGTCATACAGGTTATACTGACTGCTCGCTAGCAAGCAATCAGCATAACCTGTATGTATTGCTGTGTGTACAGTGCTAGACTGCTGATGAGGGACAGAAAAACTGTCCGAAACATGTAGAGTTCTGTTCCTAAAGTAAATCTGAGAAATTAGTGCGTCTCGTTGGCTTTATTATAAAAGTTTCAACGAGTGGTTTTTTTTTTAACTTTGTGTCATTAACGAGTTCGTTTTGCGTGCAGATTGTAATTGCCACAGGAGTGACTGTGATGTAATGTCCGACCGACGAAGTTCCGATAATAAGACGGAGCCCACACGGTTCATTATTTTTGCAGTCAGCTTCGTGCATGCAGCAAACGATGTTCAGAAATCACAACGGAAAGCATTCTTCACTCTATCAGAGAGATAGTTTTGCTGCGTTACGTTTTGAATTAAACAGACCGTGTTCGGAGGATTACGGCGAACATTAGATTCTGCTGAGGTTCCAGATTTCTGGCGCTTGACGCCGTGTAGTTGCACAGTCACCGGCGTATCCAAGAAGTCTGCTATCTCATTTTTCAGGGTAGGCGAATTTCTGAGTCCTGCAGCACATCGGTAACTTTCAACTAAACTACACGGCGTCACATTCCAGAAGACCGTAACGTTAATAGTTACTGCTGTGAGGACCTGAACTCATACAATTGCGTTTTGCGATTCTAGTAATGTGAGACAATGAATGCCGTGCAAAGGTATGTACCTTGTACATGACATGGAACGAACGGTTTATTCCGTATTCATGGAGTCTGAACACGGACCTTGTCGCATTATGTAACATGGAGACAGAGGCTGCAGAGGAGAAATACGCAGCTGAGGTCAAACACTATTGAAGATTTTCCCGCCCCCCTCCGGTGTATCCTATGACTTCTCTTGCTGTTTTGGTGTCGTGATGTTCATGGGCTTTACAGGATCAAGTGAACAACGAGGTGTCTCAAGATTGGTGCTATGTTTAGTCACCTCTAGACATCACATTCCGACGCGATTAAAGATCAGTATAAATACATAAGGGACTAGATAATGCCGAGAGTGCTACATTATATCCGACTTGTACTTGCAAGCGTAAGAGAGGTTAAGGTAAATCAGTCCCATTACAGGCCCGAGGTGCCCAGAGGGTTCCAGGACGTTAAGATTACGTGACAATGGCCCAGAATGGTGGTAAGTTTGTCATCCTTAAGCACCGGCCCGTTTTACCCCCAGGAAATACTCCGGGTACTTATTTCTGTTAGAGGCTGAGTCGACCCCGGGCCATAGTGCGATCGGAAGGATTATGTCAATGAAAAATTCCAATGACACCATATGGAATCAAACCAGCGACCTTCCGATTCGTAGCGCAACGCCTTAACCACTGTGGCTACCACGGTCCGCATAAGCATAAAAGAGGACGTCCAATGTCGTCGCTTGTCTACCGCGAAGTACGGTGACACCACCGTCACAGGGCCGCGTGAACCAACTACGAGCACTCTGAGACATACGCAGTTTCAGAATTACGCGATTTTTTGAAAAATTAAAAATAAGTTGAAATGGTAACCGTTCCGTAAACGCTCGCCGAGATTTTGTGTTGCGGGAATGAGAGCGCAGTGAGGCGAAGGTGGCGGAGGAATACTGCTGGGCGATAACATTGGTGGCGGGGCGGTCATGCTGCGGCCGGTCAGGTTCCGTTGTGTTGAGTCTGGGTCTCAGCTGTACTGCGATGTGTGTATCCGTGTGCAGTTGACTGTACGTGCACTCTGTTCCGAGCTGAGCAATATTGGACTTGGAACCGGATCTTCCGGAACGTAACTATTGCCTAAGTCGGGGAGTGTCCGTGTAGTTGACTGACTGAATCACTCCCTTTGTCTGTAATTGCGAGTGCTTAACACGGAGGGGCGGCTACCGTGACAGCTTGGTGTTAATCGGTGAGCCTATTGTACGCACTCTTATGAAGATCTAAACCCAACCCAGCAGCGGGCCGGGGTAGCGTACTCGGTATAGCGACTTGCTACAGGCTGGATGGTCCGGGGATCGAATGCCGGTGGGGGGGGGGGGCGAGATTTTCCGCACCCGTCCGGCCTGGCCCTGGTACCCTCCCAGCCTCCTGTACAATGGGTCCCAGGTGTGTTTCCCGGGGTAAAGCGGCCGGGGCGTGGCGTTGACCACCCACTTCCATCTAGCGTCGAAGTTAAAGAAAGAGTATAAGTATACCTCTACTTCCCCCTCTTACCCTTAATGGCCTGTTTAGGGCGAACTTTACCGAACCTAACAACAACAACAACAACAACAACAACCGTCGTTCTGTAAATTGTTCCCTGCACCTGTTCCCAGCTCTAAGTAGTGTCTAAATCCACAGCAGATTTAAAACGGCGAATTTGTACGACGCTCTGTGTGGTCTCAACAGCGATGGAAGTGGGTGAGAAGTTCAGATAAGGTTAAGTGATAAATGATATAGAGGATGTTGAAATGTGTATAAACAGTTTCAAAACAAACAGATTGAGGAACTAGACCCATGCCTAATTAACGGTGCATTGAACCAGGCCTGAGCGCGAAGCGTGTTAGCTAAACGTACGTATTTCTGCCGCAGAACCCTTACAAAATCACAATTCGCACCCATCTTGTCATCCTGTTGTAAATTAACATAGTGATTTTATGAAGCCAGCGAATTCATCTATAATAGACGACATTCCCCCGTTCTTATCCCAGCCACCGTATACAAATATCTTCATATCTCCATTGGCGGTAAGTAGACTTTCCAGTTGATAACAGCACTGAGAAATAATCGGTTAGCCAACCAAACTGTCAGTCATCTCCTTTCGTAGCATTTCCTGAAATTCTGTGTTAACTGTACCACTAAATTGTGCTTCAGCCGGCAGCCCGGATACCACCCCAGCCGAACCGCACCCTAACTCCAACACACAGCAATCCAAGAACAATACAGCCAATGCGGTAGTTCAACAACACAGTCGCAAGCTCCTGAAGATGGACATATTAATGCCCGAAACATGTTGAGTATCTAAGAAGTGAAGTAAATATAACAAGTGACATCTAGCTGGTTTATTATTCTTCAGCTGTTCCACTAAATGTTTCATGTCAATTGGAGTTGGTCCAGTGGGCTGGTTTCTGACCGCGGGTGCCAAAAGATTCGATGACCATTCTTGCAACAGAAACCAAATGACGTCATGTTTTTAAGACGGTGACGTGGACTGTCCGAGATGAAGAGGGACCCTGAGGAAAGCTGTCACAACCCTGACACTTACTCTATCCACACTGAGCGCGCAGTAAAGTGATTGATTGCTATTTCTTTCGTTAGAAACTGCAAATTGTTGCCAAAGATTGCATGGCGTGCCTATCTGTATGCATTGTGTAATATACCTGAAACATCCTGATGCCACCGACATTATTCGTTGACAGCATTTAACTGTTTAAACACGATCTTAGGGGTTCTGTTCCTTAGTGTCAGATCTGATCTTGCTAACCACGTGACTAAAGCGGCGACCAAGGTAGGTATTATTCTTAAAGAGAGTGTATACAGTGTGTACAGTGTATAGTGTGTATAGTGTGTACAGTGTATAGTGTGTACAGTGTATAGTGTGTACAGTGTATACAGTGTGTACAGTGGGTACAGTGTATACAGTGGGTATAGTGTGTACAGTGTATAGTGTGTACAGTGTATAGTGTGTACAGTGTATACAGTGGGTATAGTGTGTACAGTGTATAGTGTGTACAGTGTATACAGTGGGTGTAGTGGGTATAGTGTGTACAGTGTATAGTGTGTACAGTGTATACAGTGTGTACAGTGGGTACAGTGTATACAGTGGGTATAGTGTGTACAGTGTATACAGTGTGTACAGTGGGTATAGTGTGTATAGTGTGTACAGTGTATAGTGTGTACAGTGTATACAGTGGGTGTAGTGGGTATAGTGTGTGCAGTGTATACAGTGTGTACAGTGGGTATAGTGTATACAGTGGGTATAGTGTGTACAGTGTATAGTGTGTACAGTGTATGCAGTGGGTACAGTGGGTATAGTGTGTACAGTGTATGCAGTGGGTACAGTGGGTATAGTGTGTACAGTGGGTATAGTGTATATAGTGTGTACAGTGTATACAGTGGGTATAGTGGGTACAGTGGGTATAGTGTGTGCAGTGTATACAGTGTGTACAGTGTATACAGTGTGTACAGTGGGTATAGTTTGTACAGTGTACACAGTGTGTACAAGGATACATTACAAAATGGTTCCTTTTACCAATTTGAATAAATATTGACACTATGATACAAGTGGAACGGATATATATATATATATATATATATATATATATGGGTCCAAATAGCGGCAGTGAATAATTGTAAACAAAAAACACAGCGACTTCCGGTAAGCTAATTAAAGCAGTATATGCTTTGTACGTTTGTGTTTATATTTTTTGTACAAGTTAGTCAGGTCGGCTAGTGTATAATATAATTCCCTGTTTGTTGGACTGAGGGTTAGGGGTGTAAGGGGCATTGAGCGAAAAATTTGTCAGTAAGGCAGTGGATGAGAACGGGGATGGACTGGATGTTCAGAGAGTTGTGCAGCTGGGAATTGGGGGTACGGCTGGAATGGTTACCGATGACTCGAAGACATATAGATTGGATAACTTCAAGTCTGAGGTAGTTCAAGGAAGGTATTGCATTTTACGCGTGTCTGTCAAAGTAGCTTAGCACTTACGTTTTAGTTGAAACGTACGGCTCAGAGGTGAAGGCTTCTGAAAGCCATCCTGTGACGTACTGATACATGAAATGATGCCAGTGATACAGGCGACTCCTCGGTCAATGCACCTTATTCTCTCGTCCATCCTGTGTGATCATTCGAGCTTGATTCGTAAATATGAAATAGTCACGTGATTCAAACTGTTCATGTAGGCCTAATACTCCCGAAACGTCGGTAACGTATAGCCAGACTACAGGACATCCCTTCTGAGAAGGTAATATTCGTCATAGCGACCGCTGTTTTAACCTCAAATGGCTCTGATTTTATCAGGGATATTTGAAAGCGAAGTGCTGAAGAGATTAAATGCGAGGCGTGGAGAAAATTAGATCATGAAGGTGCTTTATGCTTTGCAAATGTATTCTAATTTTTGCAGGGCAATGAAATGAAGGATTAAATTAGCCGGGCAGTAAAACAAATGCATATATAATGTTGATTGGAAAACCCTAGAGAAGAGTTCACTTGGGGATTCGTGCGTAGATGGGAAGTTAATATGGAAATGGATTTTAAAGAGAGGCGGTTTAAAGGTGTAATGTGAGTTGAGCCGGTCCAGCAGTGCGTGCTGTGATCGTGCTGTTGCTTGACTACCGTGCTAAGAAATTGGCACGTAGTCGTGCAGTTGTCGTTTAAACAAAGGTAAAGGTAAAGTGATCCCGTTACAGGGCCGATGTAGCCCAGAGGGTGGGTACAGATATAGCTCTACTCGTCCATGACCACGGCACTAGAAGGGGGTGAGTGGTCAGCAGCACGCCCCGGCCGCACTTTACCCCCGGGAAAGACCCGGTACCCATTTTACAGGAAGCTGGGTGGGCCTCAGGGCCGGTCTGGACGGGCGGAAAATCTCGTCCCCACAGGGATTCGATCCCGTACTCTTCAGCCCGTAGTCAGTCGCTATACCGCCTGAGCTACCCTGCCCACTGCTTAAAGGCAAAGGTTAAAAGTACAATACCTGTGCTCGCCATGAAGGCATAGGGGGAGTGGAGTTATGGTCCCACTTATTTTAATATTTTGCACTATGTGGGAATGTGGGCCAGGTAGCTCAGTCGGTATAGCGACTGACTACGGGCTGGACGGTCCGGGATGGAATCCCTGTGGGGACGAGATTTTCTGCCCGTCCAGACCGGCCCTGGGGCCCACCCAGCCTCCTGTAAAATGGGTAACAGGTCTTTCCCGGGGGTAAAGTGCGGTCGGGGCGTGCTGCTGACCACTCACACCCTTCTAGTGCTGCGGTCATGGAAGAGTAGAGCTATACCTTTACCCATCCTCTGGGCCACACCGGGCCTGTAACGGGA
>Ga0136643_10012326_pt1 | contig 12728 bp, 8 predicted proteins | sample TergutLab28metaG_FD_96883 | JGI IMG/M metagenome (GOLD analysis project Ga0136643, IMG submission 96883) | Labiotermes labralis P1 segment gut microbial communities from Petit-Saut dam, French Guiana - Lab288 P1 (version 3) (version 3) | ecosystem: Host-associated > Arthropoda: Insects >...
GCACTACAATATAAACCAAAAGGACGTAGGAACATAGGACGACCGAGGAAGAGATGGAGGGACTAACTTCGTCTTGAGGATCAAGGAACAGGAAACACACCTAACCCTTCAGGAACATGATGATGATGAGGATACTTTTTCGTCTGTCAGGTAATGAGACATTATGCTAGTGGAGATTTCGCGCAAAATACATCACTATGATTTATATATAATACGTAGTTTTTGTTGGCCAATCCCAGTGGCCGCGCTGTGTAAGACGTGGGTCTGCGGCAACTCACTTGCTGGGAATGCGGGTTCGAATCCAGCCGGGGGCATGGATATCTGTCTCTTGTGATTGTGTGTTGTTAGGTAGAAGTCTGTGCTGATCAGTCGTACAGAGAAGTCCTAGCGAGTGTGATGTGTCTGACCGCGATCGTGCAGGAGGAGGCCCTGGCCCACTAGGGGCTGTTTCGCCATGAGGGAGGGAGGGGGGAATATGTAGTTTTTGCTAAACTTCTTTACGGATGGCAGAATTTAAAGTCTTATGCTCATCCATTTTTTCCAGAACGTTTCTATCCTTCTTGTTACATGAAGAGTGTGAGTACTGTGCAGTCATTTGAAAGCTTCTGTACTAGAGCGTAGAACACCAACCAGACAACCATTTCCTCCTTATTCTGTTATGCTTCCTTGAGGCAACGGAACATTTGGGGGTGGGAGTTACTTTACCACAAAATATGCCGGAATGAATAGTGTTCCTTTCCTCATTCTGTGTTGTTTACGTAAAGTTTACTCAATAAAACTAACTTTCATGGTTAAACGGATTGGTCATTAGGGACCCCATTGAATGAGCAGCTCGATCTGCAGACTTCGCACCAATGAAGTTCTTCTGGTTGGAAACGTCAGTTTGAGGGTCTTAGAAGCTAAACAAGGGAAGTGGCGACTGTTACGTGTGAATTGAATCCCTCCTGAATGAATACAGCGTTAAATTCAGAGCTCGTTAATTTTCATTTAAGGCAACGTACAGAGCCATGATTAATGCCCTGCACTAAGAACATTTTGGCATCGTGTTTAAAACCGCCACCCTCTATCTAATGCAGTTGTAGTGAACAAAAACATAATTCCTTTCGACCCTACTTGCTTGACGGCGTTCTATTCCTGCCTGTACGTATAACTTGGTCTATACTTGGTGGCAAGTAGAGTTTTGTGCAAGTTTCGACATTGTCGAGGAATGAATGCAAGATGTACATGTTAGCGAATGCTTTTGAGTCACTTACGGCTTCCTATGTGTTTCAGCAAAGCCAGGAAGTGATTTATTAATTTTGTTAAATTATTTATATTCTTGTGTACACGTAGGAGTGTCTGTTGTAACATTAATTGTCAACACATATATTTTGTGTTCTTTTTTAAACTCTAATTAGAACAGTTCAGGCTTTATTCTACTGCTGTCTCATTTCTTTCACTTATATTCCCCGCCAAAGTGGGGGCATTTATGTTACTGGGGACTAACTCTTCCATTACCGGTCCCAGTGGCCGCGCGTTCTAAAGCGTTGGTTTGCGGCCACTCTCCTGATGAGATTGTGAGTTTGAATCCCATCGGGGCGTGGAAGTTTGTGTGCTGTGAGTGTTGTGTGTTGTCATGCAGAGGTCTTTGCGATGGCCCGGTCACTCGTCCGGAGGAGTCCTACCAACCATGGTGCGTCGTTGTGTGTGATCTAGGAACCTCGTGAATAAAGAGGCCCTGGCCCACTGGGGGCTGTCGTGCCAAAAACAAACTCTTCTGTTACCTGTTGATAGAAAAATCCTTTTCCTGTATTATCATTTGTTGTGGCACAACTCTTTCCAGCTCGCAGTCTTCTTCTGTGGCCACCAAAATTTTGCTTAAGCGCCGCGAAGACGGTAATGGATGGCCTGTTGATTCCCATGCTATGATTACAGTCAATGTATTTTCCTTAGTTATGAGATAATATATACTTATTTTCTGACCGACAATGGCAATTGTAAAATTAAAGCTAAAGAAAAGTTTCCCATATGTCTAATGGCAAACAATGAGGGTGACTTGAAGAGTGGAGGTAAAGCTCCACACGTTCTTAATCTCAGGCCTCGGTGGAGGGGGTTGTATATTCCACCACCGGTCTATGTCATGCTCCTGATACCCGAAGGTAGGTAGTTGGTAGCTGCTGTGTGTGTGCTGACGAACAGAAAAATCACGCCCAATGTCAGTAATCGAAGCTCGGTGCTGCAGTTCTTAACTTTACTCTTTGAATTATAGCATTTCACCTATGGTTGCGTATTTGTAGCATTTGAGCTATCTAAGCGGCGTGCACAGACTGTAGCATGTACGCTGTGAGGAAAATGAGAAAAATAGTATTCCAAATAAATCCTTACGTAACAGATGGGAGAAGAATTGGCACAAGAGTGGCAGTACATATTTGTGAAATGACAGCGTAATTTCTGTTGTATGATCGACAGATGTGGACACGACATTATGTTTTTAGGCTAATAAGCCGTAATTTTTCAAGCAGCACATTTTTTCATTTGGATTTTTATATTTGATTTTTACGGTATTCCGAGACAGCATTGTGACTTGATGGTTAAAGATACTTGTATTGGGAACATTAAATTACTTTTAAAACGTGCCACTTCCACGAGAGATACCATGATGAAATGTCGGGGTTAAGAGATACTCTAACGGGCTATTCCAAAAATTTTCCTGCAACATCTCCAGCTAATGGGAAGATAGATAGTGGTTTTTCTTTTCCTATTACCCAATTCCATCATTTAAAATACCAATGTTTCCATTAACTTCCATGGATTGGCAGCTTACATATATTTCCCCTATCCTAGGAACTAAGGGCATCCGAATTAATGCCTCTACAGACCGCCGTTACAAGATATTTGGACTGAACAGTGTCTCTGGGTTACAGTCCAGTTCTGTATCCGTGCAGATCGGGGGGCACGGTGAGTGGAAAGGAAGGGGTAGTGCGAAGTTGATATCTCGAAATGTTTGGGTAATTTTTTCTTCATTTATGACAGTCATAGATTTTATTTTGCTGGAAAACAAATTTACCTTACTACACATACGTATTTAACGTCTTCAGATAAAGACAGGAAGTGTAATGCCAAATAGAAAATTTCTGCCTTCGAATGATGTAATATTCAATGCACGAGAAAGGAGTCAATGGAATAAAATCTTGCAGAAATTCTATATTTTATATCAGTGTAACGATAATAATAGACTTGCGTCAGTGACACCATCTAGTGACAAAGATGGTGAACGAGTTTCTCATCCCTATGAATATTAAGGTTACATCTTGAATTGTGTTATTTTCCTCCCTCGAAAACGCAGGGATCAGTTCCTTCCGAAACAATAGTCGCATCCTAATAGACCTTTATCCTATTGGTGTCATTTTAATGCAATATAATGTAATACCGGGGCGCTGATAAGTCGTTAGCCCGACCAGGTAGGAAATAAGCTCGGAAGCATGTTAGGGACTTGCGCGATTTCAACAACATCGAGACGCGAACTGTCATCAAGTATTTTTCTCCTGCAAGGAAAGACGCTGAAGGAAATGCACGCCATTCTGACTGAAACGTTAGCTGTTTCCTTCCTGGTCTGGCTAAGGACTTATCAGCACCCCCTGTGTTACGCGTACATTATGTTATGTAACGTAATGTGCCATAATGAATACTTGGTGTATGAACATGGTGATGACATTATAAACCCCTTTTTCTAAAAGTATTATAAAAATCCCGGTTACACCGCATACTTCCAAATGTTTCGTTATTCATATTAAACTGATGTCACAGTTTGCGTAATATTTTATTTACGTAAAATGAGTTTTGATTGCTGCTTTCATACATATTTAATTTTAATCACGAGTCATTCGGTCGAAAATTGGATATGTTTCTGAGTTCTGCAGTCACCATTGACGGTACCTCGTCCGCTTCAGGACAAAATTTTCAAAACGTAGACGTAATATGTAACTGACATAATCGATATGGCGGTTTTTGTTTTTACATTCATGAACTACATACTAAATATCTACACTACTTCTCTGAATAACTGGAATGATAATTATTTAAGCACTAAACTGCAGGAGGTCTCAGAAGGTCCGTTGTAGAGATTTTATAACTGAAATAACCCACGGTGCTGGCATTCGATCTAAAAATATCTATTTCAGTATCAATCTTCATTCTCTGGTTAGGTAATGTGATCATCTTAGTGATATTTGCGAGAATCAATAATTACGACGCTCGTCGTTAGGTGGTTTTCTTCAGCTTCCAATTGCTTACCGTGTCGTAGACTGAGGTATTTTTTTTTCAGCATCCTGTTTTTGAACACCTTTAACCTGTGATACTTCCTGAATGTGAGACAGCAAATTTACGTCCCTATAAAACTACAGACAAAATTGAAGTTCGTGGCTTGTAATTTTTACATTTAGGTAGGAAAGATTAACACAAAATATTCTGGACCGAATGGTGGCAAGAATACCTCGAATTTTATATGCTTCTGTCTTCTTCGTGCGGAACTATGCATTGATATCTTTAATTTGTCTTTTGTTGAATCACCCGCCGTTTCGCTCAAGCGCCCATATTTCTTCCTGTTATTTACTTCCAAATGCCTAATTTCATTATCGTTTTGTCCCATCGTTTAGGTCTGCCCTTTTCTTCTTTCTTGTTATCAAAGAGAAATTTTTTCTTAACCAAGTAGCGTATTTAGCTTTCAAGACCTTGCAGTTTCTCGGACGATGACGGTATGCAAAGTGATGACACGGCAACTGATTATCATTCTCCCTCATTTGTATTTCTGGCACATTTTAATTTTCGCGTGATTGATCGTCATTCTGCTCATGTTAAAGAACTGCTTTGTAATTTTCTCAGAAGAATGCAAACGAGCGAGCGTTGTTGGAAAGAAGTAACGTGTGACAGCCATGTTCGTGCATTTTAAGAACCATGAACTAATTATTAATATTAGCTACTGCACGTGTTGTGAATGTACGCATTTTGTGATGAGTAATGAAGCGGTATATTAATTTGAGAATTTGTAGCTTGGACCCAGTGGCTATTTTTAAAATTCCTTAATAATGAAATACGAAATACGTGACGTCATTTCGTGCTCATTAGAAGAGTTTAGACGCTTTGAATATTTGATGCCTGAAGTATGTTGAATTAATTCGACACGAATTGTTAGGCGAGAAACCATGAAGCATGATCCCGAGGCCATGTGTAGCTATTTAGAGTTATTATAGTTTCTTACAAACTTACAAAGGCAGCATTTATAATAATAATAATAATAATAATAGATATTACTGGTATCCGGGCTCTTACTCGTAATTTTAGGATCTTTTTCCGTGTTTTCCGCTACTTATAGAAGTTGGTGTTTTGCTAGATACGTTTCAACAGCTACTTTCGTATGCGAAGACGTCGACACTTTTTTTCAGACATTTCTTAACTTATGTGCAACACTTTTGTATTAATTTAATAAGATATAATATTTACCTGTCTGTGTTCGTTGGTTTGGGCCTGTTGACACAGCACTTTATATTTTGTTGTTTATTTTTTGTTTTGTCTAGTTTTGTGCATTTTTGTTGTATGTATATTCTCTTTTATTATTTGTGTTGGTGTGTTGTGCTCTTTCTGTTATTGGACACTGGACTGTTGACTCAGCACGTTAACAAACAAGAATTAAATTGAGTTGTTATTATTAATTGTACTAAAGAAATTTTTGTATTCTTTAAATTTGTTTTATGTAACCTGGAAATTTTTGCATCGTTGCACTGTTTCTGATTGTTCGTTTACAAGAAATGTAGCCACTCACACGAAATAACATTGTGTTGTATCCCCATACAAATTCACATCACTGACTTCAATAGTTAATTAGTTATTGCTATCAAAACAAATCTAAAATATTTTTCGCATATGCGCCACATTTATTTTCCATTTCACAAGCAGTATTACGTTAACAAAGTTTCCATATTTATCTCAGCCTTATTACAATGTCTCACAGAATGTAGAGCGACGTTAGCGTAGTTCCTGTTTGACATATTTAAAGGTGGCTATGTAGTTATTATTGACATTAAACGGAACGGCTTTGGAGTGTCCTTCAGTGGCGTAACGTTCATTCCACGTCTGGCGAAAATGTGTCTAGCCTATTCGTAAATTACAGTAAGTGGAAACACACAACGCACACAACGCACACTCAGAATTATGATCTCATAAGCTTTCCTCTTTTAAGCGTGTTCGTAAAATTGCGAAAAACTTATATTAGCTTCGTCATGTCTGTCTGTCCGTCCGTCCGTCTGCGTGGAACAACTCGACTCCCAATGAACGCATTTTCTTGAAATTGTATATTTGTATATTTTTCGAAAATCTGTCGAGGAAATTAAAGTTTCATTACAATCGGACAAGAATAACGGGTACTTTACGTGAAGAGCTATGTACATTTTTGATATCTCGTGGAAATCTTTTTACAATGAGAAATGTTTCAGACAAAAGTTATAGAGTAAACTCAAAACACACATTTGATGTTCAGTTACTTTTTCCCAAAAATCATTCTGATCTGCAGCAGTACGGCGCATTCGCTTTTGCATGCTGGATAACTAAACTCTACAGACACACACTTGGAATGTGTAATACTTATTGCTTTTCTACAACAGAAATGGTTTATGTAACATACCTTGCATTTCCTGTGTCTTTTGATGAAGAAATAGGTAGAGATCGGGCACAAGAAGCATTTCTCATGACAGGTGGAGCACAGGATTTAAAGAAGGCGACATTTAGAATTCCAAACATGTCAAGCAAAGGTCTGCCCAACTCTGGAATCACAGAAACGTAAACATTTGAACATGAGATGAACAGTCTGTACTAGAGGAAATTTGAACTGCCTGCTGTGTATAACTTTAATCCTGCTTATCACCCCAAAAAACCTTGGCCCTTCCAGCGCAGCGGTGCACAAATTTTCCAAGAGCCTAGGAGCCACGCCAAAAATCTGGGCGCCAGAATATTTCAAAGAATCTGGTTACACGCTGGCGACTCACAAATGTTAGGCGCCAAGTTACAACATTTTTTTCGCCAGAGAGAGCTAAGGCCCAGGACATTTGCACCCTTATTTTAGCAGTATATATACGTTTATAATTTTCACGTTTTTTAACCACAAGGAATGTTCAGATTGTGCTGTTCTGGATTTTGTCACCGCGCAATCTTGTAGTTGGACACCGACATTTCGGAAGAAGTTCGTCCTATTCTTCTGACTTGAACGATTATCTCAGTGGGTGACGATATCCCTGATTCACCTACAAGACTTAAGGGTCTTAAAACGGAGAAGAACATAATCTGAATATTTTATTTCTGCCTAGCTTTAATTGAGAACACAAACAAACAGTTTGCGGATTATATTGCTGTACAATGCAGAATAGCCCTGTTGATGAAATAGGGAGTCTTTGGATTTCAGATTCCCGGAGAGGTGTGTTTCATTCCACCATAAGAACAGAGGATGTAAGGGAATGATTCTTTAATAGCTTCCGTCTGAGATGCACTCTTTATAATGTAAAATCTGTACTTGTCTTTTACCTCAGAAAATTATATTTTATCTTTAAACTTTCTATTAATCATTTATTTAAACGAACCTGGTGACCAGTTTTAGAGTGGGTAAAGTACATTCAATTTAAAAAATGCGGAATGGCTATCGCAGGTACAACTAAAGATGGAAGGTGTGAACTTCAGGTACTTGAGAGTGTGGTAGTTTGCATTAAAGAAAGTTGACAATTGATAGACTGAATATTGGGTCCTCTTGAAAATTGCTGGATGGAGCAGTAGTATTTCGCTGTGCAAATTGATTAGGCAGCTTATGTTAACATTGCTGCTGATCTATAGCCATTGCTACATAATGACTTTTATTTGTAAATCTTTGGCGTATTTTATAAAATTTTACTTAGAAATAATTTTTCGTTGGGTTTAGTGATCAATGAACAATAAGCAATTTTCGAAAAACAGCCGAAATATTTTTTTTTTGAAATGTCACTACCAGTCTCTACAGATGTATATTCTCTTTATCGTTTACATTTTGTCCGATATTCATAATGATAGAATTTTAGTGATGTTTAAAATAGTATCTCTTCTTTTTTTTTTAAAAAAAAAAAAGAGATTCGGGCAGTTTCTGCTTACTATTTTAGTTCGTACATTAGTCATCACTTTTATTGCAGAAAATACAACGTGTGTAAGTAAATAGAACCTCGTTTCATGGCTTTCAACTAATGTTCGGTCGTTTCATTCCAAAGATGGTCATTGCTGCAATTTGCGTTTTAGTTCCCTGTAGTATCTACTGCTGGCATGGGCGCATACCCACGGTTCGTTAGCTGCTCAGTTTCTACCAGTAGCATTGTAGTAGTTGAAGGTGGAGGTGGGGGGTTGGGTGGTTGCTGAACTGCAGGCAGTGGCCATGCAAAATGATGATGATTATGAACATCATCATTATCATTACTGCCACGATCCCTGAAATGTTCAGGCTGTGGGTGTTTCCATGTTAGGCTGGCCACAGGCCCCTCCCCAGCTGCTCCACTTTGGACTGTATGAACCTAGATCACTAATTATGAAAGCCATTTAATCATTAAAACGTCTCACTGTAGTGCGCAAATGGTGTTGTTTTGGATTCGATCGCTGATAGAAGAAGATATTATAAATAACATATCTGCCAGTTTAATGAAAATTACATTGGAATAAAAGTAAGCGAAGTCCCCACGCGTCATTTGTTAGATTGTGTACGTATCCGCATACTCCTGTCTAATTAATTCGCATTTTTAAAACTGTCGATTAAATCATAAAGTTTACAAAATGAAAATGCCTGCAGGCAGCATCGTCGGTGCATTATACAACAAGCTGTAAACACAATCTAGTGCTCCTGAGGATGGGCGAAACTATCGCCCGAAACATGTCGAGCTGATTGAAGTTATTAATAAACTGTCATTGCTGCATCTAGTTGGTTGTTTATATAATTGAATTATATGAATCATCACAGCTCCTCAGACTACACACCTTGCGTGAGCAAAGGCTTCACTTGGGCGTATTATTGTTTTCTGTTAAAACTTGTGAAAGTTCAAACGTCTGTCCAGTCTTAGGACAGTGTAGTTCTCACTTTGTTCCGAGTCTCAGAAACTTTGTTCATTCCACTTTGGCTCTTCTCTTAAAAAGTACCTTTTCTGTGCACATCAGATTCAGATCTGTTGTGTCGGAGACATAGATATGATTAGGTGGCTTATTACTGAGCTCAGTCACGTTTCAATTTAGCTGTTCGTACTCATTTCATATTAAAATTCCAAATTTAAAGCAAATTTTACATTAAATATGTAAATTCAGGTAGCGTCACATATATATCCGTTCAGTGTTTCCCTTAACGTATTGAGTACTTGTTTTGTGTTTTAATATATCTGCCATTGTTTTCTCGATATGTAATTGGTATTGAGCTTTGTAAATGTCCTTCACAAATTTCATAAACTAGAATTTAATTGAACTGGACTTCACTGAATTATTTGAGCTGTTACTTTTGTTCCTTTTTGTGAAGAACTTGTGCTGAAGTTCAGATTCTGTGAACTTTACACTTGGGATGTGTAGCCCCTAAATGTCGCAGCGTGGCGATATTTCTAATGTTTACTGGCAAGCGATGTTACATTTAGTATGTGGGTAACTTCGTGATATATATATATTTACCGAATTTAACATGTAACGAGAAAATTGCCAGCCCCGTCATGTTGTTTTACACATCATACAAGCAACAACTTAAAAAGTTTCGTATTTTTATAAAGTCTGTTACCGCACATAATTTTAGGACCCAACAGCAAATATTTACGATTTTTCAATGAAATAGACGCATACGCATATACAACTTATGGACAGAAGTTTAGTGTTGTTTCTCCTGAAAATGACCAGATAAATCAGTCTTCTGTAATGGAGTATTCGTATTATCTCTCTCTAGCATAACATATACATAACAAAGTCGGCGCTGGCTATTTTCCTTTCGATTTGCGTAGAACCTTTAGCGACCAACTGTAGTAATTTCACCCAACGAAACATACATCGGTTTTCTGTTGTTTTTTAAGAATCAAATCCCGTCCGAAACATTTTCGTGCCCCTTTCTTTCCTTTAAATGTGTAGAAAGAACTGTCGACTTCCGATTATCCAATAATCCCTGTGCACAGGAAAAAATCAGGACCATTATTTACGGTGTTTGGCTGAAGATGACCGACTGATGGGTCGAAACATATAGCCTTATGCATTAATAAAAATAAGGTAGTGCTGACGTTTATAATTAATTTTATAACGTATTTGTTCTAGCACTTCGTGATGCCTTTTTTCAGGGTCACAGATTCATGCATTCGCCTTTGTATTGATACTGTGGTTATTTGATTTCATGTTTTGTAAATTAACTTAATGCTTGCTGAACTAAATGGGCATTTGGGATCCAACAGTATCATTTTGTTCGACAACAGAAATCCATAATAGGGAATATATCGGTAACTTCAAAATCTTACCGAACACTAAATACTGTAATCTTACATTTATATAAAGCCCCTGATTATTACTGTCACCTATGGCAGTCTACTGCATACCTTTCGTGTTAAATCAGTATGTTTGGAACACACACACACACACACGTGTGTGTGTGTGTGTGTACATGCAGTACTGTTCATATGGTAGGCACAAAAGTTGCAAAGTTGACTTCAAAATATGTAGTCTTTATTCCTGACATTCATGTCAGAATTTGTAGTTTTAGATACTGCACTTTTCATTCAACGGAAGTAGTCCTCGTTCTTCTCATGCGACTATAGGCCTAATGACCACCGTAACAGAAATGTTCGGTACAGATATATTTTATAATTTACACTAAATGTAAGCTGTGTTGGTAAATTCAGCACCTTTGAAACAGAAGCTTCCGTTGAAACACGATTATATGGTGCAATATGCTATATGCTATATTCATCTGATCTATTGATACTGTCAGTTACACCTTTATAGTTTTAACTATTTGAAATTACGTCGGATGTCACAAACCTTTGTCCATTTAGGGTAACAAAAGTCTCAATAGAAGTGTTGCTTCTTTTACCAATTGGACAAAAAATTCATTTTCCTACACAAGCATTAGACGTAATTTCTTTTTTTTTTATCTCCATGTTAAAATTATATCCAACCTACTGAAATTTCTGTATAAGAAGAGTCATAATATTTCTGTCACTTATTTAATTTTGAACAGTTAATGATTACTGTGGTGTGGCTGTGTAATAAAGTGCCACGTGGTTTTCCGGAATATATTAATTTTTTTATCAAAATATTTCTACGTCCAAAAAGGAGACCTCCCCCACACACACATAAACACATGATGACATCACTTACGCCATGAGCGGCCCCTTCATTAAAATGTTCAGCCAATCCTATAAATCTCTTATAATGTTTGAATGATGAAAGGGATTTTTTTTCTGGCGCTGCAGCCCAACGTGTGTGATGGCCTCCTCATTCACGAGGTTTCCAGATCACACACAACAGTCGGTAGGATTCCTCTGGACGAGTAATCAGCTCGTCGCAGAGATCTCTACTTGTCAACTCACAACACTCACAAGAGCTAGACATCAATGCCTCCGGCGGGATTCGAACCCATAATCTCAGCAAGAGAGGACCGCAGACCTACACCTTAGACCGCGCGGCCACTGGGACCGGCACTGTTAGGAGGGATAGTCGAAGAAAATCTGGGCTGAGAAAATGAATATCGAGAGAATGCCGAAAAATGTTTCGGAGACCTAAAACGAAAAGTTCAAGAATGTGACGTGAAATAATTCAGGAAAAAATTTTAAAATCTAAATACTGAAATTGTAGTTAATTGAAGAAACTTCGTCATAATTTAATTGTGTCAAGGAAGGAGAAGAATAAACATGCTTAAAACGTTTAACAGTATCATGACCCGTAGGGACGGTAGTTGAGGCACTCTTAAGGCGAGAATCCTAGTGTAAACTAAACGATAGTGACTTTATCAGTCATGAATATTACTCATATTGCATAACAAAGGTCTATGCAGGAAAAAGGTGCGTACCTTCCAGAGAGCAATTAAAAACCACGCCTTGAATACGTTTGATGCTGTGGAGATAAAGCTTTACTTTTCCTCTGGTTAATAATCTGGGTACGTACTCGGTTGGTGACTGGGTGGGCCTCAGAAAAGAAACAAAAGACTGTCCCTGTCCGGAATCAAATCCCGTTTTCGTATTGGGTCATCCTTGTAGCCTAGTCCCTATGCTGAATTGCCCCGGCTCCCCGGCAGATATGTAAATATATATGTAAATTTGTATAACTAATGGGGGCAATATTTACAGCTGTACTCTCACAAGACGTTAGCCTCGGGAGCTGGATATTTCAATAAAAATATATTGTTGATAATCGACAAATTTCCACGAATTGCAGAACATGATATTAATATGTCGTTCGATTGTAGACGGAATGGCAGTCACAGCCTAGCACGGTTGAATGAACGGTAAACAGAGGACATGGTCGCTTCGAGGCTTGTCAGCACTGTCGTGCTTAATATTCAGTCACAGCCATAAAGCTGTGTAAATCAATGCAGATTAGAATAAATCTGTTTGTCACACTCAATCGACCTCTCTTCAAAATCCAAGATGGATTATATTGTCCGTTTAAATGAATTTGTAGTATAATTCTGTATGACGTCAACACTTGAATTATAGGCCTAATACACGTTTTGTTTTAGTCCTTAA
>Ga0136643_10012329_pt1 | contig 12727 bp, 10 predicted proteins | sample TergutLab28metaG_FD_96883 | JGI IMG/M metagenome (GOLD analysis project Ga0136643, IMG submission 96883) | Labiotermes labralis P1 segment gut microbial communities from Petit-Saut dam, French Guiana - Lab288 P1 (version 3) (version 3) | ecosystem: Host-associated > Arthropoda: Insects >...
GCACTATGGTCCTGGCGTTGACTCAGCCCCTAACAGAAATGAGTACCAGGAATATTTCCTGGGGGGGGGGGGGGAAAAGGCGGCCGGTGCATAGGGCTTACAACCTTGCCACCTTCATGTGCCAATTGTCTTGAAATCTTGGAGCCTCAAACTCCTGGAATCCTCACGGACTGTCCAAGCTTGTAATGGGATTGCTTTACTTTTTATATACATTCTGGAGATGAAAGCAACAAGCTCCCCGAAACGTCGGTAACTATTCACCAATCTACACATTCTTACCCCTTTCTGAAGCGGGGGAAGGGGGCAGTATATTTCTTCTAAACTTTAATACTTACCTACTCGACTAAAACACGGGGTCATAACAATACAATACAAAACAATACAACACCAATAAATTTAGGGTGTTGGAGAACAGGGCTGTGAAAACATCTGGACGTAAGAGAGGGGTAAAAAATATTAGGAGTACAGACACAATTACATATAAATGAGCTTTATGTTTGTACAATTCGCCATGTATTATTAGGATGATCAAATCAAGGGCATAAGACGTTAGGGACATGCAGTATGTATACAGAGATGAGAAACTAATAAAATATTTGAGTAGATCAACCTGAAGGTAAGCGACTGCTCGAACACCTGAGCCTAAACGACAGGACAATATTAAAACAGCCTTTCCTCCACTGTCATACGACTGTGGATGGCAAAGATTTTCAAGAGTTTTGCCGACTACAATCATATCCTTAATATCAGTTTAAGGCGTAGGTCTGCGGCCGCTCCATTTTTGAGACTGTGGATTCGAATCCCGTTGAGGGCACGGATGTTTGTCTCTTTTGTGTGCTGTGTAGTTAGCGGCCTCTGCGACAAGCTGATAACTCGTTCAGATGAGTCGTACTGGCTGTGTGTGTCTGACTGTGGGTGATTTAGAAATCACAACAATGAAGCAGCCTTGGCCCAAATTGGGCTGTTGTGCCACAGGAAAAAAGTATGGTGTGACAGTAAAAACAAAGCTTTGGATGGCAATGTTCCCTGCCACACTGACGTTAGTACTAAATCGTCAAAACGTTTAGAATGCGCGTGGAAATAAATGTCGGTCCAGTGGGATGCACCGAAAACAGTGGGCCAGCAGCATACAGTGACGGAAGAGGGCCTGCATTTATTCGACAATTTGTCTCTTTCTATAGACGCAAATATTTTATTTCTTGTGAGCTACGTTATACAAAATTCAAGCAGAAACTACGTTCCCAAGGTTACTGCATCCAGAATATCATTTCGCTGTTATTCATGACGTAACTGATAAAATGAAAAAAAAACAGCCTCAAACATTTTTAAAACTTTTAGTGTATAATTCCACTAGCCATATTTCTCATATATTTTTCCCGCAGCTTAATGCATAATGCATAATCAGAAGCTTCAAGATTTGTAATTTTTACCCCTCACCCAGATATTAGGGTGATCAAATCAAATAGAAGAACGGGCACATGCCTATCCTACGTTAGGGGAGAACAACAATTCATGCGAGGGAAACCCCTGAAGAAAACAGATCACTTGAAGGCCCTAGGCTTATGTGGACGGAAACTATTAGAACGATCCTTTAAATATACAGGATAAGACAATTTCGATTCATCTGGCTCAGAATACAAGCTGTTGTGAAAATGATATGTAATGAAACTTCGGTTTCCATAAAATACGAAGAAATTTATGACCCGCTGAGAAATTATCAGCTTCTGAAGAAGGATCTGTTCTGTGGGGTTGGGTGACCTTATTCCTAACAGATGTTAAAAAATTAAGACGTTCACAAGTAACTCTTTACTAATGAGACCAAATCGAATATATTACTTCATTTTCAATTGTTACGCTCCGGTAGAGTGCTGGCACTTATCAAACTGCAATATTTACCACAACTGTTTTCACTTAAAAGAGAGGTAGTAAGAAAGGAGACGAGGAATGCCACTAAAACGGACAAATAATAGGAAGGGGAATGAATGGGAGAGAAAGCGGGTAAGAAGATAAAGTAGATCCATGAAGTTTACATGTGTACACACACACACACACAGACATATATATATATATATATATATATATATATATATATATTCACTTTGTGACCAAAGAAATGAAGGGTCAGAGATGAAGCCATGAACTTAGAACCAGGGTTTAATAATGTGCTGCATGGTCAGGGCTAGAGCACCTTACCAGGCTGAATAAAAAGCAATGGTGGACCGTACCACTTTATTCACCAAGAATCTCAAATACAGTGCCCGAGGATTGAAATCGAGGGACTGACAGCCTGAACTATGGTACGGCCTACCCCGCGATAATTATTTGAAGTTATTCTAACCAGTTTATCACCACTCACCAGAAAATGTTTTGCCGTTGAAATAATACACGATTCTAAACCAGTTTTTCCCACGGTGGTTACCGGTGTCAAATACAGAGCAACGCAGTAAGAAATGTTCTCAGTATATGAAGAGAAACAGGGAGTTGCTTCAACTGTGAATTATGTTTGACTGGCACTATCGGTAGGGTAGTGAACTGTATTTATGAAGGTCTCTGTAGAGTGCAGCACAAACATAAAGCCCAATTAATGTACTTAACTTGAATTTGATTGTTTCCATCCCGTTGTGTACATGTAACGAATTTATTGAAATGAACCGTCTTTACACAACATACAAATAACAAATTTTGAAGTTTTGTTGACCGTGCGTCTCAGTATATTTCAGTATTTAACCAACTTGATGCACAATTTTATTTCATGCCTCTACATGTTTCGAGCACATGTGCTCGAAACATGTAGAGGCATGAAATAAAACTTACTGTGAAACAATTTTGTGCATCAAGTTGATTAAATACTGAGATAAATATACTGAGATGTACGGTCAGCAAAACGTCAAAATTTGAATTTGATTGTTTCCATCCCGTTGTGTACGTGTAAATTATTTAAATGAATCGTCTTTACACAACATACAAACAACAGTTGCAAATCCACATACTCGTTAATTAAGCGAGTTTCTTATGTGCGGCTGGTGACGTGGGGGGGGGGGACCTTGATATTAGCGTACTTTGGAACGATCTTTTTGGTAAGACATTGTTTGTTAAAGAAAATATCGGCCGAAACACGTCGCTTAATTAACCAGTTGTAGATCTGCAACTGTTATTTGTATGTTGTGTAAAGACGGTTTATTTCAATAAATTTGTAATGTACTTAAGCTGCAGTTCGCGAACCAAACCAGTCACAGGAAACTTCACTTCAGACAAAATAATTTTGTTCTATTCCGCGATGCTTAGGAATATTTTATTAGATTTTCCTTTGACGTTAACATAAACGTCTTGCATCCCCCCTTAATTTTAATACAAGAGGATGCGTGTTATTGGTCCGGGGATCAGTCAAGATTGTTTTCAATTTGATATTCAGGGGACCATGCATCGTGATATATTCTTATAATATAATCCAACAAGATGCACTATTTCTCAACTTTATTTTGTAAAGAACTCTATATGTTTCGGACAGATTTACTGTCCATCATCAGGAGTCTTAATACTGTATTCACAGCAATAGGTATTTGTCATACTAGTTATGGATGGAACTGCAGTTCGATCCTGACCTCGCTAGCCCACTGATAACTAGTATAGTAAATACCAATTGCTATGAATACAGTATTAAGACTCCTGATGATGGACAATGAATCTGTCCGAAACATGTAGAGTTCTTTACCAAAATAAAGTCGAGAAATAGTGCATATTGTTGGCTTTTATTATAAGAATTGTTTTCAATCTACGATGGTCCCCAATAGAAGAGATTTGAAAGGCACTGCTCTAGGCTAATCTACACGTATTCAATATACAAAAGTATATGACTCAGCAACCTAAAATGGAGCAGTACGTCTGTCCATTAAGACTTTCCCTGCGAACATTATTTCCTCATCACTTCATCCATAGTGGTGCGTCTGTAGAGTATGCAGATGGCAGACGATGTGTAACAGCAGTTGCACACAACAGACAGGCTTTCGTTTTTCCCAATAGCAGGATCATTCCTTATAAGAAGCTTTACGTGCGATAACATACTTCCCATGCTTCACTCTTACGATTTACGACGAAGATAAATGACCTCTCTGAAGAGGTTACTGTCCTTTTCTACAACCTCTCGGCCACACTGGATGTATCGGTCAAAGTGCCAAAGGCTGTTATGAGTGTAAAATTTGGAAAAAAACAACATGCATTGGAGTTGTATGACTAGAAAAGGCTGAGGTTATAACAGGATCTGAAAGAGTCAGGGAATATAAGGAAGGTAAGGCATTCCAAAATGATGGGCTTGTGGTTTTGGTAAAATATTATATATACTTGAGGGTTGTTTGACCGTGCATCTTTTGATGGGCTTATGTACCCGAAACATGTCGAGCTAAGAATACATCAATAAAATTACCTAGTTGCATCAAGTTGGCATTTCGCTTTATTTCATTATATACACATTGGAAAGGATCAAACTGACAGGAATGTTTCGGCCATGAAAGACATTGGAAATTTAAATACAATTTTAGTTAAAAATATGAAATGAAAACACTATTTCGAAGCCCTAGCAATTGATTGGTCCATAATTTCAAACTCGATCTTAAACAAATATGGTAGTGGTTCAGGGTGGAGCTCAGTGTCGAGCTATCTTCAACTAGGTATGAAACTTCGGGGTCAATATAAGGCCGATAATTTCTTAACCAGCTGAACTACCAGCAGCTTCTCAGGAATTACTCTGCAGCTAAATGACAAAGAACCCGTGTGGCTTTGCAGAATTCCCTTGTTACCGAGAAACTGGGTACGTGTCAGTGTATGTGTGAGCAGCTACGTGTCTTTATTGGAAGTGAGATGGCATTCTATTATGGCCACTGTCTACAGGATGGTGTGTGCTCATGCTGCAGAGTTGAACGAACGCAAACCATGAAGCAGAACACTAATGCTCTCTTTGAAGTCCGAAATGCATTTGAATTATACTCAAATATTCAGTTCCTGCCCCCCATTAACACACCACATCTCTAGCACAGAGACCAATTTGTTCAGAGTGCGTCGAGAAAACAACTGCAGTGTTTTTGTAAGAATAATGCGACACACATAACTACCCACTGAGGGTAAAATGCGGAGTTTTTAGTATTAAGTATGATGGTACACTGTGCTTTGCAGGGTTACAGAGACGTTTCTGACTTTAGCAGTGTAAAGTTCATAGCTGCCTTCTCGTATCTACAATGACTTACCGTATAGTCAATTTCCCTTACCTCTTTAAAAATCCAAACACACACACACACACACACACACACACACACACATATATATATATATTTATTTATTTGTTTATTTGTAGTTCATCTAACAACTCTGACGGTAGCTCGCATAATGTTGAATGACTGATACACGCCAGTAGGCCATATGATGAACTGGAAAGAATTGGAAGGAAGATATTGTAGCTTAATATCTGCCACTTGCCAGAAAATTATAACTCTACACCTATCGAATATAAGCTAGAAATATCACTTGAACCGACATCGTTCCACCTGAAAACAAAATTTATCTTTCGAAAGAGTAAGGCTTTTCAATCAGGATCCCAGTCTTCGCCAGCTTGCCATGATAAGATAAGCACAAGATGCAGACGAGTATGTAGCACTGGGTGGAACGATAATAACAGGGTTAAACACCAAGATCTGGAAGGAAACTTGTTGCAGTGTAACTTTGTCCACTACGAAACCTACACAGACACAGTGACTGCCACTCAAAGAACCGTCAATTAATGCTGGCTACGGAAATAATCGCTCTCTATTCTGTGAAGCATGTATGCACATTCGTGGATTTGTTCATCGCCGACAGACTTCATTTCGGTACAATACTTGAAAATATGCCACGGCCCTTTCACTTCAGAGATGGATAGTGTAGCCGATGAGGCGACCAGGCTACGGGCTGCAAGTCTTGCGATTACTGGAAATTGCAATAGATTTTTTTTTTTTGTTCACAGTGTCCAGAAGGGCTGTGGCGCACCCAGCTTCCTAGTCATTGAGTTTCGGCGGCTTTCCTGGAAGTACAACGGCAGGGCCGTTAAGCTGACCACTCACCTCCATCTAGTGTTGAGATTAAGAATGCGTGTAGCTATACCTCTGCTCCCTGATTTGCCATTATGGTGTGAACAAGGACAACTTTGCCTGTGAGGAATCCGTACTTCTACGATAGAACGCATCCTCACTGAGTATTGAGTTACCGAAGTTTCAGAGCAACGCAATGTTCTCAGTTTCAAATGTCAAAATGTTCTCAGGCTGTTTGACATTTACACCCCTGAAGATAAAAAGAAGACATTGTCTCGAAACGTCGGGAACCCAGTATGCCGTGACGCAGCCTCATATTCCAGAAGAATAGATACCTCATCCACAAGGCTGTGAGAATCTTAAAACTTGCAACACTGTCTTACCTCCAACCGCTTCCTTCTACATAATTTACCCGTACTTAATTAATCGCCCTACCATTCGATGGTATAAACTAGTGACAGCGTTGTTAAATAAACCGAAAAGCCATCACATGAAATGCTAAGTGTAGCTCCTCTGCATGTTAGCATGTAATTTAGAATACGATAGGATCTGGGTTCTGGAAAGGATCTGTTTCATTCCGTATTACATTGACAGTTTTGCTGAAAAATTACAGCTAGGCAGTGGCACCACGTCATGCCTAGTGTCACGTTAAGCTCAGTTCATCGCGTAACTGTAGCTGCTTTTCCAGTACTTCTCAATGTACTGTGGAGAGGAATTTTTGATGGAATTTGTTTCCAACAATTCCCCGTTGTAACATGAGTTGGCTCTATATGCCTTATAATTAATTAACCGCAGAATCTAAACGTGGACACTTGAAACGTTTTTGCTTGGAAGAAATGTTGTCATAAATTACGCAGAACATCTATTCTCACGGGAACTTCAACCGATGACAGGAACTAGGTCAAGCGTGGATCAATGTTCTCGTTAACAGATAAGACACAGTAGTGTTACCTAACGATCTGCTTAAAGTGGTCATCACGAAATGGCGTACAAAGAGACACTGGCTGTTCCAAGCCGTCGGTCACGCGACAAACGGACTTCACGTGTTCATTAACTTTCGCAGGACAAGGTCAGGGATTTCTGTACTTGTGTTAACGCCACTTACATGTGTCATTTCAAAGCACAGACAAAAACAATGTACCTTCACTGCAATAACGTATGAGACATCCTCCCATCCAAACGCGTCAGTGTTCTGTGAGGAGAGGAGCAATTGTAACCAAACTACAGTGTAAAGGTTCAGTTATCTCTCTACTTACCTAAACATCATAGCAGGGAAGCTGTGCAGAGGAGCTTACCTATAGCTTCATGTTTTCACATAGTCGCAAAAAGCACCTATTACCTTCATCTTGTCTGTCTGTCCGTCCGCATGTGTTAGCTCGGCTCCCACTGGATGGATTTTCATGAAATTTGATAATGGGGACTTTCAAGAACCAGTTACATTTTATTGTTGCCGACGACATAAAATCGCCAGGAAATCACTACTGACAGCAACATAATCAGCGCAACGATGCAAAAAGGCCATCTTGCGTTTCCGTGGCAAAGTTTCCAATAATGATTACATTATTGACGCTGCTTATTTTGCATACGAAGATTCAAAATAAAATGAGTATGTATACCGTCAATTACCACAGTTTTATATATGAATATTTATTACAGATTTATACTACATGTTTTGGCCTCTTTTGGCCACCATCCTGCACGAGCATATCCAGACACAAACATCACTAGGAAGAAGGATAATTGCAAACGTAATTGTTTTATGTTTGAAATTATCCTCCCTTCTAGTAATTTTTATGTTTATATATATATATATATATGTACACATATGATGGACAAAAGAAGCCCAAACACCTATACATTTATAATAAATAACGATACATATACAAGTTTTGTGACTGACGTTATATTTATTTATATATTATAGTTTATATATTTCACAATGGGACGTACCAACCAAATTTTATAAAGACTCAGTTCGTACCTCACATCGAACACTATATTCTTGCTTTAGGATGAACAATAAGTAAATATTTCAACTGAAGAACACGGTGTTCCCTGTGAGGTAAAAACTGAATCTGTTTATACAAGGACAGCCAATGACCTAAGCCGCTTTATATGGTTCACAAACACAAAAAATCTCCATATAATCTATTATTCCGAGCCAAAGGTTATTAGGCTGGTGGGACAGCAGCTGAAGTGTAAGCAGTACTAAATCCATATTCTGTACCTCAACAACGCTAAATAGAATACATTACTTTTCCATGGCAACAGTCGTTACGCGAACGCGTCACAATGTTACATTACACTATACTGCCTAACCCGTTTCACCTCAGCACTAGCTGGAGGTAAGTGGTCAGCTTCACGCCCCCGGCTGCTTTACCCGAAGAAAAGACTCCCCAGTATCCATTGGATATGAGCCTAGGTGAGAGCCAGAGTCGACCTCGACGGTGTGAAACAGAAAAATCTCTTGCCTCTGCAGTTCTTGCCGTAGCCTAGTCACTGTACAGAATGAATCATCCTGGCTCCACAAGCGAAGTGTGGGCACAGGCTTAGGAATGGCAAGTCCAGGAACAGCATTCGCAGCACGATCACAGCACTGCTCCATATTTATTCACCATGTATCACCTTCATCTTCATGGATAATAATCAACTGATCCAGAATTTTATTACAGGGTAACGTTTCCCGACACACTTATGTGTATCACGACCATAGAGCCACACATTACATAGGCCTGCTAGAATAAACAGCCTGCACTAAATTAGTAGGCAGCTAATGGCTACTTAGCGATCATTACCGAATTCAATGTCGCTACCGTCCTAATGACTTCTTATTAACAATAACATTAACTACTTAACTACTCTTTGCGTTTCATTTAATTTTATTGTTATTTATATTTAACCACGCCTGCTAAAATAAGCCTATCTGGTTCTGAGATAGATCACTTGAGTGGTAGACAGATGTATTCTGTGAAACACGTCTGCAAGCGTGATTTCAATGAATACTTTCAATAACATAATCCTTCGAATGCGTGAACCCTCAATCGTAGTACTTCCCACTTCACCATTTACAATATACTGAATTTTGCTCGTTTTAACAGTATCCGCGTTTTTCCTTCCTCCATATCTTCCAAAAGTCCACAGATCTTTCCTACTGCCGTGTTTTTGACAAACATACCCTAACCTCACCACCGCGAATGGTGAGGTATTGCTGTACAAATATTATGTCACGCTATAATCTCTGCCCTCCTTAGTTTATTCAGTGTTTGCAATATAGAACTGCTGTATTTTGTGGCTCATGAACAGTGAACTTTATGAATTATTTTAATTTGTGCCGAATGAATTTTCTTCAGATACGCGGAAGGAATTGCAAGACAAAGACCACGGGGGGAGGGGGAGGGGGGGGAGAGCCCCTCTTTTGCAGTGTTCAAAGTCAGTCTCTCAAATGTATCTTGTACACGGACGTCGATCGCATTTCTATCTCATTCATCACGCGTTTCTTTTATTTATGGCTGAAACTCGTGGTATGTATAAAATGCTGGATTTTATGGGTTCCACTTGATTTGGGACTAGAACAAAGACACACAGTCCTTTGCTTCGAACTAGTTCCTTAAAACAATAGTTTATTTTGGAGTACAAGAATGTGGGATGGTAGTCAATTTATAACGAACAAATAAGCCATTGCCCACCGTTTCAAAGGTGTTACAGGATCTGACGATCTTTCGTCCTTTTTTTTTCAGTGCATTGCGCACCGCACATCCAGAAAGCTGATGATCACCGTCACAGTGGGTGTGTTCCACGCTTGACAACGCAGACAGCAGTGGCTACAACAGATTAAGTTTCAATTCTTGTTTATTTAACCTTTATTTAACGATTCTGTCAGTAGCTCTAACTATATATTGCACAAAGAACTTAGGAATAAAAAAAATGCAAAAGACAGGCAATGTACATATAATCGTAATATTGAGGGACGTTTGTGTAGCCATTATTGCCGTTGAAAAACAATAACTATTACATATTCTGTGTGTGTGTGTGTGTGTGTGTGTATGTGTGTGTGTGTGTGTGTAGTCTTAGTTATACAGCATGCAGGGCGCATGCGCCGTACTGTATTGCCATCTGTGTCGTCTCTGGCTCTACCATATTTTTTCCACATTGTCTCAAAAACGGTACGATTTTTCGGGAATGAGCTACTGAATATAAGATGTGTGTTTTTATTTTCTCTGCAAATTTTGCTTGAAACCTTTCTCATTCTAAGAACAATAAAGCGAGATGACATTAATGTACATACGTCGTCACGTAAAGCACCCGTTATTCTTGCCAGATTTTAAAGAAACTTGAATTACGTCGACAGATTTTCGAAAAGTACTCAGATATCAAATGTCAGGATCCGTCCAGCGCGAGCGAAGTTGTTCCTTTCAGACAGACAGACAGAGAGACATGAAGAAGTTAATAGTTCCTTCACGCAATTTTTTGAACGCGCCTAAAACCAGAACTTCGAGTGTTGTTTGACTGTGCATCCTCATCATGTGATAATGTGAAATGCAAACTTGATGTAACAAAGTAATTTATTTATTTATCCTTAGCTCGACATGTTTCGGGCGCATACGTCCATCATCAGGAGCATTAGATGTTGAGTTGCAGTATATGGTTTTCTGCACTGTAAAGAATGAGACAATACGAAGCGTGTGTGTAGTGGCCGCATTCATAAAACCAGAACGTCCAGCGTCTCGGCCAACATTCGAACCGGGCATTTTCCGAACACAAGCCCAAAGTGTTACCGCTGGACCTTCTTGATAGGTTGACAGATGGTTAGCCGGTAAAAAAATTCCCCCATTAGTTCCCACGCTCAACCGGACGAATCCAGTCCATACTCTTCCTATTTGCTTAAAATCCATTTTAAATTTTTCCTCCAATTTAGGCTAAAGATATTAAATGATTTTTCACGTAAACCGACTAAAACTCTGCTTGCATCTCCCCCTGCGTGCTGCATTCCCCACCCACTCCAGCCTTAATTTTACAATCCCAATATTTAGTGAAGAGTATAAATTATAAAGCTCCTCATCATGTAGTTTTCTCCATCCACCCACTAACTCAACCCCTTTACTTACAATGGTCCTATCACTGCCTTGTTCTAGAATATGCTCAATGTTTTAATGCTATTATCTACTAAAGCTCTCCCTCGTTATTATGTTAGTTCCGTCTAGTGGATACAGCAGAGCAGGGTTCACAGTCTTCCCTGATGAAGGAACAGAAATTATTGTCGAAACTTTTCTTTAACCAAGGCGAGATGATGAAAAATATTACACGCATGTGATAATTTAACAAAAGACCTTTGTCACAGACGTTTAAAACACTCAATCTTCTTCTTCTTCTTCTTCGTCTTCTTCTTCTTCTTCCCTACGGCTCTGGCAGTTAGTCGCCAACCTCTCATCGCGGAGGCTAAGGTTCGATCCCAGGCCAGTCCACGTGAGATTTATGGTGGTGAAATTGGCAATGAGACAGGTTTATCTCCGAGTACTTCGGTTTTCCTCTGTAGGTATCATTCCACCAATGCTCCATAATCATTTTTTGCGATATGTTGCTCTCACAAGATGAACCATGGGCGAAGCCTGGGAACATTCCAATAACCCACACTTTCGGAAATAGGGGAGCACTTTATAGAAAAGTACTTTTACTTCTTTCATTAAAGTACCATTAACATTATTCGTCATCTGAAATCCAGGGATCTTTTACTGTGTCTTTACTCGCCACATATGTGTACTGAAAGATGCCAGTGAGTTACCTTCAAGATACAGTACCATGAAAGGAAAATAACTACGCAATAATTGACAATGTCACGTCAGTTTAATAACAACAGAAAATTTAGGGCCAATTTGAAGCGAATCCTTCAACCAAATTTCAGACAGATGAGACTGATATGCGTAGACCAGCTGGTATTCGTTTATAATCACTGCAAACAAGGTACGTTATTCTACTGAACTGTAGAATTAGTTACTTTGAACGCAAACATCACAATCGGCCACAGTTCTGGCAAACCACCTATAAGACTCACCCACAACCCCCAAAACCCCCACCCCGCCGCCACCACCGCCTCCTATATCACAACAGTCGCTACTTGGACATAAATCGTTCAAACCTGAATAAGAAGGTAACTTGTTTCTCCGAAACGTCGGTGTAAACCTACAACACCACAGATTGTCATAACACGAAAGACTAGACAATGAACACCTCCTGGCGTAAGAACCTTAAAACACGCGCTGTAAAAATTATACTGAACAACAATACCACGGCATGGCCTTAACGATGGAAAAACCCCATATATTCCACCAAAAAAAAATATGTTTTGTATGATTCTAAGACAAGTAAAGATTATTTCCCTATAAAGCATTAAACGGTTGGTCCTTGAAATGGAAAAGGTTTGGATTGAATGTTGATTTAGAAATTTAATTTTAAAAACAATTTTCACGAAACTAAGGCTTCGATGGTTTAGGAATAAATAGGCTATAATGAACACACACTTAACTATCTTTATCGTTGCACCGTGCAGTTTGTAGTTTATTTAAGTAACACACCAACAAATGTACACATATTTTCTTTAATAACCTAAAATTTACATTAAAACACTTAAAACGCTCCTACATGTTTCGATCATACGATCATCCTCAAGGAGCCATACC
>Ga0136643_10012330_pt1 | contig 12727 bp, 4 predicted proteins | sample TergutLab28metaG_FD_96883 | JGI IMG/M metagenome (GOLD analysis project Ga0136643, IMG submission 96883) | Labiotermes labralis P1 segment gut microbial communities from Petit-Saut dam, French Guiana - Lab288 P1 (version 3) (version 3) | ecosystem: Host-associated > Arthropoda: Insects >...
TAAAACCTTGTTATTTTAAGACATTTCTTGTTTTACTAATAAAAATTTGTATAAGATTGTTTACACTTATATATTGACGCATGAACTTATATGACATGTTCTATATCCTGAGGGTTATACCCCCTTTTTGGATCTACCAAACACGAAATAAATGAAATGAAATGAAATGAAATGAAATGAAGAGTAAATTGGCAGGGGGTTAAACCAAACAGGTGTAAAACAAGGGCTTGGTGTATTCCATTAACTTTTTGTTGCTAAATCAAATGTAGTCTTGATGTGTGCAGGGTAACCAATGGAGCACTTGCATGAAGCATGAAAATTACAAAATTTTTAAATTATTCTTTCCAGTGGTATGCATTACCTTTTTATGTGCCTGTTACTTCCTTACCAATAGATTTTTGTAATCACATCATTTGTAATCACTCATATAGGTTTTATCATGTAATCAACATTATGTCTTTTTAGTGTAAGACTGACAGATGATTCCATGAAGCCTAGTGATGAAGTTGTGGATCAAGTCAGTGCATAATGCATCTTGCTTAGTAGATACATTAAACACAACTTGCATAATGTAATACTATACAGATACCTTCTGTGTGTCAAGATGTATTAGCACATCTTTAGCAGCAACAGTGGCTCATCACCAAGTTACTGATGATCAGCTTTATCTGGAGCGTGTAATTGAGCTGAGTCATGTACATAGGAATTATTTTATAGTCTGTCCATTCAGTTAAATGTATTTTTAAGTAAAAATGAAATTATGTGTCCAGTGATTGTTTCTTCTTGATAAGCTATATGACTTTAACATTTTATGTGGAGGGGTGATTTATAATAATCAGCCCCACATAAAACAACACTGAAATCGTCCTGAAGTTATTAATATATTCAATTACCCCTTATGTGTGTACCTAACCAGTACAATGATGAGTATGTATAGGGGACATGGGGAGCCAGGTATAGCATGGTCAGTATAGTGACTAGGCTACAGAGTGGATAATCCAGGGTTCAAATTGCAGTGGGGACAAGAGATTTATATCCTCTCCAAGACATGCAGACTGACTCTGGGGTCCACCCAGCTTCCTGTTAAGTGAGTACCAGGTTGTTCGCCATGGCATGAAGTTGACTTCACACCTCCATACCATGCCGAGGTTAAAGATGAGTGGAGCTATAAATATATGTCCCATATATGCCTTCATGGGGTAGATAGGGACAAATTTATCTTTTTTTGTACAGGACATGGGGTTTTAGTTCTACTTGTGCTATACTGTAGTACAGGGTGGGACTAATGGTCACCTTCACATTCTAGCCAACTTTATCCCCAAGAAAGGAATTTTGTATTCATAAGATAGCAGTCTGAGTGGGTTTCAAAATTTGTCTGGATATAATTTTGAAGAATGATCCTTGCTGGAAGATGAACCTTGACTCTCCATACTCTATTCATTTGCTTTGTTAAGTTTTCCCTGCTTGAAAATATTTAATTAAGATCTTCAGATTGTACCATTGCATCATAAATATCAGACCACTTATACAGTAAGTCCAAATGTTTTTCTTTCTGTGGAGTTCCTCACGATTTATTGCACGTAATACTGATGTCTGAATTTTAAACGTGGCATTCCCAGATCCACAGACACCTGCAGAGTATTCATAAGAACCATAAGAGTTTCTGTGAACCCTTATTTATATCAGATGGCATTATGTTGAAAGAAAACAGACAAAACTTTGTAAAGATATTCCAAGTGTTTTTCTGGAGAAGGGGTATTGAATAGGAGCCATAAGATTTCCTCTGAATCCTTACTGATATCAGAGAGAATTAGTGTAAAAACAGAAATAACCTTGTGAAGATATTCCATGTGGTTCTCTTTAGAAAGGGTATTACATGTGGAACCATTAACACTCATGACTGACATTTCTTGTTTACAGTGTAATGAAGTGTGAGACAGAGGATCATATTGCTTTGCAGGAGAAACACCATCCAGGAGGAAATGAATCTCGAAGGGCAGAAGGAGAGAGTCATGAATCTCATGGTATGTTATATTCCTCAGAAAACCCCATGACTTAACCTGTGATAGCCAAGAAATAAAATCTCATGGAACTGCTGTATAAAACACAAGAAAGTAACAGTAGGACTTTTATTACTAACTTTATTCTTCGTATAAAGTGCTACAGTCCACTATGGGCCTTGACTTCCATCACAATCTTCCTCAATTCCTGATTATTTCTGACCATTGCCTGCTTGTTTATTATTCCAATTATATTTAAGTCCTCTTCAACCTTGTATCTTCATCTCGTACTTGGTCTTCATCAATCCTATGTTCTTTGCATTAGTAACTTCATTCACAGTTGTGGAAAAACCTTGATTTTTTTTGTCTATCAGATAGCAATGTTAGTATACTGAATGGTTGATTTGAATGGGGCATTAACCAATTATAAACATTGTCGGCAATTACAGATTATAGGATTTTATGAAGTCATAAATCTAAATGATGTTGATTTCTTAAAATGAGACCAGTTTTTCAGTATTACATATGCATTTCTGAACTTCTTGTAAACATATTGATATGCACTAAGTTTTGCGAATATAATGGATTCTTCTGGTTGTTCATGTGTTAAAAGGCATATCTATTACTTGACATTTGACCTCAGCCCCTGTTACATTTGTTTGATTTAGGAAACAGCTTATGGGTTTCATAAGGAGGACTTACAATATCTGGAATATTATGCATTTCAGTGATTCTTTCTGCAAGAACCATCTTTATGAAATTAGCATAACCTTATTTTGTGGGTTATTTAAACTGAAGGTATATTATACTTTGTAGGGAATACATTGCAGCCTATACTTAAGTTTATAGAGGCCTGTATCAGTAGATACTAAATTGAAAACTTTATTTGTAGAAATCACACTATAAACAAAAACAGAGGTAACTGCTAAAGGTAAATTTGCCTCTTGTCCTCACCACCATAGCACAGAGATATGTGTTGGAGTGGAAGTAAAACTGTGCATGTTCTTAACCTCAGCACTAGTTGGATGTGAGAATTTACCTTTCATTGATGTATGTACTTATAACAGGAAATCTAAACTGTAGCATTTTCCATCTCATGAAGCAGCATGATTGGTTAATAAAAGTAGTTTGAATTATGGGAGTACAGTTTCCAGCATGAAAGGGACAGGCTAATTTGACAGTACTGGTAACTGCATAATTATACTCATAGAAACACAACCCTCACTTGCTGTTTACTTCTGCCTGGCATGCTAACCACAGTCATACCAGTGGTCACCTGTTGCCATCTAATGTCAGTCCTACTATGGATGCTCACAAGTCAATCAGTCACCACTTAATTTCTATGGGATACGTTTACTGTTTCAGCACCAACATTTGGAACCCGGTCTCAGCGATGGTGGGACAGAAGGTTTACTCGCCGTGAACGCCGTTCACCATACTACTGCACAAGAAGGATCAGACGTCCAGCAGCCACTGTTGTAACTCTGATGCTGGGAGTGGCTGCAGTTGCTGTATTAATTGCTACCATTGCATACAATGCTACACGTAAGTACCTATATCACATAGTATGTATTCTTTTACTGTGTGAAAAATGAAATATAACTATTTCAGCAGTCTTCAACATTATTCCTCCTGTGATGTACCTGCTGATCAATACATAGGTATATGGATATATAAAGATCAAATGAAAGTGGTTTTGTGGATTAATATTTTAGGCTTATATTTTTATGCTGTAAACTTTAAAGAGCTTGCTGTAATTTCAGGTCTAATGATATTACTCCTTTTTCTATATGTGGTAGCATGTGATGGCATGCATATGTGGTTTGAGTGCATGTATGTGTAATATGCCCATATGCACTACTAGCAGCCCCCTCACTTTTGGGGGGGGGAGGGGGAGGAAGGAATATTGACTCCCATTTGCTGGGACAATCCTCTTCCCTCTTACAAACTTTCACAGCTGTAATGGGTAAAATAACCTCCCACTGTCCATATGACAGACATTTTCTTCTTTTCTCTCCAACATCCTCTTGAAACAATTCAGTCATCCTGAAGATGGAAGCGGTATGTTTCATCGAAACACTGGGACATTTAACCACTATACAGTGCAGATACCCAAAAGAAGACCATCACTGAAGTGTACTTGTAATTAGAGCTACTGTGTAGTGTTCTGAAAGAAGATAAAAATGGTATATATTGTCAGTAAACAACATTAGTAAACATAATAGGATGGCTTTGAGTAAGATGGTATACACTGTAGCTGGTGAGAGTGATGTAACTGAACTGAGCAGTGTTTTTTGTGTCACTTAATAGTAAATTGTTCCCTCTGGTCTTAAATTGTTGCCATAACTCCGACTTGGATTTCTTCTCCTAAAATTTGTGTAAATTTGGAATTCATCTGCATTACACTAAGAAAATTTTGTTGGTCCACACTTTCTTTATTAGGCAGTACAAACAATCTCATATGTATGTTATTAAGGTCCCGTCCAGACTGGCTCTGTCGCCCACCCAGCCTCCTATACAATGGGTACCGAGTGTCTTTTCCAGAGGTAAAGCGGCCGGCACATGGCGTTGACCAACCACCCCCATCTAGCGCCAAGGTTAAAGAAAGAGTAGAGCTATACCCGTACTCCCCCTCTGGGCCTTTGTGTCCTGCTCTAGAGTGAACTTAGTAATGATTGATATTTCCACTTTTGTTTCAGATATTAAGGACAAACTTTATCTGCTTCACCAGTATATTTACAATACCAAATCTGAACCAAATAATGTGGCTACCAGTGGTGATTTGGAGACTGAAATGTTCTTCCGTAATCTAGATGAGGATCATATCTGGAATATAACTGAAATCAGTACATTCTCTCCTCCTCTTCATAATACTCCAGAAGGAATATCCAGTGCAGCCCAGAAGACTTTACAAAATGATACAGTTAGTGATCCTGTCCACGAGTTTGTAGTTCCATACAATGAAAGTAATTATGTATTTGTTCCTCCTAATAAAGAGAATAATTCTTCAAAACTGCATGAAGATGCAGAAACACACATGCATCTTGAACTCATGAAACAAATCACTTCTGAACAGAACATGACAGTGGAGTCAAAGAATCTTTACTTTGTACTTGGCCTTCAAGAAGAGAAGAATCTAAGTTCAGTATCTGTTCCTATGGATCACAGTCCCTCTAAACTCTATAAACAACATATTCGAAGAAGACGTGAAATTCACACTGGTGATAAAGATAATAAATGTCCTGAAGTAAAATGCCAAAGGATTTTAAAGAAAATTTCTGACAAAATGCACAGCCTTGAAAGTAGGTTTGAGTCTCTCAAGCACTTTATTTCAGAACTGAAAGAACCATTTGAAGTATCTGAAGAAAGAAATATTGAATCATCAAGCCCCAAAGCTGATTTTATGGCGGAAATAAATCCTTCTGAAAATAACGTTTCTGAAAATACGAACTTGCTGTCTAACAGGTTAGAAGATAATAATTTGGAAGAGGAAAGTGAGAGGGTCATGTCAGAAACGCAAACAACCAGGAATGGTGTAGCTGAACATACTAGCCCATCTGATGATGATACTGAGATATCGACGTTGCCAGTGAAGTTTTCAGAGACTGAGCTCAGAAATATATTCACCTCCATGTCAAATGTGATAAAATTTGGCACATACTCAGAATCTGAAATGTATGTTAGTTCATCTAAACCCACATATACAAATCCTCTTGGTGGAAGAACTATACCCAAAGAACTAGATGAAAGTGATAGAAATGATGTTTTCTTAACTCCAGTAACACAGTCTGAAACAACTCTACATGATCTATATACAGACATTTATCATACAGAACCTAAAGTGACAGAAAGTGTGGATGTTGACACTGCAGCAGGGATTAAGATATTTTCTTCCAGTTCTGTATATGAATATAGTACTGAGAGAGCTGTTCAGTCTCATCTTATACCAGAAAATGTACAGAATGAATATGAATACAGAAATGCAGATGAAGACAGAGATGTGAATGATAATGAAGGTACTACACATGTTATCACTAGTTCCTCTGAATATTTGAATGTAGATAACATTTCACAGACAACTGTACAGGGGAAATTAGAATATATATGGGAAGTGGAAAAATCTGACAAAACCAGTAAAACTATAATACCCAGTAGAGATCAGTACATTGAGAGAAATACTGATGAAACCAAGGACTTTGAGAGTGTAACAGAAATATTGGACAAAGAATCACATGAAGTAATCAAAAATAACTTTGTAGCTAACACTATTGGAATAAACAACAACAAAGAATTAGGTATAAAATATTCTCTTGTGACATCTACGCAAAGTGACTCAGAGAATGATAACAAAAATGTTATGACAGTAAGTAATGCATACAAGAATAGTAAGAACTCTCCAGCAACACCTACAAAAGAACGAAACGAAAATGAAGTTTTCGGTACAGCAAGTATTAAGATGTATAACTACAGTGAAATGTCTCGTGAGGTAACTACACAAAGCATATCACATGAACAAAGAGGGAACGAAGATACATCAATTACCGTTGATATGGGTAGTACTGAACATTCATTTGGAGCAATGACAGTGGAAGATCTGCAAGAATATGACAGGAGTAAGGATTATGTCACACAAAGGACTGAGAAAAATAAGTACAATGAATATGAAACAAGTGAGAGTTCTCTTGGATCAGCTACACAAGAAGTACCATATGAAGAGAATAGAAATTCTATTTTTGCAACCAGTACCATTGCAGATGACTACAGTAAATATGGAGATGTGAATGATCTTGAATCAACAACATGGAAAGAATTACAAAAACAGTGGGAACATGAAGACTTCTTTGCCACAAATTCTGAGATAGTTGATCAGAGCCAGTATGAAGGTGCTGAAATTCCTGTTCCTGTATCTACACATAAAGACTTCCAAGACATAAGTACGAACGAAAGCACTGTGACCAGTACTTTTCAGACAGATTATTATACTGAATGTGAAGATACTGAAAACTCTCTCCAGACAGCACAGATGGGGTCACATGAGATGAATACAAAAAAAGACACTGTAATAACCAATACGGGGGTAGAGAAATACAGTGAAAATGGCTCTCTTGCAGCAGTGACACAGGTAGGATCATACAAACAAAATACGGTTGAAACTATAATAACCAGTACTGATAGTCAGAGTGAATATGTATACACTGAAGGCTCTACACAAAAGGATTTGTTACTTCAAAATAAAACTGGAACTCCTGCTGTGGACAGCAATAACTATGATTACAATGGCCATGCTGAAAATACTCCGTATACGGAAGGTCTTCAAGAATTAGGAATTACTGGATACGTGAAAATGGCCCATTCTGAGATGGGTGTACATGAGGACAGGGTTAGTACCTTTCCTATGCAGGAAGAGTCAAATGAAAACAATAGCAAGAGAGAGAGAGATGTGACTGAATACTGGAGTTATGAGAATTTTAAAGACACCACCTATGGACATGCATATGCTTACACAGAAACTCTAAGTCAAGAATCTGTCAATACAGGTGACACTGTAGATAAAAATGAGATGAAAATTAGTGAGACAAATAAAGGTAATTTGCTTGCACTTACAGCAGAATCACATACTTCAAGAACAGATAGGACTGTGATGACAAATATGTCAGAGAAATCTACAAATTTACCAAGATCTTCCACATCTGAGGAAGTTGAAAGCAAGAGAAGCAAAAAGTCTGATTACATTTCAGTTGAAAATGAACGTAATACCAAATCTGTAGCTCTGGATAATGCAAACACTGGGCCTGCTGTTCTGAAAGAAGGTATTACAAATAATCAAAATGATAATACTTCCAGGATGAGGGAAAAAGCAGAAAGTAGAAGTGAAACATCGACTGATATGATACCCCATAGTAATTGTAATGAAGGAGGATCTGGTGTGCAAAATGACACATTCACAAACATTCAAGACATTGGTACTAGTGTTAATGAACCACCACTGAAATCTGACAGTTATATATATACTAAAGAATACAATTGGAAAACAGACATCAAAGAAGAAGCAAAAAATGGTATAAAAAATTTAAATTCATATGCAAGACCTGCTGATGCTATGGGGACCTCACACACACTAGACAGTATTAGTTCTAACAAGCATAAAAATACAGGCAGTCCAATTGACTTTTCATCTCAGTTATCAGCTACATATCAGCCATTTGTTCGTGCAAATGAGGACTTAGCTATACCAACACAGTTTGGAAATGGAGCTGTTGATGAGGTAGTTAATACCAGCCAACAAGATGAGCATGTTGCAGCTGTTCTTGTACCTCCATATTGGATTCCATATCCAATGTGTGTCTACAGAATACCTGTTGGTTCTAAAATTTTGACAGCTGGACATGCTTCTCCATCCAAAGGAGAGAAACTCGATAATATTCCAAATAGTGATAATGAGATTGATTCTAATGATTTTCCAACATGGGAGCCACTCACTCTAGGTTGGCAGCAGCAGAATCAGCAGCAGCAGTACCCACAACAGCAACAAAAACGACAGCAAAAGCAGCAGCAGCAGTGGCTTGATGATTATAACTTGGACTCTCAGTGGTACTATCCAGCAGGCCCTGGAGACCAGTTTATCTACCCAGGAGTGTTAGCAACTCGTTATACACAATCAGGAGGCAGGCAGACATCACCCCAACTGTACCTATACTGTGCGCCAATGATTTCTCCTATTTTGATACATCCTCCTCCCTCTAGGTCCATACTACCTAGTTCTGGCTTCCAGCAAACTGACAGTGGTGTGGAACCAGATGACAGTATTCGCACATATTTTAGCCAAGCTAGGCAAGAATTTTCAAATGAGAAAACCTATACTGAAGAATTATTGAGTTTGCAGCCAAAGGAAGCAGGTAAAAGAAATTTCACATAGTTATATATAGACATGTTAATTCACATTGAGATAGTCAAATAATGACTTACATTGCTAGGAAATTCTCAGAGTAGTTACTCGTTTTAGTTGTATTTGTAAACTATGTTCAGAGTACACATAATTGGTAATGGCATATCTGCACTCTTTTCATGTGCAGTTTGCTATTGAACATTGTTTGGGCTGCCTTGCGATTCTTAATGTGATGCTCCCAGAATTTTGTTTCATGATAAAAAGAAGAGCATAGTCATAAGCTTTTTGTTGCCATCATCTAGGGCATTACACAGTATATTTCAGCCCTATTACAGCAGCTTGTCCTTCAGTTATGCTGAAGTTGGTTTGAGTTAAGTACATAGTGCAGAACTTATGAGAAGTACAGTTACTGCTGTTTATGTCCATGAACCGATTCAATTCTAAGAGATATGGAAACAAGCCACAGCAGGCATGTATAAATGAGCACGTAGTAAAATTTGCTGAATATTATCACTGAATTTGAATGGTTTTGAGAGAAAATGCAGTTTTATTAGATACTTTTGTTGCAGGAGAATGCCTGTCTGGTACAGCTGCATGTCAGGATGGCTCAGCATGTGTGAAAGAGATACAGTGGTGTGATGGGGTTGTTCATTGTAACGATACAAGTGATGAGAGGAACTGTACATGTCAAGCCAGACTGGATAAGGACCGGTTGTGTGATGGATATTTTGACTGTCCACAGGGCGAAGATGAATTAGGCTGCTTTGGTATGTATTTGACAAGTTATTTTAGAAAAGCTGTGAATACATGTCTGCATGTATCTCCCACAGTATGGAATGACACAGTATATCACAAAAACAAAAGCCTTCTTGTATGTTAGTGTATGATTAATAATAATTTCAAAGCAAAATATGTAAAAAGAGGTGCATAACATTTAAAATACTTTACTTCTGCTCTCTTGATGTTCGATTGCTGTACACTTGACATGTTTACCGAACTGATTAAGATTTGTTAACTGTCTTGTGCTGTGACACATATTAGGCCAGTGGCTTTGTCTTGCGACTATAGGAGTTAGAAATAAAGGTAAGTGTAAGATATTGAACATGGATTTGTATAATGAGTGTCATATTTTAATGATTTACTGAGCTCTGTATAAATACATGTGTTCTAGAATCAGAATGTAAAATAATGTTTCGTGACCCCCTCAGAACAGCTCCGATCCAAATTTGGTTGTGACTCGTGGTTTAAGTGACCCTGGTATAGATTGCAATGAAAAGTGATGCTCTGCTCACAGAATATTTCAGTAACAGTAGAGGCTGTCACTTAGCTATATAGACTCCAAGCTTAAAAATTACATTTTTCTGAAGTCATGATTGTGACTCTATGCAGCTGAGGCAGCCACAGAAGTAACACCTTTTGAAGGCTGGATTTATGTCACTCAGTACAGGATCAAGTGCTAGCTTATGTGAGTGTTGCAATAAATATTTGTCTTGTATAACAGAAGGAATTTCATGACTGGCTGAACTTCTGAAGATGGGTTCTGCTCCATTTAGTTATTTTGTTGGTTAATTTCTTAGTCAGTTATTTAACTGTTTAATTTGTTAGTTAGCTAGATGTGCTTCTGTAAAATAGACTGGTATAAGTTATAAACTGTTTTATATTTGTGTGAGACTTGGCCTTGAACATTGAGAGAGGAACACAGGCTGAGGGTGCTGGAGAATAGGGTGCTAAGAAAGTCATTGGGCCCAAGGGGGGCAAGGTAATAGGAAAGTGGAGGAAATTGCATAATGGGGGAAATTCATGATTTGTACACCTCACCAAATATTATGTGGATGATAAAATTAAGAAGGAGATGGGCAGGGCATATGGCATGTATGGGGAGGGCAAAGGTGCGGTAGGATATTCATGGGGGATTCTGATGGAGGAAGACCACTTGGAGGACCTAGACATAGTTGAGAGGATGTTATGAAAATGGACCTTAAAGTATTGAGTTGCAAAACATGGACTGGATTGATCTGGCTCATTATGACAGGAAAAAGTGTTGGGCTCTTGTCAATGCAGTAATGAACGTTTGGGTACCATAGAATTCAGGGAATATGTTGACTAGTGAGGAACTCTTAGCTTTTCAAGAATGATTCTGCTCTGTGATGGAGAACTTTAGTTACGAGTTATTTAAAATTCAGGTTAACAGATACAATGTTAAATTGGCTGCAGAAACTGTCCACACAAAAGAAAGAGTAGGATTGGATGATGGAGTATGGAGTGGATTCAGCTGGCTTAGGGTAGGGAAAAGTGGTGAGCTCTTTCAAACATGGTAATAAAACTTTGGGTTTCCATAAAATGTTGAAAAATTCTTGACTAGCCAAGAATCTATTATCTTCTCAAGAACAACCCTGCACCATGTAGTTAGTTAGGTATTTAGAATGAAACTTTGGTACTGGGGAAGGGGGAAGCATTGTAGACTCTAAAATGCAGAGATTGATCAGAGCTATTCAAATTCATTTAGACTCTCAATGAACTGAATGGCTTTCATTAGTGAAATTATATGATTGTCTATTGTTATTAAAAATGTATTTTTAGGTTGTAATGTGACATCATTTAGCTGTCAAGATTGGGATCGACATTTTCGGACAGCTACATGCTTGCATTTGGAGCAGCGCTGTGATGGCGTAAAAGATTGTCCCAATGATAGAGATGAAATGGATTGTTTATTGTTAGAAGAGAAAGTGGCACATCACCATGTGAGTGACCTTCTTCTGTACTCACCACTCTCTAATATTTAAACCATACACTGTTAAGAAATGTGTGGAATATACCTGAAGTAATTAAGTTGCATATTATTGGTTATGCCTCTTCCAGGAGAATTCCTCACTCTCAGTATTTTAACACAAATATAGTTGTAAAATGGACACACACTACTAGTACAGAAGGTGAAAACTGAACACTTTAACCTTTAGGAGACAGATATAAATGTCAATTGTATCTTGTGATGGCCTGAGTTGTATTGGTTTTGCGTGGACATTTAAATTACTACCAAGTAAAAACACAAAGACCAGCATATGGCATGCTAGGGCTTTTCCTTTTGGAATTTAGGCACCAGCATATGGTCACGTAGGATGACAAAGGTTAAATATTTGTATTGGGACTTTTGTGTTAAAATCATGTCATTTTTTCAAGAGAGGAATGACTTTGTTCACAAATGTGCACATCATGAAATATTTTTCTTTTCAAGACCCATAACTTTTAATTGTGATGTTTTTCAGCCGTTTTAATGTAAACTAAGTAACAAAATACTAGGTCACAATTATGTAAATCTTGCTTCAGTTACTTGAGACATTGTATCTGCAGATATGGTAATGTTTGTATTAGGACTCCTACAAGTGTTCATAAACATCGACTGGCTATAGGCTAGAATTTGAAACTTAACAGGGACAGGGATTTGTACCTTCATGACCACATTGGGGCAATTCGCTCGCACATCACACAAACAATATTTTCAAAATTCAAAAAAGAATTATAAGAATTATTACTAATTCCATTAGTTGTGATACATGCTGACAACTATTTAAACACTTACAAATACTTTCACTACCATCACAATACATTTTCTCCCTGCTTGTCTTTGTAATTAAAAATAGAGGTTTCTTCCAATCCAACTCTGAAATTCACAACCTAAACACACGTTACAATCGAAACCTACATTTACCTTCCACAAACCTTACATCAGTTCAGAAAGAAGTGCTGTTTTCTGGTAGTAAAATATATAATCACCTACCATCAAACATTAAAGCCCTATCAAACGATGCTAAGCGTTTTAAATCCGCATTAAAAAATTATCTCA
>Ga0136643_10012333_pt1 | contig 12725 bp, 9 predicted proteins | sample TergutLab28metaG_FD_96883 | JGI IMG/M metagenome (GOLD analysis project Ga0136643, IMG submission 96883) | Labiotermes labralis P1 segment gut microbial communities from Petit-Saut dam, French Guiana - Lab288 P1 (version 3) (version 3) | ecosystem: Host-associated > Arthropoda: Insects >...
AGTTCCCCTAAGACAACCTGAAGATGGCCAGTACAGGCCGAAACATGTAGTTGTCCATTATATAGTCATTAAATACACCTCATGTGATACAGTTGTGTTTGACTACATACAATTTTCCAAGTTCTGTGAAGATGGTGCTGAATATTCAAGCCATATAACTACAGGGCATGTCCTGATCAACCCTGTTTTTTATTCTTCTAACAGGACAGATAAGCCATACAAACTATAATATCACTCACCAGAAAAAGGCCATAGAGTGCTCGAATGTTGCTGGGGCTAAGCTTCAGTGCAAGGCAGTAGTGGGCTCGTGCCAGCTCCATGTTTTCAAAGCCCCCCTGTTTAAACAGACAAATCACAATGTATTGATTCATGCCTTGAACAATTACACAATAATAAAATACCACTGCTTGAATAAATGTACCTACAATTCATCCTATGTATCAGCTATGTAACCTCCCTAGCTGAACACTGTATTTCTTCAGTAATAACATCCTTATCCACAGTTACAATACACCTGCCTACTCTCCATGACCAGGGAATTTAAAATCTCTATATCCTGACAATATGAGTTAAATAGGTATAGGTAATGATATTGGATAAAAATGAAGAGACTAGGCTGGTATCACTGTAACATTACATTTGTATGGAAGATATCTTTATTTTCAGACTGAGCAAACACTGATTTTTTTTCAAGCCTTTCTCTCACTTTCTGGATGCACATATTTGGATTAGACAATTAAAACACCCATGACACCTCCTTCCTAACCCACTCATAATCCTTCCAACTTATTTAGCACTGCAAACCAGGAGAGCTCAGAGAGCATAGAGGCCAGGGTATGGGATGGAAAACCACACAGCCAGGTGGAAAAGAGGTGGTGAAGTTTTGATTCCTGATACAGACAAAGGCTTTTCCTGTCCTCACCATGTCCAGACCACCTGTAGGGCCCATCCAGCCTTCTAGCCAATCAGAAAGTGCCTATGGTATGAAGCTGATCTCTCACTACCATGTAGTGCTGAGGTTAACAATAATGTGTCCAGCTATTCCTTGACTGTCCCATATATCTTTATTGTGCAATGCGTAACTAAGCATTGATGCAACTTACCTTCTGTGGTTCAGCATTATCAAATTCAAATAATCAAGCAGTCCACTATGAAAAGGTGACCTAAAGATACTGGCTCCAACTTACTGGACTGCATGTCATCTTAGAATGAAATTTTGATGTGAAAACCTCAAATCTTAGAACCCGAGTTAATTATCTCTCTACTAGAAGATGTACACAAAATGTCTTCTTTTCTTTTCAGTTCATCCTCTTATTAATGTCAAATTCAGTTATATTTTGCAAATTTCAGGTCAACAAACTTTTTGTGTGTCCACTCATTCATGTACTCTTGAAGCCCCAACATACGAGGGCGGGCTGAAAAGTTTTGCCTCCTCTGTCATATTTTTTTATTAGAGTACTGAAAACTGGATAAATTTGGTTTCACGCAGTCATGCAATATCTCCCATCCACCTTAGGTCAACCAAACCTGAACCCACAGCTATCCATAACTCTAGTTCATTGTCAGTCGAAATGGAAGGCTGTGAAGACGTGCGTTTCAAACGTGCCATTGTCTATTTTCATTGTTACACCATGCATGCTGCCACAACACCCAACTTGTACAACGAAATTAATATGCGACTATTTCTAGTGTGACTTTAGCAAGGAATATATAGCTCTCTGATGATGGTCTTAGGACCGAAACGTGTAGGAGCGTTTTTAATGTATTAATGTGTAAATTTTATATATGTGCAGTAGTTGGTGTAATAATTGAGTGCCATTGTCTAGCTCTTGGCTGCAGAAAAAATTCCTCCCCTCAACATTTATCGCTATATGCAGCCAGTGTATGTGGATAAATGTGTTGATGCAAGCAGTTAGACATTGGGTGTGGCAGTTTCAGTAAGAAGTGGGGGAAGAAAGTTTGTGTGATGAAGAAAGGTCAGGAGGCCAGTGACTGCAACAGATAAGAGTCAAAAACTGGTTGAATGTCATTAACAGTGTATTGAAGTTGCAGGAGATTATATGGAAAACTGGTTATGCACGGTTGCAGGTAAATCTATTTTTTTTTTTTTCCCCCGTTTCACTTAAATATCTCATTTCCTTCACTTTTTCTTTAGCTGGAGGCAAAACTTGTCAGACCACCTTCATTTAATCTGTATTGTTACATAAGTTTAAAATCTGTGACCTGCGTGTAGCGGATCTCGGCATATCGCTGGTGTAGCAGGTGGTTATGTGGATTATGAAGGATGAGCTCCTCCATACAGAAAGCTGCTCGGGCAAAATCCTGCTCAATGAGGTACAGCTCACATAATTCTTGCCAAGCCTCCTGGTCACTCATGAACCTGAAACAGGTGGGCATGTGAGCAAAGTCATTCTATGGCTGTATTTTATCACCTGGGAAGAGGAAATCCTATGGTACTACAGAGCTGGCTACTGGATTATAATATGAGTAATAATATTGATATTAATGAAATGTCAAGCTTGGCCAGATAAACCATGTGCATGCAGCAACGGTATCCATGCATGAACAGTGGGAGTTTAGTAGAACATGACAACACAAACAGAACAGCAAATGGATTTAATTTCTGTGTCTAATGCAATCAAAGTTACATGAACTAGACCAACTCTGCGGTAGCAGAATACATCACTGAGCCCTCTCCAGGACCAGCTGATAACCTCTGAAACCATTTCTTTGAGATCCATTCAACCATTATCCTCCTACCTTCTTGGGCTTCTAAGATGCTGCTTTCCAAGAGGCTTCTCCGCCAAAATTCTAAGTGCATTTGTTGTGTAATATGGTTTATATATTTGAAACAATTTCCAACCTCTAACAGTAATAGGTGAGGGCATCCCTTTGGTGTCCTGGTATTTCAAACATCTGTAATTTATTTTCTTCTGCTTATCACAACATGACACTGTGTTAACATTTCATAACCCGCTAATATTCCTCATCCAACCCCCATACTGGAGGATTACTCCTTGTCAGTTGTCTGCAACTTATTATTCAGTATAATCCAATCTGCCCTCCATATATGGAAGGACAAGTGGCATGCTCTAGTGAACACGGTAATAAACCTCTCCAGAGTCTATGAAATGTTGGGAATTCCTGACTAGCAGAGGAACTGTTAGCTTCTCAACAAGGACTCTGCTCTACAGTTATTCATTTGGTTACTTGGACTCTGTCCTCAGCAATGGTAGGTGAAGAAGAACTAATTAAGATCTGCAGTAACTGAACTTCCAAATTTGTGTTCTGGGATGTGGTTTTTAAGAGTAACAGTGAGTGCCATATGAACTATGAACATCACATAATTATACCTCAGCACTTCAAACAGAACACCTGAATGTGTCAGTTCTGGCAGTGACATTAATTAAGTGCTGCTGTGTTTTATGTACATACATAAAATCCACAGTTTAACTTTTAGGTACCATGCATCCTATATAGAGGACAGACGTACTGCTACTCCCCAGAGTACACTTTTTATATATTTAGTCAACAAATATATTTAATTATTTTTTAGACTTTCTCTCACCATCTTCGTTTATTCCTCAACAAAATATTGTGTATTTCCTAATGTTACCCTTCTTGGTTCATAAAATATTCACATTTTACATAAATGATGCACTGAACTGTAAATGTCCAGTTCCAGGGCCAAAGAGAGGGCCCTTTTTCCCCTCCTAATGTAGCAAGTCATTCTTACAGTATCACATACATACAACAGGTGGCAGTGATTGCCAGAAACATTTGGTCATAATGAAATCGAGCGGTACCTACGATCAGGTTGGTACTGTAAGCTTGACCTTTAGTGACAAGAAGTTACTTGAAGGTACTTACGTCATACACCCTATCACATAATGTTTCAAGCCGTCATGACATGCATATTGAATGCAACTATTGACTTCAGAGGATTCCTCAATAGTTATAAAGTATAAAAATGGGACAATGGAAGGGTTAACTGTGGAGATTGCAGTCAGAGACAGGAAATATCAAGTGTTCCAGTCGGACTTGCATCAAGTTAAAAAAAATCATAAGACTATGCAATTAAGTGTGGCCTATTACATCAGCCTCTAAGGACAGCCACCGATGGAGCACTGGTGAAGCAAATGGTAGAGGAAGAATGACGTGCTTGGAGAACAAGCTGTCTCCATGTTACTTTTAACGCAGACCTCAAGTGAACTACTCTAGGACTGAACCTGGCCTTACATAGACAGAAGGCAGCAACCAAGAGCCCAAGCTTGCACATGGTCTAAAGCAATTTAGCATCAAATACTATTTATAAACCATCAAACATCTCACTGTCCAAACCTAATAAACACTGCTTCAAAGGGGTAAATGACATATTTATATTCCTATTATAGAACAAAAAAGATCAGTACACACACACATAGATGCACACTTACTTCTTCAGGTACTCTGTGAGTTCCTTAATGGCATCGGGAATCTTACCCTTTGCCCTGAGAATGGCAACACGGCGCTTCCGAGAAGCTGCATTTGTTTCATCTTGCTTGATGATGGAGTCCAGCAAATCCAGTGCTTCATCATACCTAAACCACAAAACACCCAAAGATCATCACTTACCTCATTACATAATACAACATAATGAAATTCAAATCTGTTCAATCATGCATGCATGCATGCACAATAGAGCAAAAGGCTTGTTAAATGTGTGTGTATGTGTGTGGGTGTGGATGTACAGACAGCTTGAAAGCAAGGGAAGAAGACTGCTGGAAACATCTAATGAGACCAAATATGTGAAGTACATTACAAGCCTCATTTCCTTGTACTTTATTTAATGATATTGTCAGCAATTAGAATGGCAGGCCACGGGGATGATTAATGAACAACCGGAAAAAATGTGCAATTTTTTTTTGACAGGAGCCATCCTGTTGTGTTTACAATAATACAATAATTTATGCAGTCAATAACACAACATATTCTTATAATAGAACCAACTAGGTGCACTAATTTCTCAAATTTATTTTTGGAATAAAACTCTACGTGTTTCGGACAGCTCCTCTGTCCAAAACATGTACAGTTTTATTCCAAAAACAAATTTGAGAAATTAGTGCATCTAGTTGGTTTTATTACAAGAAGTTATCACAACGCATGGACACCTGAATGTCAAAAACACAACATATATTGGTAATCAACATTAAAAACTTGGCATTTGTTAAGTAATGTCAATTCGTCCTTGGTAAAGGTTATGTCAGTTTTTGTTGATAACTCAAAGATTAAAAGTTTCCTTTGTAGTCGGGTTTTTTTTTGTCTGGGTATGTACAAGTTTTTTTAGCTTTTCTTCTATGGTCTTGTATTTCTTCTCTCATTCTTGGTTAATAGATTCATGTATGGAATCAAGACTGACATGCCACGTACTGCCCCGTTCTTGTGCGGCTTTCAGGTGTATTCTGTACAAATCATTATTTAGTTTTTCTTTTTGCTTATATAAGAATTTGATTTCGTCTTTAAGTCTGATTGTTTGTATCTTTTCCTGAGTGACATTAGTGGCGGGAGATGTACACGGGATCTTTATATTAGCATATTTTGGGATTACTATCTTAGTAAGAAATTGTCAATTAAAGTAAATGTTTGCATAACATTTCATGACCTTGGTTCTTAAGTTCTTATATAGGTAGATGGATTGACCTTGACTAGCTAAAATTTTGATAAAGCCATCCTGTTGTGTTTACAATAATACAATAATTTAGTCAGTCAATAACACAACGTATATTGATAATCAAAATTTAAAAGTTTTTAATGTTGATTACCATTATATGTTGTGTTACTGACTAAATAAATTATTGTATTATGTGAAATGAAGCAGCTGTGGCCTAAGTTGAGTTACTCTCCAGGAACCTACCTGGACAAACCCTGGAACCTATCGGGACAAACTCTGGAACCTACCTGGACAAGCCCTGGAACCTAACTGCGCCAACTGAGGAAACTTGAAAATACCTGTCATGACAATTAGGATTTGAGCACAGCACCTCCCACAAATGAAACAGGAGCCCTATCTGCTTGACCATCATTTCTTATTAAAGGATATTTCTTAATTTAATATGTAAATGGAACCCACATTCATTAACATAATATAAAGGTTTACATTACATCAGCTTGTATAAACAAAACAAGCATATGCTTCCCACATTCTCAACACAAATGTACAGAAAAAGAGCCTTCTTGACTAACTGACAGTCCCTCAGCCAATTAATAAATGTCCTGCCTTATACAGTACCCAAAGCTTCACAATAACTTCACGAATGATGAATTTGAAATAAAATTTAAAGCTTGTCATGTGACTAAATTCAATAAAATATTCTCAGGCTAGCAGCCACATCAGTGATTGAACGGCGAGCAAACCAATGTTTCGAGGATCATCTTCATTGTCAATGGGGGGAGCAATGACTTTCTCAGAAATCCGTCCACATCATTATATACCTGCCTGTTATAGCCGGTGGAAAGACAGGAGGGTTGGTGGGTGGAATCAAGTACCTGCTCTGCTTGGTTCTCCTCATGGTAAAGGTAATGTCATCCCTGTACAATCTATGAAGGCATATACGGGGAGCAGAGGTATAGTGCCACTCATTGATCTTGGCAGAAGGTATAGGCCAGTGGTCAGTCTCATACCCCAACTATTTTACCCTTGGGATAAGAAATCCCCCAGTACTCACTGAACAGGAGGCTGGGTGGGCCCCAGAGTTGGTCCAAACATTTTACAGAGAAGAGATGAATCTTTTGCCACTGGCAGGGATTGAACCCCAAAACATCCAGACCATAGCCAGTCACTATACTAACTATACTATCTAGGCTCCTACCAATATTCTATGTGTATATCATATTTTACCTTTTCTGCTACATATCCAAGCCACTGCAATAAACTTGGGATATCTACCTGATCACTGTTAGGGGAGGCGTGTTATGCTGCAGTTGTCCTTGAACTTTTACTGTCAAACACTTCAACATGCACTCTAAATTTGTAGGGAAAATAAAAATAATTACATCATAATCTTAACGAATTTCCTTCATTAACTGTACTTGTACTCAGGTTTTATCATGAAATGTACCTTTCCAATGCTTCTAACTTGAGGGCCTTCAACTTCCTAATGCGCAGACTGGTTGGGAACTCAGCTGAAAGAGCTCTGAGGCATACATCGGCCACTTCATGCCTGTTGCAATCAAGGGCTGCCACACACACTTGCTCCAGCACTAAAAGCCCTGAATACATAATAAACTAATCAAACGAATGAGCAGGTTTCAACTCATGCTTTTCGCCCAGAATGATAATTCACATCCCACAACTTACTAAGTCTGTGGTCGCAACATACACTATCACAAAGAAATGCAACTTACTCTCATCACCAAATTTGTGCATCTTCTGTTGTAGTATTCTCTCCCACAAGTCAACTACTTCAACACTCTTGCGTACATTTTCTTCTCTCCATAATCTAAATAAATCTCGTACCTCTGGAAAATCAAAATATGGTACTTAATTCTGACATTACTTTAAACTATAAGCTCATGAACTGCACCCCCATATCTCAGCCTCGTATATTCTGGTGGCCATCATTACGTATCAGTATCAGGTCAGCTAACTTTTCTGTGTTAACAGGATTTCAATGTAGACACTCACATTTAAGAAATTTACTCACCGGACCAACTCAATTCCTTACAACAAACGTCCATTCTTCGCGCATATGTTACAACACACACACACGCGCGTGTGAAGTCTACCTTTCTACTTACTGCAGGCTTGCACCACGGGTCCTACTACGAACTACGTGTCTGTATATCGCGCACCGTGTAAATGTCACAGATACGACTCGCTTGTTACTTCACGAACGCACCCAAAGTGGGGCTCGCTCGAAAGCTAGTGCAGTGGCGCTGCGAGCAATTTCAGTGCTATTGGATATTTGACGTACAACGCTTAGAGGTGGTGGAAGTAGTTATTTTCATTGCATACTTTCAACGACTTCAGTATGTGTTACAGCAGTGTTTATGACATTTCTGTAGTGATTACGAGACTGAATTAGGAACTTCCAGCAAGTTAATGGATAGTTTTTATGGAGTTTATTGTTACACAGTGTTTTAACAGTGATATACAGTCGAATGTTTTAACACGGATGAGTACCAAGGTTACGTCTAACAGGATCATGGATAATTGTTCTGGAATATCAGAACGCTTTTAGCAATCAGTGTAATTACAAGTATTTTAGTGACTAAGAACGTTCTTTCTGTAAACTGTAAAACTAAGTGAAGGAGGCCGCAATGGAGAATGGCGTGAGCCCCGTTTCTTGTCCCGTGTGTACACTTTACATGCGGGAAGGTGTTACGCTAAAAAAACATCTTGACACACATCCGAAGGATCAGGTGATTGCGGCATTGGTCAGGATTTCTGCTGGAGACAGCCCTGGCACTACTGAAAACCAGAATGACAATCAGACATTATCAGTTGCTGGACCTGGTAATCAGGAGCTAATATCAGGTTCTCAGTGCTTCTCACCTAGCAGCAGTCACTTTACAACAGCCATAACATACCAACATTTCCTAAGCAGTAATGGCTGTGCTACAAACACTGCCATCCCACAGTATATCTCCTTTCCTGCCATCCTTTCAGCACCCGGTGCTGATCATTCACCTAGTAACCAGGCTGCTTTCATGCAGATGGTGTACAACCCTTTCCTGGTTCAACAACAGCAACAGCAACAGTTTCAGTTGCTGAGCTCAGTGACTTCACCATCTTTCCAGCAGCCTTTCATGCGCCCTGTGGTGCCATCCTATTCCACACATCATGTTCCCCAGCCACAAATCAATGTCACTTCTGTTCCAGTTCCTCCAACTGTTCCATATACAGCCAATGATTTTCCAACAGGCCATGTCCCACAAGAGTTACAGAATGCAGGTAATGTAATTCCTTCTTCAGTTTCTCTTCCACATTCCTCTTCCAGTTCTTTGTGTACTAACTCATTGCCCTCTTCTGTATCTTCAGGAGGCTTTTTGCTCTCTTCAGTGAGGGAACAGAGTACCAGTCACAATGAACAAGACACTGTAAACAAACCAAGATCAGTGTCATTAGGCCAGCAAAGAAACCTTTCTGTTTCAAAAGAAATAGTACAATGCTCAAAGCAGCAAGTGATTGAAGAACCTGTCATACCAGATGTTCCCAAAGAAGATGCAGATGTGCTTAGCAGTACTGGTGGCACTGGCACAGTTCACAGTGGTGTAGCAACACAAACAAATGATATATGTTGTGAGAATGATGACCAGAAGAGCCCTTGTGTGGTGAAGGATGTGGAGGGGGCTGTTAGTTTAGAAGATGCAGCCAGTAGTATGCAGCAGGAACTGCTGAGGGGTGAGTCTGTAAATGTAAGAGTAAGGAAGGATCTGAATGATGTGGCTGTCAGTCCTATGGTGCATTCACATGACTCTGGTTCTGAGGAAAGTGTAGAGGATGAATATATGGACATGAGAAATGAGGACATGTCACAGATGTCCGAAGTTTTAAGGAATACTCTAAGAATCCAACCACCTCCCATTAGTATAGCAGATAATGATGAGTACATCACATCAGACAGGCAGTTTTCCTCACAGGTTGAACCTAGTACAGAAGAATCTGCTGTGAAAGAGATTTCAGAATTGTGTCAAGAAAACTGTGAAAAGCTTGATGAGAAAAAGGAAGGAAGTTCTAACAGGTTCCTGGATCTGGACCCATCTGAGCCTGTTAGTGTAATTGAAATTGATGGGATTCGGATCCTTGTGCCATCACATTTCTTGGAAAATCCACCATCATTGTTGGGGGCCAAGGTCTCAGCAGATGACTCTCCTGCTTCCTTGCCGCTTGGCTTGTCCGTGTCTCATGAAGATAAAATTCATCATCCCAGAGAGACAGAGCCTCAAGCAACCCCAGTGCCAAGTTTGAATATCCAAACAGATGATGACCTGCTGGCTAGGGAACAGTGGGAGCTGTCAGATGGCTCTGATGCAGATGTAATCATGGAGCATGAGGCCACAGCATCTGTCATTGAAAAACAGGATAAATCTGTGACAAGCAGGGAGGAGAGCAGGAGGGATAGAGAAACTAGAGTTTATAAATGTGGGACATGTGGGGAACCATTCAACTGTCCCAAGGAGCGCCGTGTTCATAGAAGCAATGTCCATTGTGATGATAAGAGTGGGTGTAGCAAAATGTTGGCTTCAGCAAGTGGGGTTAAAGTCAGCACCAGTGTAGAGCTGAGAAAACAAGTATACAAGCGAAAAGCAAGACTTAAGAGAGCGATAAAGGAAGAAGATGATAAGAGTTGTGTGAAGACAGAAGAGCCACAGTTTATGGAAGTGTTCCTTGAAGAAGATACAGAGACAAAGATGGAGATAGAAGATGGAGAGCAGCTCCCAGAGAATGTGTCTGCTTCAGTTGATACAGTGGAGACAGCAGAAGTGCTCAAACATGAACATGAGTTGGAATCAACTGCTGTCTATCCTTGTAGCACGTGTACTGAGGTATTTGCAACTCCCAAACTACGGACTAGTCATGAACACAAGGCGCACAAGAAGTCTAAAGAGAAGAAAAATGTATGTGCCACTTGTAAAGAAGTTTTCACTAGTGATTCCGAATACCAGTCACACCTTCAGACACATCCACTTGAATGTTTGCAGTGTGGAAAATATTTCTACAGACGTCAGAACCTTGAATTACACCTAAAACGACATCTCGGTATCAAGCCGCATAAGTGTACCATATGTGACAAAGCATTTGTAACAAAGCAGAAACTCGCAGAACACACAAACTCTCACACGGGCAATGCACCAATCAAGTGTCCGCTCTGCGATGAGACATTTAGGAGGTACAGCAACCTCATCCAACATAAGAACCGACATCACATGAAGATCAAGAAGAAAGTAAAGGATTTCATCTGTCACTGCGGCGAGATATTCCATTCAAAGAAAAAGTTAGAATGGCACAAAGAGATACATGATGAGAAGCCCAAGTGTTGCACCTACTGTAGTGAGCGCTTCGTTCATGCATCAAGCCTGACAAGACACATTCGCAAAGCACATGACTGTCGCTATGTGCCAAGGTGTGGGCGTGAAGTGGAAAATGTGGAGTGCAAGTTGTGCGGATATGTTTTCTTGAAAAGTTCACTGCCAGTACACATGCGTATGCACAGTGGCGAACGTCCGTACTCTTGTCACGTGTGTGGGAAAGACTTCACAACTAAGTGGAATCTGCAGCTGCACCGGTGGACTCATGCAGCACGCAGTTCAAAACCCTTTAAGTGTTCCTTGTGCAAGAGTGCATTCTTTCGTCGTAGTGATTATACTGCGCACATGCACTCACATCGCAATGTGCGGCCATACACTTGTAATCACTGTGGCTGCCAGTTCATACGCAAGTATAACTGTCTGCGTCATGTCCGGGAGCACGAGGTTGGCAAGTCGTTTAGTTGTACCGTTTGCGGTAAGCTGTTCCACCGTAGTTACTACTTAAAGGAACATTCACGTGTGCACAGTGGGGCTCGGCCATTTGCTTGCCATATCTGTGGGAAGGCTTCCAGTACTAAGTCCAACCACAATAAGCATGTAAAAATTCATCACGCTAGGGAGCCAGTTAATACAGAGGGATGAGCTAGAAATGTAAGTTCATTTTGTTCTGTGCCATATGTATTAAATCAGTTGTGGTAGGCAAAGGATTGAAAGGCGTAATCCATAAAACTTAATTTACGGATTTGCATCTTAATATGTGAAGTTTGACATTAGTTTTGATCTTCTCATGAGAAGTGTTGTACTGCACTAATCTGTTAAGCAAAGATTATGCAAGTAACTATTGTAAGATCTGATATGTGTGCAAGATGTTGGTAATGGCCTGCAATTTTCCTTGATGCATGGAAGGTACCTCATTTAATACAAATTGTTGCTGTAATATTGTACTAGTCGCGTGTTTTCTTAATTAAGACAGACAGACAGATGCCGACACGTATTGCAGACTTCCATCTAGCAATATATTGATTTCACTGAAGATGGTATGGTTGTTGCCAACACCTAATCTTGTTTTAGAGAAATTTTATTTATAATGCTGTGATCTCTTTTTTTTTTTTCCTTTTCTTTTCTTTTGTGGTCTTTCTTAGACTACATATCAAAATTAGTGGTATTTTATAAGTGTCATGTGCGCAGAACTAGCATGTGTTCAGTGTTAGTTTACCTTCAGCATGCTGCTGTATGCAGTAGTTTTGTGAGATACACTACTGATATCTCAATTCCACTTAAGTTTGTATATGCCTGATAAAGGCCGCATTTTTTTTGTGGTTGTATTTTATAATGCCATAGTCCTTGTTTCAAATCTTGTACAGACTTTTTGTGACATACACTGCATATTCAGGGTAAATAACATGTATCATAATATTTACATTAACACCATCGAAGGCCGCCCTGTTTATTCACCACTAACATTTTGTGTTAATCATATTGGAGTGGTGAATAAACAGGTATTGTCATACATTTTGTAAGTGCACTTTGATGGTGGTGGTGGTGGTGGTGGTGGTGTGTGTGTGTGTGTGTGTGTATTAGCAAGTACACAGTACTTACTTACTTACTTACTCCATGGTGCAGAGTCCTTCTTGAGAAGCTAACTGGTTTGCAGCTAGTCAAGAAATTCCCCGCATTTCACGGAACCCGAAGGTTCATTACCACACTCACAAGCG
>Ga0136643_10012335_pt1 | contig 12724 bp, 12 predicted proteins | sample TergutLab28metaG_FD_96883 | JGI IMG/M metagenome (GOLD analysis project Ga0136643, IMG submission 96883) | Labiotermes labralis P1 segment gut microbial communities from Petit-Saut dam, French Guiana - Lab288 P1 (version 3) (version 3) | ecosystem: Host-associated > Arthropoda: Insects >...
AAAAAAAATTTTTTTATAATAAAAAAAATGATTTTTTTTTTTGGGGGGAGGTAGGCGGCCACTCGCGTGCCGTTCTTTATATAGGTGTGTTTGTGGTTTTGGTGGGGGGGGGGGGGGGGTGGACGGGACTTGGAGCCGTGTCACGATGTAGAACGCGAAGTCTTTTTTCCCAACGGAATCGTTCGATCTATGTGGCCTGTTGCGTAGGCAGAGAAGCAGTTATACCTTTGAATTTTGACATACAAAAAATGACTTTTTTTTTCGGACATTGCTCAAGAAAATTACGACTGCAATTCGCGGTATTGTGGTTGGTACTGTTTTGTGCTCAGGAGGTCTCGGGTTTGAGAATCTCGGTTCGGAGATCGGCTGGTTTAATTAGTCGAATTGTATTGAGTTTTCTAACTTCCTCCAAGAAAGTGCAGGAGTATTAGTGTTAAGTTGACCACAGCCACGCCCTTTCGCACTCGTAATGCATCCCGCAGTTCTTCGCTCAATAACCCGTGTGTTAAGTCATTCAACGAGCAAAGGATTTGATACTCAGATCTTCTAGGATGTTACGCCGTGTCGACTGGTAAATAGTTACCGACTTTTCGTTGGATTGTTGTGCCTCCATCTTCAAGGATGAGTCTCGTGCAACTACTTGACCCTGAAGGTGAAGGTATTATGATCATTTGAAACGTCGGAAACTAGTAGTCTACACAGCGTAACATCCCAGAAAACTACAATCTTCAACAGCACCGCTGTGATAACCTGAGATCGTACCAAGCAGTATCAAGTTTCGGTTAAGGTTGTCCGACGAATGTTAATTGTGACTTAAAAGAGACAGTCGCGCGTTCAGAGTTCTTAGAAGTAAGTGTCCAGCGTCTGGTACAGCGTCATTCAAGAAGCCAAGAAACCGACTTTGACATTTTCACGGTGGTAGTGCCTTCTGGTTTGCAGTGGGATTTTGTCGATGTGGCGAAGACTACTGAAGTTTAGTAACGTCTGTGTTCTTCTTTACGCTAAATATGAAAGCAACGTTTTGCGTGACTAACGATTTGTGAACCACATCGTGAGAAAAGCAAAGTCCGTATTTTAGTTTTAATATTTAGACATGATAAGGTTGTTTTCTGGTCTTGAGAAGTGGCGCTCTTCGGGTGTCAGAAACCCTCCCACGCTTAAGCAAATAAATAGAAGCATAATAATGCAAGTGGTGGATGCGTTGTTAGCAACCGGTTCGCCTGGCGTGGCGTGGAGGTTCTCGTCTGCGATCTGCGAGCAGTAACCAGAAGATCCAGTGGTGAGGGGCATTCACCCGCTCCATCTCGACCTCTTCCCACGCCGACCCGCGGTTGCCAATTCTTTCTGCCGGGAGAATTTTCGTGTTGTGTTTGACATTCATATAAAACATTTACCTTGGCAACTGTGCATCATCCAATAAAACAATGGTTGTGTATAACAGCATCCGGAATCTATTTGCTGTCCAGCTGTGGTTCATGCATTCCAAAGGGATACCCACAATGTTTTCAGGTGTTCGCGGAATCGGAGCGTAGCTGGTTTGTTTTTGTTTCCAAATCTTGTAAGAAAATTTTATAAATTTTATGGGCGCTGCTGCTTGTTTTAGAAAACTATCTGCAGATCTGGGGCAGCAGGGATAGCTCAGTCACTGTATTGAGTACCGAGGAAGTGGCTTTCGATTTCCAACAATGAGAGTTTTTTGTTCTCCGAAGCGTCCAGACAGGCTCTTGGTCCAACTCGGCCCTCTTATTCAACAGGTATCGCTTGACACCGCGAGAGGACGCTGGTACCTATTGAAGTAGGGGCTGGATGGGCTCCAGAGCAGGTCTGGACGTGTTCGGAGATTGGAAGATCTCCGACCGGGATTCGAACTCCGGTCCATTGAGCCCGTTGTGTAGTCGCTATGCCGACTGTGCTCTCCTGGTCCCCGTAACCACGCTCATAACTACCCTCATACATACTAGATGAAACATTTTGCTTCTGTTGTTGATTTGGGAGCTTCTCGTGCTTTGGTTTATTCTGATACACGTCTCTTGTTTGTTACAGACATTCCCGACATTCCAGAGAATATCAAGAACCTACGATCTCTGCAAGTGGCAGATTTTAGTAGCAACCCCATCCCCAGGTATGCATAATGGGGAAAGGAGCACAAGGCTGTATAATTTGTTTCTTAATGGAACAGGAAGACGTATGTCCTTTCCCAGGCCAACAAGCATTTTTAAGGGCCATAGTGAAGTACATGGATTTGTTATTTTAGAAACTGCTAGCAGTGTAGCTCGCCGAGAAATTTTCCAACTTTTGTGGAACCTGAAGGTTCACAAGCACGTTCACAAATTGGTGCTGCTGGGCGAGTAACATCTGTGTGTTTTAGGATCCAATCCAATCTATCCTTCATGTGATGTTTATATCTTATTGTGACGCTTGGGGGTTGTGTAAGATTAAAAGTAGAGGTCACTGTGCAACCTGCCATGAAGGCACAGAGGCGGAGTAGTGGTATAGCTCTGTTCTTTGTTTGACTTGAGCACTAGATGGGAGTGGGTAGTTAATGCCACGCCTCAGATCCTTTAGCCCCGGGAATGACTCGGTACCCATTGTGTAGGAGGCCGGTGTGGACGGTTGCGGAAAATCTCGCCCCACCGGGATTCGATCCCCAGACAGTTCAGTCTGTATCACGTCACTGTACTGACTCCCCATATCCTGGCCCATGCTTGGAGTTTAGAGGAAAATAAGTATAGAAATGAGTTGTACATACGGGTGTTCGTAGTAATTGTGAGGAGTGATGTGCGGGGCAGAATAGAAAGTTTAGTGTTAAGAGGTGTATGTAAAGGAGGACTGTAAGGAGAATCTGTAGTCCAATAAAAGAAGAAGAAAGCTAGGGAATGTGAACAAATAAGAGGATACAAGATATGTTATGAGGGGCAGGTAATTGTAAAATTTATAAAATCTGGAAGACTAACAAACCTTTTTGGCTTGGAAATTAATTCAGTAATTTTGTTCTTGAAAACGTTAAATAAAAACAATACAGTAAGAACAAGTACAAGCTGAATTTTCAGACTGGTAAAAAGTTGGTCGAACAGAATTAATTTAGGCGTATTTAGGTGCAGTTCCGTCAACATTACACATACAGTGACTTCACTCAGAGTCTTTTTCACACCTCTACCCTCAAATTTAGGAACAGGGTGCTCCAAACAGATTTATCACATTTGTGACAAAGGCATGTTATCTTTCTTTCTTCACATTCTGGGGCCAAGACATGCAACTGCCTTGTTGATTTGTTCATTAAGAGGGCTCTGGGTTGTCCTGTTGCTGGTTTTGCTCTTCACATTGCCAGTATTTTACTAAATTTTCTGAGTCAAGTTTTCAGACTTAGTCCCAAAATCTTCAAAAACATCTTGAAGAAATTCTGTTTCCTTTTGCATCTTGTCCAAAGAGCAGACAGCTTCTGTGTGATGAGTATGTTAGAGGACAAAGAATTGTTGATGCACCAGTTGTCTGTTGTTAGGTTTCTATTTGAAGGAGAAGGTGGAGAAGTCATCCTTTCAACCACTCCATCAGAAGTGCACCTGAACATGCATGGTTCTTCTAGGCTGTTCTTTCACTGGCAGCAGCAGGCCTACTGTTGCTATCACTGCGATCGTCACTGTCTTCAGATTATTTTTCTTCTTGCTGAAATTCCTCTAGAAATTTTCTTACCTGCTTTTTTTTTCTGTCTTGTACGCCGTTCCATGTGTCAGAGCCCCTAATGTTGTGAATGTTTAATCTATAACTGTTCATATGTTAATAAAAACAATTGCAACATATGTCAGTCTTTAATTGAATGACTGTCATACAGAACTGAACTTCCATTCAAGACTACACACTGCACTGCCAGTGCTGTGGTGAAATATGAGAAACCCCAGCCAGAGGAATACCATTGGCCATGTTTAGTAGAATGAAAACTACTGGTACCTATGTGGATGAGCAGTAGTAGTTGTGATGTGGTGGCATGCAGAAGTCTAACTCCCACCTGCATGCCATCTCATGGCAGTGGACTGACTCATCATATACCTTGGCTGCGGTGTGGGAAATGCCCCCTCAGTAACAGAGGTTTAATAGTTTTAGATTTCAGATTCGTGAGAGTTGCTGGATTGAATCAGTTTAGGGTCTTGAATGTGTGTTCAGTTTTTAAAGAATGTGATACTAGAGGAGAACACTACCATGATTTTTTACTGTTGGTCTTTTATAGTTGTAATAATTCCAGCAAGTTTAAAAGTGGCTGGCTGTGTACTGTATCAGCAGAATGTTACTGTGAAGTGTTGCTATAAATTTTCTTCTGAGAAATGAAAGCATATTTAGAATAGCATAAAGATGTAGAAAATAGCTGTATAGATCAGATTTTTTTTAGGTGTGTTAGCAAAGTTGTGAAAATGACTATTAGTTTCGTCAAGTGTGTCCGTCTGCAGGGAACAGCTTGGCTCCCACTGTACAGATTTTCATGAAATTTTATATTTGAGTTGTTTTTAAAAACCTTTAAGAAAATTAAAGTTTCATTAAAATCAGACAAGAATGACTGGGTACTTTACATGGAGACCACTAGACATTTTTCATCATATCTCTCAGTTTTTCTTAGATTGAGAAATGTTTCAGATGTAAAGGAAATTAAAACTCACATTTTGTGTTCAATGACTTTTTTCAAAATTCGTACCATTTATGAGATAATGTGGAATAATATTATAGAGTGGAGCAGGTCGCAGATGACATTACAGTATATGCGCACAGAATGCTGGATGCCTAAGGATACAGACACACTCTCCATATGTAATACTTATTGCTTTTCTGCTACAGCAATGGTTGCGCTACCTGCCATAATGTTATGTTATACCCACATTGCCTGTCTTGTTGTTTTATGTATTTATTTGTCTATTTATTTATTTATGTATTTTTGTCAAGTGTTGGCTTATTTAGTGGTGCTGTCAGTAGCTCAGGCCGGAGTTGACTGATAAGATAATTAGTGAATAATGAATTTGTAAGTATTCGGCAGGCAGCATTATTTGCCTAACATTAGCTTGTTGTCCACTTGCTTGTATAGAGTAGGTATCCAACAAAAACACTTTTATGGTAGTTGGTCTCTGGGCTGATATTTGAACTGAGAACTGACTGAATCAAAGCAGCAGTGCTACCCACTTAACAGTGATATGTGGTCACATCCTTCACACCAAGGGATATATACAAGTGGAATATGTACTTTTTCGCAGGTTACCGCCTGGATTTGTACAGCTTCGTAACCTGACGGTGCTGGGTCTGAATGACATGTCTCTTACCAACCTCCCACCTGACTTTGGAAGGTAACATACTTCTGTAAAGCTCATTGAAAGAGTGTCAGACTAATTTTGTTTATCTGATCTGTTTTTCATGTTGCAGAATGCCCTTCAAAGCCTGTTTGCATATGAGGCACTACAGAAGGTTCATTTTTAGTTTAGTGTCTGAATTTTAAATTTAGTGCACTGAGGTTGATCTAGACTAGGATTTGATTTTTAAAATTTTAGATTGAGTTTTAGGGAAGGGCTAACCTCTTGTGGGTTGCATCTGTTGGAACATATAACACATCAGTCTGTCCCATTTGTGGTGTGTTAATTTGAAGGTGTGACACAACAGTAGCTGCACTGTCAGTATGTTTGATTGTTTCAAATTTTAAATATGACTTCAGTGTGAGAGGTATGAATGTAATTTTTTGGCCTGGGTGATTACTGCTTAGAGTTCAAGAGATAATTGTGAGAGGTGCCTTTGGACAATGATTTGTACAAAATATGGCCGAGGAGGTAGATGGACCTAGTGTGTTAGGTTTATTTAATTTTATACTGTACTTTCATAAGGAACCCACCCCATATAAAGTAGTGACTGTGTGGGGTTATGAGGGGCTGTGTGTAACATTACAACACAGTAAAGATATTATGCCATTTGTTTATATCTGAAACATGAAAGTGAGTTTAATATAGGACCATGGTGTAGGGAGTGCTTAGTGTTGATATATGCAAACGTGATTAGTTATGTGCAAGAATATAGATTTATTACCAACTAATTGACCTCCCATAAAGTTATCACTCCTACGTGTTTCAACTATTGATAATAGCCATCTTGAGGGAGTATGCTTACATAGGTACATTGTGTTAAACCATATTATTGTCAGTGATAAATGGTAAATAGTATAAAACATTGCATTAATTGCATTATCATTGTTATTAAAACAGAATAAAATAGGTTAAAATTAATTAAAATAGTACTGGAAATGTATTAGTTCATATGAATATAATTTGCATCCAGATGGCTAGAAATGCTGCAGTGCTCTTTAGTTTGAGTTGAATCATAAATCTTGTGGGTCTCCAGTATGTGTGCTTGCAAAGCAAACACTGTGTAACTTGAAGCTTTATTATACTGTTTTAATATCAGACAGTATTGTAGGTAATGCACTCTGTATCATATTATTTCCATTTACTACAAATGATGGTATGTTTTAACAGCACATACTCCTTTGTGTTGTGTAACAGATATTAATAAATACAAAATTACAAATTGGAAAGAGAGGCCAAAAAACAGAGCTGACTGGATGTGAAGGTCCACATTGGACTACAGTGCCATCGAAAAAAAAGATGATGAAGAACTCCTTTGTGTAAGGATGCTCCCTGAGGTTGGCCATTTTCAATATCCAAAACATGAGGGAACAAGAACTTCATACATATTAACTAGCGCATTTAGTTCGTTAAAACTATATATTTTTACACACAATTATTGCGTGGATGATGCTGGTATTCAGTTTCATGCTTCTAAACATAGGGATGTTAAGAAGTCTAGGAATGAGTGGCCATGTGGTCACCTGAAAAGACCAAAAGAATCACACAGAACTCACAAGTTCATGCAGCTTTAGCAAATGTATGTAAAAATTTTATACAACAGATCTTCCAGTATAGCAGGATTATGACAAAGTTTGTGACTAATTCATGATGTTCACTCCTCTTTGGTTTTCTCATATGAAAATGTACACTGCTGATGTCTATAAATTGTTAATTATTTTTGATCAAATCACCAGTTACCATATGAAGTGCCATGTAATATCTTAAGTGATCACACTGTACCCTACTTTTGTAAGACCCCTGGTTTAAGTGTTGGTACCTTGGTCGTGCCTCATATAAGGAAGTATACCCATAAGTTTTAGTTCCACTTCTTTTTTAACGCCATATTTCATAGTATTTTAGCAGAAACATGAAATGTGAATGTCAGATTTTTAGGCCACCAGATTGGACATGACAGGAGATTGATTTTTCAGAACAAACAAAGATAGGATATGTTTGATATTCCAGCAACTGTGAATGTACATTTATCTTAGCTGAAGGGTAATTAGAATACTGTCTTATACATTCATTTTCTATTGAGTCCACTTCCATATGCTTGTCAGTGTATGCACATATACGTGACAAGATTAATAGAGAACTTTATGAGAAAAACGTGACATCAGGGCCTGATGTGGCAGTGTCAGCAATTTGAATAGCTAAGTCACATGTACAGAAGAAGGAACCTTATAATATACTGGTACATGTTGATCCACTGGATATGATGTGAAAGTAAGAAATTGTAAGACAGAAGATACTTATGATGTTCAAATGAAACTTTGCACAGAAGCAGAAAAGTCAGCTCTGATTTTTGACCTCTCTTTGCAATTTGTAATCTTGCATTTGTTAATATCTACACAATTGCACCCTCTGTTTTTTTTATCAGTGTCCTGACGCACTACTATAATATTCTTGAAGCTAGCTTGAAGTTTTTAGTTTATCTTTTCTGTCGTCATGAGAAAATGTTTATTCATGTCCCAGAATATACAAGGCAAGAAACATATTTCACCTTGGCTGTTATCAGTACTTGTAATTAATGGATTTGTACTATGTTTTGTGTTTGGTTCTTGTGCTAATATTGTTGACAAAATTTGTTTTCCATACAGAGGAGATGAAACAACTGCTTAATTATAATGGCATTGCAGTGTTGTATTTGAATTTTAATTTAGCAGTCTGTGATTGAGCAGAATAATTTGTCTTGAATATGTTTTCCTTTCCCTGGAAGTTTGCTGTTGTTTGCAAGTCTATGTGCTGCATGCTGGTTAGGCTGGCTCTGGCATAATGAATTCTAATAGTTGCTCATTTCGGTTGTAAATCCTACATAAAGAGCAGTATTTCCCAAAGTATTTGCATGGAGGAAGCCCCAAAATAATTTTTCCTATAACAGAAAAACTCTACCTTCATTGGCAGAGTTTCTTTAGGATACAAAAAATTTACAGGCCAGCAGAAGCTGATAGTAGGGAGATATTTGTCACTGTCAGTGAGGTGTTTCTTTAATGATAGAAGCAAACAGAGACTTAGTGCCACTGAATGTAACTTTAAATATGAATTGACCAGAACAAAACAAGATGTAGTTGGTATTTCCAATTGCTTTACAGAAATTCACCAATTGGAATTGTTTATAGCATTTAACAATTTTTTACTTGTTTATTCCATGATTTCTTTTGGGACTCCTAATGATTTTCTGTGGAAGGTTCCACAGAACATTCGTTGGGAAGCACTAATATAGAGGGTGGAGTTTCTTTCAAATTGTGGTGGTCATTGGCAGTTGTGTGTTGCAGTCTTACTTGCCTGCAGTCCTTGGAGCTGCGTGAAAACCTGTTAAAGTCCCTCCCAGAGTCCTTGTCTCAACTGTCCAAACTAGAGAGGCTGGACCTTGGGGACAATGAAATTGAGGAACTGGTAAGTAAAGTGCTTGGATGCTCAGACACTGGACAGACCATCAGTATGTTCTTTGCTTGGCAACCCAACCATGGCATTTACATGTGATGTTAAGAAAGTCCAGCTACTAAAATTTAACTTTGATACATAAATATAATTTAATTTTAACATTTGATTCCTTTGCTGTCACTTCAACTGTATGGTATATATCATCACATATCCTCACCTGAAGTTATAATCTTAATGCTTTTTCAGTCCATTGGAGTCTGTTCAGAATCTGGTCCCTTCTGACACAGTATTCAAAATATTAACAATTCAGCAGCAAGTTAAAATTTATGTAACCTTTCAAAGTGAATTTTCTGTAGTTGTCATATCTCAAATTCATACTGTGTAAATTGTGTAGTAATTCTGCATTTATTTAATATAAGCCATTCTTTTCATGAGCAGTAACAAACCTTAAACCATGTGCACACACTAGCAGTAACAAACCCAAATCTTGGTTGCATATGTGAGGACCATTCATGAATGTAGTATGTCAGCAACTGTTAAGTTCTTGGAATCACTGAACTTACAGGTCAGGTAATTCACTTATCTATGTCTATTGGGTAAGAGGTTTTGATATGTTATTCTTCTTGAGGGATTTTTGCTTTCTCCCTTTCCACATTAGATCAGGTAGTCAACATATTCTTTCTTCATATAAGGCAGTAGTGAACACATGCATTCGTTAGTTGATCATCTGTCACTCTGAGCCCAAATTATTTTCACTACACTGACAAGGTTATATTTCTTTGATTTGTGTTTTTGCAGCCACATCATATTGGAAATCTTCCATCACTTCAGGAACTTTGGTTGGATCACAATCAGCTGCAGCATCTACCTCCTGTAAGTACTGTTTTGTTCATACTGGATTATGTCTTTACTACTTGTATTACATGAGGTCCAGAAATAGTGGAAGGGTATTTTCAAGTTCAGTCCTCTGACAGGACACCAGTTATCATGACTGTCTTTTTGTGGTTTTTCACAGCCCTTCCTAACAAATACCAGGATTTTACTGTAATTGCACCTTGGCCTTTTCCTTCCAAGTTTTCTCCAGTTTTTCAGTTACTATTCTTTCTACCATTTGGTTCTAAATAGTCTGAGAAATTGATGGTCATGGAATAAATGAATTTAAGACATTTCTGTAAATGGTGATACTTCTAACTGGAATTGTTTGGTATTAATTGTTTGAGTTAATATCAGGAGGTGGACAAAGGCACGTACTGTTAGGGCATGAGATTGCAGGCTTGGATCCTGCTTGGGGTTAGAAAATTGGGTGCTTGTTTTTTTATTTTTTTGTAATGTTAAGATTTCACAGTTTCTAATTCATGTTTTGTTGAAGCAAAAGAAATGTAGGTGTTGCCTATAATGAAGTGGCCCATCTGACACCATTCGGCCCCGACCCATTTCATGCTGACACTCAACTTTACCCGATTCACCTCAACCATGACCTGACCAAATCTGACGACTAATTCATGTACAACAAAACTTTCATATGTGTTTCTAGTCACTACTCGAAGTTAAGTTTTGTGTTGGAAATATGTAGGGTCATCATTTTTTTGACCTCAGTTGCCTGTCACATTTTTTAAATTGTGTGTGTGATATGTTGAGCCCACTGACTGGCTTGTTTCCACATTGCACATCCCAGATTTCTCATTATTATATGAACTTGTCTGCAGTCATGTGGCTTCTGTCGGAGTAACATATTTTTGTATAGTGCACAGACTAAACAGATTTCTGAGAGGTGATGACATAAATTTGGTCAAAGATTGTCTGATGTGACTCTTCAAATAGGACAGCAATTTACGAATACAGTAAAATCCCAATTTCATGTTCCTGCATTCTGGGTTTTTTGCAAGTTTACATATTTTTTGTATGACCCTAGTCAAATGCCCATAAGAACAATGTTTCTCAGATTTGAAAGTTTCCGGATTTTGTGCTGTTTTAGTTGGTCCCCACAGAAATGTGAAATTGGCATTTTATTGTATGTGTAAGAGGTTTTGAACAACAGGTTGCATTTTGGATAGTAAGAGGACACACACAAGACATTTACTGAGGTAAACTGGACCAAATTGGTGCCTAGAGACCTTTCAGAGAAAATCACTGGCTAACCTTGCAAAGGAAATGGGTGTCTTTGTTTCATCAGCATGAAGTACAATATACCTTTTGCATTTTCTTCAGTGTTAGACAATGTAGTTCACAGACTGGTATATCTGTGAGGTGATGCTCAAGAAATATACCCCACATGTGTTCTGTTTAGAGATGAGGCTTGGATTTGTCTGAAATGCATGTGGTTTGGCATGTTAATTTGTGAAGGGCCATTACTTGATGTAACAGTTTGTGTGTGATGTGCTGTAAATGTAACTAGGATTATTGGGCCCAATTATATATGAGACCATAAATTGACACTGTTATATTTACATGCATTCTAGACACAGTTTCTTTGAACACCTCACTTATCTGAGATAACCTTTTTCTGTTTTCATCAGTACAGCACAGCACCTGACATCACGAATGACTGTGTGGGTTGTTTGAAAAGTGTTTTTAGTGACAGAATAATAAGCAGAGAATTGTAGTCTCCTTGTTTGCAGTATCTGATCCCATGTGATTTTTGCTTTTGTGGCATGTTAGAGGGTAAAGAGTATTGTAATATTCCTCACATGGAAGAGAATCAGAAAGAAAGCATTCAGAATACAGTGTTTTTAATTTCATTGCAAGAATTTCAGCATGCATTGAAAAATGTTTTCTTTAAGGGTGACATGTCTGTGATCTTGAGTGTAGCCTCTTCATTTCATTGTTCAAATATTTTGAGTAAAAGCCTAGATTGAACCCCTTGATGTCGGGATTAATTCCATGTGCGACCTGTAGAACAGAGGATTTAATTTTTTTCTAACAAACTCTTTTACAGAAAAGAACAAAAACAAAATGGAAATAAACCAACAGGTCTGTAAAAGAATGGCCCTAATTGGCTGATGCATATGCTGTGTTAGGAAGTTCAACCCTGCTGTAACACTGTATGCATCATTCGGTGCCAAAGGTTAACCACAGTACATTGAACTAAAACGCTTGATCTCCACTCATGGTAAACTTGAATTGTGGTGATCTACCACATCCCCTGCTGTCTTTTTTAGGGTGGTGCATGATATAAAATAAAGAAATTTGTCAGCGCTTGGAACAGGTGTAGTTTGCAAGTTACTACTTCTTAACATGTTGCAGGAGATTGGCAACCTGAAGAAGCTGGTTTGCCTGGATATCTCTGAGAACCGGTTAGAAGATCTTCCAGATGAGATTGGAGGTCTTGCAAGCCTCACTGATCTTCATTTATCTCAGAATGTAATAGAGTCTTTGCCTGATGGGTTGGGAAACCTACAGAAGTTAACAATTCTCAAGGTAGATCAGAATAGGCTGGCCATGCTGAATTCAAACATTGGCAAGTAAGTAGCTTGTTGCATTTGTATATAGTTTGGGCTTTACAGTGTTAACTTTAGTTTGTACCTTGGCAGCTGTCATTGTGCACCTATCTAACATTTATTTTAACTCCCAGTTTGGAGATAACATTGTTTTTGTGTTCCATCTGCCCTGTACCTTTCCAGTTAACGTTCGCTGCAGCTGTTTAAATGCCCATGGGCGTTAAAATGCTAGCCATTTAGAGGGTCCACAGCTTCTTTCATGATTTCAGTAAAAAAATAATTACACAAAAACTATATGAGATAAAGACTTTAAATTTAGAACATACCTTCTGTAATGTTTCAGCATGTGATATCGTGTATAGCAGCCTTTTGGATGCAGAGGAACACCACACTGAGCACAGAAAATTCTAGTTTCTTTCTTGATATTTTTTTGCACACACAGTCAACATTTTCGTGTTGGCGTTTTATCATTTTTTGTGGGTGGAATATGGACCAGTTTGTGATTCTTTAGTTTTCCATCAAGCCTGCCAGGGGGGG
>Ga0136643_10012336_pt1 | contig 12722 bp, 13 predicted proteins | sample TergutLab28metaG_FD_96883 | JGI IMG/M metagenome (GOLD analysis project Ga0136643, IMG submission 96883) | Labiotermes labralis P1 segment gut microbial communities from Petit-Saut dam, French Guiana - Lab288 P1 (version 3) (version 3) | ecosystem: Host-associated > Arthropoda: Insects >...
ACCAGCGTGGCAGCAATGAGTATGGCAATGGCTTACTTAGAGAATTTTATCCAAAAGGGTCTAATCTGGAATCTGTTGATCAGCAAAAACTGTTTCAATCTCTCTTGCTCATCAATAACAGACTAAGAAAATGTCTCGGCTGGATATCTCCTATTCAAGCTTTTGGGGCTGAAGTGTCGCAATTGACTTGACAAGTTAGAGATTGACTATATTTCAAGGAGGACTAATATAATGGCATCTTTAGAAATTCAGAAGTTTTTAGTCAGCGAAAGCGACAAAAAAGCTAAGCCCGTAGGGCGTGACATTGGCTTTGGCAAGGTTTTCACAGACCATATGTTTGTGATGGACTATGACGAGGGCAAGGGCTGGCATTCGGCTCAAATAGTTCCTTATGGGCCACTATCTCTAGACCCTGCAGCTATGATTTTGCACTATGGCCAGGCAGTTTTTGAGGGTATGAAAGCTTATAGGTCGCCGGAAGGTAAAATTCTTCTTTTCAGACCTCAAGAAAACTTCAAAAGACTTAATATCTCTGACGACAGAATGTGCATACCTCATATAGATGAGGACTTTGCACTCAAAGCTCTTATAGAGCTTATCAAAATTGAAGCGGATTGGGTTCCTTCTGAGCCTGACACTTCTCTTTACATAAGACCGTTTGTATTTGCAAGCCAGCCGGCGGTAGGCGTTCATCCGGCGAAGAGCTACAAGTTCTTAATAATCCTCACGCCTGTTGGACCTTACTATTCCACAGGACTAGCACCTGTTAATATTTTAGTTGAAGATGAGTATGTTAGAGCGGTAAGAGGTGGAATAGGTGCTGCAAAAGCTGCGGCGAACTATGCTGCCAGCCTTAAAGCTCAGCAGAAAGCTATGCAAAAAGGATATGCTCAAGTGCTTTGGCTTGACGGGCTTGAGAGAAAATATATCGACGAAGTCGGTGCGATGAATGTGTTCTTCTTGATAAATGATGAGCTTGTTACACCTGAACTTAACGGAAGTATTCTTCCTGGTATCACAAGAGCGTCCATTATCCAACTAGCTAAATCTTGGGGTATGAAAGTTTCTGAGCGCAGACTACCGATTGATGAAATTTTTAAAGCCGCCGAAGACGGTTCTTTAAAAGAGGCTTTCGGTTGCGGTACTGCTGCGGTTATCGCTCCTATTAAAGAGTTCCTTATGGGTGAGAAGTCTGTTCAAGTAGCAGACGGTAACACTGGTCCGTTTGCGCAAAAATTATACGACAATTTAACAAGCATCCAGTTCGGTAAACTTCCTGACACATTCGGTTGGTCTTACGAAGTTTAATTTCCTTAAGGTAGGATGGTAAAAATGCTTAAAAACTTCGAACAATTATTGAAAGAAGCATCTAAAAGTTCAAATAAAAAAATTGCAGTTGCTGCCGCCGCTGACTGCGATGTTCTTTTGGCTGTTGAAAATGCTAGAAAAAAAGGCATCGCAGGGGCAATATTAATTGGCGATGAGGCTGAGATTAAAAAACTTGCTACTGCAAGTGAAATCGATATCGCAAACTATGAAATTATTCACTGCGTAGATAAAGCAGAGAGTGCACGTATCGCCGCTAAACAAGTAGCATCAGGCAAAGCTTCTGTTATGATGAAAGGGCTTGTTGACACTTCCGTGTTTTTAAAGGCTGTGCTTGATAAAGAAATTGGTCTTCGCACAGGCAAGTTAATCACCCAAACAACTGTGTTTGAAATCCCTGGGCGGGATCAGTTTATATTCGTGAGCGACCCAGCTATCACTACAGAGCCTGACATAGCTCAAAAAAAGGATATTATTGATAACGCTTGCCTTGTAGCTCATAGGCTAGGCTATGAAAACCCTATGGTAGCCCCTGTTTGCGCGGTTGAAAAACTAAACCCCAAAATGCAAGCTACACTAGACGCACAGGAGTTGCATGAGATGAATGCCCGTGGCGAGATAATGGGATGCTATGTATCCGGACCGATCTCTTTGGATGTAGCGATATCAAAAGAAGCTGCCGGCCACAAAGGATATACAGATAAAATAGGCGGCAGGGCTAATATCTTACTTATGGACGATATTGAGTCCGGTAATGTGCTTTACAAATCCATTGTCTATTTCGCCGGCGGCATTGGCGCTGGTGTGGTCATGGGTGCTAAGTGTCCAATAGTACTTACCAGCCGAGCGGATTCAGACATTTCAAAATTTTACTCTATAGCTACAGCTGTGCTTATTTCAGATTAAGGAGGTCTCTTAAGTGGCAAAACTTACACTCAAGCAGGATAAATGCAAAGGCTGTCGTCTCTGTATCGACGCTTGCCCTAAGAAAATTTTGGAACTAGATGAAAGCAAGGTAAACCCAAAAGGTTATAACCCTATATCATGTATAGATATGGATAAGTGCATCGGATGCGCATTTTGTGCTGTTATGTGCCCCGATCTAATTATCGAAGTGTCAAGGTAATTTAACCTAAAAATCGTCCAGGAAAGCTTGTAATTTTCATCCACTACATCGCCCACTACCCATTAAAACTTAGTATTAATGGGTTCCAGCTAGAAAGAATCCAACCTCACGTTTTTTCGCTCCGCGAAAAACGCGGCTGACGCCACGCCGATATCTATCGGTCATAGTACCTTCTGGTACGCTTGGAACCTTTCTCTCGGGACACCATGGCGAGCAGGCTGCCTTAAGGTAGCCGACCAATCTCATCTTGCTCGAAAATTACTGCGCTTTCTTTGGACACTTTTCAAGCTAAATAACCATAATATAAGGAGGCGAATTGCTTGGAAAAGAGATTCATGAAAGGCAATGAGGCAATTGCGGAGGCCGCTGTTATGGCCGGGTGCCGCCACTTTTTCGGCTATCCCATCACACCGCAAAATGAAATACCTGAGTATTTATCTTGGAGGCTTCCTGAGCTTGGCGGAGTATTCGTCCAAGCCGAGAGTGAAGTCAGTGCTATTAACATGTGCTACGGAACAGCCGGCGCAGGTGCCAGAGTTATGACCAGCTCTTCAGGGCCAGGAATGTCTCTCAAGTCTGAAGGGATATCATACATAGCGGGGGCTAACCTCCCATGTGTTATTGTTAATATTATGCGTGCAGGCCCTGGCCTTGGCGGTATTCAACCATCACAAAGTGACTATTTCCAAGCCACAAGAGGCGGGGGACATGGCGATTATCAGTGCCTTGTGTATACACCAACAACTGTGCAACAAGCAGTTGATTTAACTCAACTGGCTTTCGACAAAGCTGATGAATACAGAATGCCTGCCATCATCCTTGGCGACGGCATCATCGGCCAAATGATGGAACCTGTTATAATCACTGAGAAAAAACCTATAGCCGTTGATAAAAGCTGGGCAACAGTAGGTTGGAAAGATAAAAAAAGAGCCAGAGCCGTTATAAGCTCACTATCTTTAGTCCCTAGTGAGCTTGAGGAGTGGAACTTGCAACTTCAAGCCAGATACAAAAAAATTAAAGAAACCGAAGTATTGTATGAAACTTATAATACGGAAGATTGCGACATATTAGTAGTAGCTTACGGCTCGACTGCTCGCACAATTCGTTCAGCCATTGATGAGAATGAGCTTAAGGGTCACAAAATCGGCTTATTCACTCCTATCAGCGTATGGCCATTCCCTGAGAAAGAGCTTTTTGAAGCTTCTAAGGGCAAAAAAGCCGTGCTGGTTGTTGAAATGAGTGCAGGGCAAATGTTGGAAGACGTAAGGCTTTCCGTAGGTTCAAATGCACCGGTACATTTCTATGGCAGAATGGGCGGTATAATCCCTACTGCAGAAGAAATCTTTGCACAAATCACTAAATTAGGGGAGGCATTGTAATGGAGCATGTATTCAAACGTACAAATATGCTGAGAGATCTAGAGTTTCATTACTGCCCCGGCTGCACACACGGCATTATACATAGACTTATAGCTGAGTGTATTGAAGAGCTTGGTCTCTCTGATAATACCATTGGTGTTGCTCCTGTTGGCTGTGCAGTTTTGGCTTATGATTACTTTAATTGCGATATGCAAGAGGCTGCGCACGGTCGTGCTCCTGCAGTTGCAACAGGTATAAAGAGAACTCATGAGGATGCTTTTGTATTCACGTATCAAGGTGACGGTGACTTGGCTTCAATAGGTGCAGCAGAAATAGTTCATGCCGCAGCACGCGGTGAAAATATTTCGGTGTTTTTCGTAAATAATGCAATTTATGGTATGACCGGCGGTCAAATGGCTCCTACGACCTTAGTTGGCCAAAAAGCGACTACCTCTCCTCACGGCAGAGATAAGAAAAGCGCAGGTATGCCAATCCGTATGAGCGAGCTTTTAGCGACAATCGAAGGCTCTTATTATATCGAGCGTGTTATGGTTGTTGATGTTAAGAGCATCAACCATGCTAAAAAATGTATCAAGAAAGTCATCCAATATCAAATGGAAGGCAAAGGTTTCTCTATGGTCGAAATCCTTTCCACTTGCCCAACAGGCTGGGGCATGACACCTCTTAAAGCCATTGACTGGCTCAAAGAGGACATGGTAAGCTACTATCCGCTGGGGCTTATAAAGGAGGGTAACTGATGAATATAAAGATGATTTTTGCAGGCTACGGCGGGCAAGGTGCACTACTCGTAGGCCAGCTTTTGTCTTATGCTGCTATGACTGAGGATAAGCATGTTACGTGGTTTCCTTCATACGGTCCTGAAATGCGAGGAGGCGCAGCATCGTGCTCTGTTATCATAAGCGATAAAAGAATCGGCAGCCCTATCATTCAGGCAGCAGACGCTGTCCTTGCCCTAAACCAGCCGTCGTTTGATAAATTTGAGAAGATAGTTAAGCCCGGAGGCTTCATTATCTACAACTCATCTATGACAGATGCGAACCTTAAAGAAAGCAGAGACGATATAAAGTATATAGCTCTTCCTGTTTCCGATATGGCAAGCGAAATGGGGAATCTTCGAGTTGCCAATATGATAGCACTCGGTGCACTAAACGAACTTGCTAAATGCGCAGAAACTGAGTCTATAATCGAAGCACTTAAGCTTCGTATGGGTGATAAGAGAGCTGAGCTTGTCGAGCTTAATAAAGTAGCTATTGAAGCAGGCAAGAATGCTGTTAAACAGTAAGATAGTGTAGTTATAGACAGATCTAGTTAAATGAGTCTAAAACCGTAACGGAAAATAGCAAACTCTTGTTTCTGATACATATACATTTGACTATAACCCCAAGTTGGCAAACTGCATTGCCTGCTTGGGGTTTTTATAGTTCTGCTTAACAGTCAAAATTAATGATAATATGACGTGATGTTGTCCTATTATCTGTGGTATAATTGTGCCATTAGATAATGGCAGATTAATAGGAGGGACTATACCGTGATATGGAATGATCTTTTCCCGAAAGAGCATCAGTCTCTAATGGATGATATTTACAAATATTCCGGCGATTTTGAACCTATATGGCGAGACTTGATTTTGTATTTTGAAAGCGCTTATAAATGCACACCCAAGATGTTCTATAGTGGTTGTGGAATGAAACCCGGTTGGAACCTGAAATTTTAGAGAAGCAGTACCACTTTTGATACATGGTATCCGCAGCCGGACGCGTTTGATGTAATGTTCACATGGAGCTATAAACTCGATACGGAAATGATGTTGATTTTGCCTACCCTAACCTCTCAAATAGCTGAATATATAGAAAAGGCAGAGGACTTCATGAAAAATGGACGCTGGATTATGTTCCGTGCTGATAGCTCAGAAATAGTAGAAGATTATAAGCGGCTATGTGCTGTAAAAAAAGCTTGACAACAGGTACTCGTTAGCAAATCGGAAGATACCGGAGGAGCTTGCATAGTTTTAGCCCGGTTTTGGGGATGGGGCAATGTCGAGCCGGAACCAAATAAAACTTCGTTTCTATAGGTAGCGAAAAAATATGAGACGTTTTCCCAAATGAAACAAGTTGGCACCAGCAAGCCAGGTCGTAAATGCTTCGCATTTACAGCTACGCCTACGGCATTCCGGAAGTCCGGAAACAGCATTTTTACCGAGTGAAAAGTGATAACGAAGACGATGCGGTATAGTGGGAAAAAGACATGTAATTATGAGAGATTTTTGGAGTGGCTTGACTTTATAGTCACGGAAAAACTCCCTCTTTGCATATATACAAAGAGGGAGTTTCTATTGCTTTAAGCGAATTCATATTTTTTTCTATGTACTGCTTTCTTCCATTAAGGGAATTCAGATGTTGCTAAACTTCATTATATTGCGTTGTGTACAAATGCAGCGATGTGTCGTGTTGGAATAACTGTAACGCTTCCGAATGGATTACCGCCAAAGAAGCTGCCTGACAAGCCACAGTTTCCAGATGAGCATCCGCCGAAGCCGCCGAAGTTGCCGAAGCCGAAGCCGCCTCTAGGGCCACAGCTTGAGCCTAAACAACAAGCAGGAGCCATACCAATGTCACAGATAAGTCTTACGCAGTTAACGTCAGCACCTACTAAAACACCCGTGAAGCCGTCACCAGACAAGCCTCCGCTAGTAGTAAAAATGGTCACAGTTTTACCGATATGACGTAACATTGTTTCCAAGCAAAATGGTAAACTACCGTCGAAACCATCAATCATTATATTCTTCCTCCTTATTTTTTTGATACCGATTATAAAAGCAAGGTATCTGATGTATCTTATGTAAGGAGGAGAGCTTGTGTTACAAATTGTGAGACTTTTTTGTACAGGTTTCAAGGGTCAATATTGATAATTAGCAACACTCCCCTATTAACCTATTCTCTTAGCTTAATCTTTGACATCAATTACAAAGCCGCTCTCCTTCATCTAGCAGATCCCTTAACTTCTTATGTAACCTGATTGCGAACTGTAAAGTTCGCTATGTACCGTTTGTTTCAACATCAGCATTAAAAATTTCTTGTTTCCAATCACCTAAGCGGCTAGCTTCATACCACTAGATTGCAACATGCGAGAAGGCTGCAATTTTGCATGTTGGGATAACTGTAACGCTTCCTAATGGATTACCGCCGAAGAAGCTGCCCTGTAAGCCAGTGTTGCCCCATCCGAATTGATTGAAACCAAGTGGGCCGCCGAAACCTGGGCCACAGCTAGAGCCTAAACAACAAGCAGGAGCCATGCCAATGTCACAAATAAGCCTTACACAATTAATGTCAGCACTTACTAAAACACCTGTAAAGCCTGCGCCAGACAAACCGCCGCTAGTAGTATAAATAGTCACAGTTTGACCGATATGACGTAATATTGTCTCCAAGCAAAATGGTAAACCACCGTCAAAACCATCAATCATAATTTTTTTCCTCCTTATAATTTTTGATACCATTCATCAAAAACGAGGTATCTGATGTATTTTATGTAAGGAAGATAGCTTGTGTTACAAATTGAGAGTTTTTTTGTACAGGTTTTAGAGATTAATACTTACTTATAGTAAAATTTTTCCTAAGCGGTGACAAATGCATGCTATTTTTTACTGTTCTATATAAAAGCCTTGCCGTTTGTACCACATAGGTACTACGGCAAGGCTCGTTTTGTCTGGAAGAATATATTCAAGCTTTTAAGTTATTACCCAAGTCCAGGGCGGTCATAACTGAAGCCAGGAATTATGTCATTGGCTTGTGTAGAGATATTAATAAAACGGGGACTACCCTGCCCTGTAGAGATGGATACTAGGGCTTCTCTTCCGGTATTGTCTGTAATTGTAAACATAATTCTATCAATACTTACATATATGTTTCCGTTTTCATCCACGTGAGGCCCCACACCTATTCCTGAGAGTAACATAGGGCTGCCAGCTGCGTCAACCAACATTTGACCTAACATAACATTTGAAATTGTAGAATTATTAAAATGGCTTTGCGCGTATGCAGTTGCTTCTTGCGTATATGCTTCAAGCTGCTCGAGAGTAATCCCCAAGTATGCCATTAACTCATTGTCATCCATAGAATGTATAGCACGATCTTGCTCAGATCCGCGCCATGCTATGTGACGATCACGGCTCTCAATTTGCTCCTGTGACTGTCTGCTTCTTGGCGTTGAATAAGATATATCAACTCGCTCACCCGTTGTAGCATCAATTAAAAATGTGAACATCGGATCAACCGGAATTACAATCCTATCGGTTATAGTACTGCCGGTATCAGCCAATATCCGTACACTGTCCCAATCGAAATCTACCCCAGTTGCCTCCCTTGTAAGGGCTACCATTCCAAACCAATGCTGTCTGCCATGGCCTACCCAAGCTGTATAAGTCATTATAACATACATACCGTCTATACTCTCTCCAAACACGTCCCAAATATATTCTGCGCCAATTTGGGCGGCTTCTTCCATCGGCATTGCGGATGCGGGTATGGCAACATGTTGCTCAGGGCTTTTAAGAACCGTTAAGCTCGGGGGCATAAAAGCGACCCTTTCAGTAACCTCGTCCTGTTGCTGCACTTGCTGAGTGTAAGAATCTGCTGATGCTGTGAGTGGCGGCGTGTCAAGCGTCAGAGGCGTAGCTCCATCAGTAGCCGCCCTAAAAGCTATGTTGTTAACCCCAGAAAACACCGCACTAAACATTCCAATAGATAAAGTGCATACCATAGCTACCTTCAAAAATTCCTTACCTTTAGTTTTTATCTTTTTCATATCCTTTAACTTCCTTTCGTATTTTTTTGTGGTGGTGAGTCTCACAAGTATGATAATAACCCAGAGTTATTAGAAAGTAATTATGAAGTTATTAGGAAGTTGTAAATCTTATTTCCACAGTAGTGCCTATGTTTATATTCGATTTAATAACCATCTGAGCGCCATGAGCCGCAACAATTTGACTGCATAGGGTCAAGCCAAGCCCGGTGCCGCCATCTTCACGATTACGAGGTTTGTCCAAGCGGTAGAAAGGTTCTGTAACTTTAAGCAGACTTTCTTCAGGGATACCGCAGCCATTGTCCGTCACAGATATCACAGTAGCCTCTGGACAACTCTTTGCTTCTAATTGGATTATCCCCTCCTTAGCCTGGTCGTTTCCTTCGTGAACTTCTCGGCCATGCAGCCTAGTAGTACAGGCTTTAAGAGCGTTTGTGCATAAGTTTAATATCAAGCTTCTAATCAAGTCTTCTTGCCCATTAAGAACGTCTGAATTACTATTACAAATTAACCGCACACCATTTTCACGCAAGGACTTTTCCATTGTACCTGCAATATCATCAAACAGTTTAGGGATTAAGATTTCATTTTTAATAGGAACATAGTTACGCAATGTTGCAAGCTCTAATAGGGAGCTTGCAATATTTTTCATATGGTCTGCTTCTCCCATGATATATGCAGTTGATTCAATAATTTCATTTTCATTTAAAGATACTTTATTCATGTACTCTGCATAACCGTAAATGGATGTAAGAGGAGTTCGGATTTCGTGAGCAAAATTGTCCACAAATTGCTGTTTGTTCTCAGCTTCTTCTTCTAAGTAAATAATTTGACTTTCAATTTTCTCCGCCATCTTATTAAAGTCATAGGCCACTTGGGCTAGCTCATTATTACCCTTAATGCAAATCCTCTCGTCAAATTTACCCTCTGCAATCTCTCTGGACGCTTTAGCAACAACGTCTAGCGGCCTAAAAATCGCTGATAAAATAAATAGCAAAGCAATAGCGGCAACTATAGAAAATATAACAGCAGAAATCAAAAGAACATTTTGAATCTCACTCATTTCTGCAATGTTTTCAGTTATATCCAGCCTATAATCCAAAAGAAAATATCCAAATGGCTCTGGTAGTAGCCCTGAAACATAAATATAGTGGCGGTCACCTTGTCTATCAAAGTTAATCTTTGCTGTCACCGCTTCTTTGCTCTGCTCTGTTTGCGTTAGGTCAGTTATAGAAAGATGAACATTATGCCTGCTGTAGTACCTGGCATAATCATGTACGATATGAGCTACTGTCTCAGAAAAATCACCATGATTCCAACCACCTCTGCCCCATGAAACCGAAATATCTCTGGCCAGTGTATGAACGATGACTTGAAATTGACTTGTGCTCTTATCTTTCAGCATATTTATTTGACTGTTCGTTAAATAAGTAGATACAATTCCAACACTGGAAAATAGAATACAGAGAAAAAGCAAATATGTGGCCACAAAAGTCTTTAGCCTCATTGCTTTACCTCCAACCTATAGCCCATTTTATATACAGTTTTTATTACGTCTTCCCACCCCAGCTTTTTACGAACAGCGTGTATGTGCACATCCACCGTTCTTGTGTCGCCGCCATAGTCATAACCCCAAGCAATTTCCAATAGCTTGTCGCGAGAAAGAGCAATATTCCGATTTTTAATTAATGCTGCAATTAGCGTAAACTCTTTTGGCGAAAACTCTATCAGCATATCTTTGTAGTATACTTGCTGGCTAGAGAAGTCTACCTTAACATCACCAAGACAGAAGGATTTATCCGCCTTATTAAATCGCCGCAAAACTGCTTCAATACGAGCTTGCAACTCCAGCATTTCAAATGGTTTTATAATGTAGTCATCTGCGCCAAGCTCTAAGCCTTTTACTCTATCCTCAACTGCACTTTTAGCTGTCAAAAATATGACAGGGATATTTTCCTGTAACTCTTCAATAACTTGAAAACCATCAAGCTTGGGAAGCATTATGTCCAGCAAAATCAAATCAAAACTCTTCTTCTCTAACTCATCAAAAACAGCTTCACCATCAAAGACTGAAACGCACGTATGTCCCACAAGCTCGAGATTTTTCTTGATAAGATTATTTATTATTTTTTCATCTTCCGCTATCAGTATTTGAGCCACAAATATCACCTCACAAGGATTATAGCCTTAACTTGTTATGAAGTTGTTAAAAAAATAAAATTAAAAAAGGTTTGTGAGATTTTTACTCTTAAAGCAAGGTTTAACAGCAAGGTTTAACAGCAAGGTTTAACAGCAAGGTTTAACAGCAAGGTTTAACAGCAAGGTTTAACAGCAAGGTTTAACAGCAAGTCTAGCCGCAAATGCTTTGCACTTGCGGCTATATCTGCTGTGCCAATGGGCATCATGGTGCCAGACATCCGTAGGATAACTTTATAGAACCTGAAAAAGTGAGCACTGAAGGAGCTGACAGTGATTGGAAGATATTACTGGTGCATTTAGAATCTGCCAAGATTTCACGAGGTTTAGTAGGGGAAGAAATATATCATTCGCTCCCCTGCTCCCCTCGAAGCTTAGAAAGTGACTCTTTGATCTTCTTTTCAATGCCATTTTCGGATGGAAAATAATACCTGCGCCCAATTAACTCATCCGGCAAATACTGCTGTTTAACATAATTACCGGGGTATGAATGGGCATATTTATAATCTGCGCCGTGCCCAAATTCTTTTGCACCTTTATATGAACTGTCTTTTAGATGAACCGGAATGCTTGCCATTCCTATATTCTTCACATCATCAAGTGCACGGAAAATGCTAACCACTGCGGCGTTACTTTTAGGGGCACACGCTATATATGTCACGGCCTGGGATAGTATAATCTGGCTCTCCGGCATACCAATAAAGTTCACAGCTTGAGCTGCCGCCATTGCCACCAAAAGCGCATGAGGGTCGGCGTTGCCCACATCTTCCGCGGCATGAATTACTATGCGCCGAGCTATAAATTTCACATCTTCTCCTGCGTATATCATCCGCGCCAAATAATATAGTGCTGCATCGGGGTCTGAGCCTCTCATGCTTTTGATAAATGCCGAAATCGTATCATAATGACTGTCCCCGTTTTTATCATAATTAACAGCCCGTTTTTGTATGCACTCTTGTGCCACATCCAAATCTATCACAATTTTGCTGTCTGCTCCTGGTTCCGTGGTCAAAAAAGCCAGCTCTAGCCCGTTTAAGGCGGCACGCGCATCGCCCGATGCCATATCTGAAAGAAAGTCGAGACTCTCATCCGTTATATTAAAGTCATAATTACCAAGTCCATTTTCTTTATCGATTATCGCTTTAGTCAAAATTGCTTTGATATTACTTTGGCTCAACTGCTTTAGCTGAAATATAATCGAGCGCGAGAGAAGTGCCTTGTTCACTTCAAAATAAGGATTCTCCGTCGTTGCACCTATAAGAACAATCGTTCCATCTTCCACATACGGCAGAAGCGTATCTTGCTGACTTTTGCTAAAGCGATGAATCTCATCAATAAATAATATGCTCCTTGCGCCGCTTAAGGCAAGCGAAGTTTTCGCCTCTTCCACAACACCTTTTATATCTTTTACGCCTGCTGTTGTTGCGTTTAGCTGCTTAAAGTTAGCCTGAGTAGTGTTTGCTATTATTTTGGCCAATGTAGTTTTGCCAGTGCCCGGCGGCCCATATAGTACAATGCTTGATAGTTTATCCGCCTTTATTGCACGATAAAGAAGCGTCCCCTTCCCAACTATATGCTCTTGACCTTCAAAATCTTCAAGAGCCTTGGGGCGCATGCGGTGGGCTAAGGGCGCTTCTTTTGATAGTAGTTTTTCTCGTTGATAGTCGAATAAGTTCATAGAAATCTCCAGTATGCACAATTACGGTAGAAACACTTACTGTGTAGATAGTTGGTTTTTACTTGACTTCCCTATGGAAAGTCAAGTTGCACAATTGCGGTAGAAACACTTACTGTGTTTCTCGCAGGATGTGTAGATAGTTGGTTTTTACTTGACTTCCCTATGGAAAGTCAAGTTGCACAATTGCGGTAGAAACACTTACTGTGTTTCTCGCAGG
>Ga0136643_10012338_pt1 | contig 12721 bp, 12 predicted proteins | sample TergutLab28metaG_FD_96883 | JGI IMG/M metagenome (GOLD analysis project Ga0136643, IMG submission 96883) | Labiotermes labralis P1 segment gut microbial communities from Petit-Saut dam, French Guiana - Lab288 P1 (version 3) (version 3) | ecosystem: Host-associated > Arthropoda: Insects >...
ACACAGTGGTGGCGGGACCCAGAATCGAACTGGGGACACGCGGATTTTCAGTCCGCTGCTCTACCATCTGAGCTATCCCGCCTTGCCCTCTCTTAATTAAAATGGCGGGGCCGACGAGACTCGAACTCGCGACCTCCGGCGTGACAGGCCGGCACTCTAACCGACTGAGCTACGACCCCGCATTTTAATTGGTGGGCGAAACAGGGTTCGAACCTGTGACCCCCTGCGTGTAAGGCAGGTGTTCTACCGCTGAACTATCCGCCCCAAAGCGCGAAAAAAAGTATACCCGTCAACAGCAGTTCTGTCAACATGGAAATTTGACACCATGAAAATTTAAAAATCTTTCTAGGAAGTTTGCAAAAAAGCATTGCAAAAATATCACATTTCGCGAGGCGATTTTATCTTACTTCGGGCAGCTTGCCCGTTTATGATTTATAATGATGAAAGACGCTTCTTGAGTTTTTATTTTGGAAGGATGAAAAAGAGATGAAGGCCAGAAAAATTTTTGCGGCACTGGCGGCGTTGCTCGTAATTTTGGGAACCGCCGCGATTGCAGAATCCAGAAGTTTTCCAGAGTTTTCCACAACAGACATCAATGGCGCGGTAGTCACCAACGCGATTTTCGCCGAAAACGATATCACCATGATCTATTTCTGGGCTACCTGGTGCCCAGCCTGCGTAGCGGGAATGCAAGGTCTCGCGGAAATGCTTGAAGCTACGGAGGGGAAAGGGCTGGTCGGAATTCTTATAGACATGGAAAACCGAGGAAGGGCGCTGCAAATCTTAAACGATGCAGGAGCCGACTTTCCGCAACTGAGCGTCAGTAGGGAAATGGAGTCCATCATGCGCTCCATTCAGGCAGTTCCCACTTCAATATTCGTAGATTCCAGAGGGAATATCGTTGGCCCCACAGTTCTTGGCGCCAGATCAAGTCAGTATTACCTGAGCGCAAAGCAGGCCGCGCGGGAAGAAGCCAGCCAGTAATGTCCAAAGACAAACTTGCTGTCGACGAAATACTGTACGCCCTTGATGAATGTTTTGATGGTGAAGGCAAGTTTGGAGGTATTTTTCTGGAACCAGAAGATCCAGGACTGATTTCCATTTTAGCCGCGCTGGACGCGAAAGATGCCTCCAGACCAATAGCTGGCATGTCCATAGCAGCCAACGTCTATCATTTAATTTTTGCGCTAAACGTGTTTATAAAGCGAATCCGCGCGTATAAAGCAGATAAAGACGCCTCAGTCGTTGATTGGAACGAAAGCTGGCAGGAACATTCTCTGGACGAAGCTGAATGGGAACGTATGAAAAAAGACCTTGCCTCCGTTCGGGAAGAAGCCACTGCTTTAGCGCGATGTTATAACGTTGTAAATGAAGCTAACTATTACGAAAAGTACCTGCGGCTTGTGATGGGGCTTTTAACCCATACCGTATTCCACCTTGGTATTGTCAGGGTGAAATTCGATGAATTGCTGAAAAGGTGAGCTGGATGCCAGCGAAAAATCTACCGGAACACGTGGCGGTCATCATGGACGGGAATGGCAGGTGGGCTCAAAAACAGGGCCTGCCTCGTATCCTTGGTCACAGAAAAGGCGTAAAGGCGCTTGAAGAGGCCATTGAAAACGCCGATGCGGCCGGCATAAAATACCTTTCCGTATATGCTTTTTCAACGGAAAACTGGAAGAGGTCAAAAATTGAGATCGCCGGTTTGATGTTTCTGGCCGAGCGCTACCTCAAAAAAAAGATTCCCTCACTAAAAGCCAGGCATGGTCGCATACGCTTCGCTGGGCGCCGCGATCGGCTCTCTAATTCTCTTGTCCGCACTATCGAGGAAGCCGAGGAAATCACAAAAAATGAGACTGGCATGCAGTTCATTGTTTGCCTGGATTACGGCGGACGGCAGGAGATAATCGACGCCGTAAAAAAAATTATTTCTTCTGGAACGCCCTCGGATTCCATCACTGAAGAGATGCTCAGTGAAAACATGTACCTCCCCGATGTGCCGGAGCCGGATTTGATAATCCGCACGAGCGGCGAGGAGCGGTTAAGCAATTTTTGGCTGTGGACTGGCGCATACAGCGAATTCTTCTTCACGGAGACTCTATGGCCGGACTTTGGCAAGGAGCATCTCGAAGCAGCGCTCGCGGCGTACGCAGGGCGGCAGCGCCGAAAAGGAGGCAGACCATAACAATAATGCTCACCATAAAAGAGTACGTCAATTCGTGCAAAAACATTTTGGAGCCATATATCGAAAAATACCTGACTGACTTAATAAAAACACGTTTTTTCCCCGACCACAATCGTTCCAGCTATGACCGCGAAATTGCCGGATTGTACGGGGTTTTTAAAGAAGCTGGAAAGGGCGGCAAATGCATCAGAGGAAGTTTGGTGAAGTTGGGGTATGAAATCGCCCTTGACTGCACGGCGGGAGATGAGATATTACCTGCCTGCGCGGCGTTCGAAATTCTTCAGACTGCTATATTGGCTCACGATGACGTTATAGACAAAAGCTCGCTCAGGCGCGGCAAAGACTCTGTTTGGCGAGCTGTGATACGCCGCATGGAGGGTGCGGAAGATCTTGATTTCAACCGCTGCCACTATGGAATTTCACAGGCCATATGCCTGGGGGACATTGGTATTTCCTTGGCCAATCGCCTGATAATCGAAAGCTCTTTCGACGCGGACAGAAAAATCAAGGCCATGAAAACATTCCTTGATATACAACTGAACACCATAGACGGAGAAATGCTGGATGTGCTGATGTCCGACGATAAGGACTACAGCGACGAGGGAGGCGTACTTCAGATCGCGAACCTGAAAACGGCCTGGTATACGGTAGTAGGTCCGCTACAGCTTGGCGCAGTGCTAGGAGGCGCGTCGCCGGAGCTTCTGGATTCCATGCGCAGGTTTGGAATATTCCTGGGCACAGCGTTTCAGCTCAGAGATGACGTGCTGGGCATCAACGCCGCTGAAACTGAGATAGGCAAAAGCAATACATCCGACATAGCCGAGGGAAAAGTCACCCTGCTGGCGCACTATGCCATGAAAAAAGCGTCTCCCGCTCAATTGGAGCTGCTGAGGCGAATCTACGGAAGCGGAACCGTCTCGGAGGCCGACCGGCTGACGATCTGTGGTATCTTCAACGACACAGGCGCATTTGCCGAGACCGAAAAAAAAGCGGCCGAGTGCTTCGCCGAGGCTGCGGGCATAGTAAGCGAACTGACGCGCAATGACGTACACGCATCGCTGCTTAACCAGCTTATAGACATGCTGGCGCAAAGAAGGTCGTAAAAGGTACAATAGGCGCATCTGTTTTAAGAATTCGTTTTTCATAATGAAAGGAGCGGTTCAAGCAATGGCAACAGTACAATTTTTAGGACATGCTACGTTTTATGTAGAGGGCAACGGCATAAAAGCTTTGATTGATCCATTTTTGTCAGGAAACCCGCTGGCTTCGGAAAATGCGGAAAAAATTTCCGAGCTTGCGCCGAATTACATATTTGTAACCCACGCGCACCAGGATCACCTTGGCGATACCATAAGCATTGCAAAAAAGACAGGAGCTACCGTCGTGGCAACCAACGAGCTTGCAATGTACCTCCAGGGCAAGGGGCTGAACGTTGTGGGCATGCACGTAGGCGGCAGAAAGCAATTCGACTTCGGCAGCGTTAAACTTACAGCGGCCTTTCATGGCTCTAGCGTATCCGAGGAAGGTGCGCTGGTCTGCTCCGACACGCCATGTGGTTTTTTAATCGAAGTTGATGGCAAGAAAATTTACCACGCCGGAGACACGGGGCTTACCGTTGAAATGACCCTGCTGGAAGAAGAAAAAGTCGACGTTGCCCTGCTGCCGATCGGCGGCCACTACACCATGGATATTCGGGACGCCGTCAGAGCCGTTAGCTTCATCAAACCGAAAAAGGCCGTTCCCATGCACTACAACACTTTTCCGCCGATCAAGTCTGATCCGTCAGAATTTAAAAACCTAGCTGGCGGCAAATCAGACGTCGTCATCCTGAATCCAGGCGAAAAGATAAATCTATAATACAGCAGCCAACTAACCAGGCCATAAGGCCGATAGATGCGCTCAAAGGGAGTGTAGAAGTGAAAAAAATTCGATTTGGTAAGACAGAACTTCTTGTGAGCCAGATCGCTTTCGGCGGCATACCTGTTATGCGAGTACCTAAGGCGGAAGCGGTAACGCTGATTCGAGAAACCATCGATCTGGGAATAAATTTTATTGATACGGCCAACGGTTACGCTGACAGCGAGGAAAAAATCGGCGCGGCCATAAAAGGTATTGAGCGCGAAAAACTTGTCATCGCATCAAAATCGACCGCCGATGATAAAAAAACATTTAACGAGCACCTCGATCTGAGCCTGAAACGGCTTGGTGTGGACTACATTGATATTTATCAGCTTCATCACGTTTCCTCGGAAACGCGATGCAACGCGGTGTTCGCCCCCGGCGGAGCGCTCGAGGGTTTACAGGAGGCAATTGCGGCCGGTAAAGTTCGTTTTCCAGCGTTTTCCAGCCACAACATCCCTACCGCGATCAAGGTAATGAAAAGCGGTAAATTCGACGCGGTTCAAATACCATTCAACTACATTGATTTCGAGGCGGAAGAGGAGATCATTCCTCTGGCAAATAAGCTCGACATGGGTTTTATCGCGATGAAGCCCATGGGCGGCGGCCTTCTGAGTGACGCTGGGCTTTCGTTTCGCTATCTCATGCAATACGATAGTATTATCCCCGACCCCGGCATAGAAAGAATCGAAGAGATTCGCGAAATTATCGCCATTGTGGAAAAAGGCGAGCCTTTAAGCGCGCAGGACTGGAAAGAAATCGAAAAACTGCGCGCGGAATTCGGGCCGTCCTGGTGTCATCGTTGTGACTACTGCAAGCCGTGCCCGCAGGATATTCCCATGAGCATGGTTTTACTTGCCAGAAGCATGGTGAAGCGCTTCTCTCCAGAACGCGCCCTGTCAATGGTGGGAACAAACATTGACAAAGCAAGGAGCTGTGTGGAGTGCGGCGCTTGCATAACGCGCTGCCCCTATAATCTCGAAATTCCGAGGCTGATGAAAGAGAGCATCGAATTCTGGGATGGTCTGATGAAAACTGGCAGCCCCCAAAATACGTAGTCGAGATCGTTGCAGGATATGGAAAACACTTTATCACTTTACTCCGTTACGCTGCAGGGAATGGAAGCCCTGCCTGTCGAGGTGGAGGTCGAGATCACGGGCGGCCTTTTTTCAATATCGATAGTCGGCCTACCTGACGTTGCGGTCAAAGAATCTAAAGAACGAGTCCGCGCGGCTCTGCGTTCGGTTGGACTTCCCTTAAAAGGCCGAGTGGCGGTTAACCTGGCCCCAGCCGACCTCCCAAAAGAAGGAGCGCTTCTGGATCTTCCCATCGCTCTGGCCATGATGCGCAGCGCTGGATTACTCAACCCGCCCAAACCTGCCCTGTACATGGGAGAACTGGCGTTGGACGGGCGCCTCAGACGTGTCAGAGGCGCGGTTCCGGCGGCAATACTGGCCCGCTCGAAAAATGTGCCGCTCTACGTTCCCAGGGAAAACGCTGATGAGGTAGCCCTTGTCAAAGGCGTAGAAGCCTATGCCGTGGGCGATCTCATGGAATTGGTGTCTATCCTTAAAGGAGAGGCTGAACCTGAACCGGTGACAGCGCGCCTTAACGACGCCGGAGCCGATCAATCGCCGCAATTCTCGTCCGAACCGGATTTTGCCGACATAAAAGGCCAGGCAGCCGCACGCCGTGCCGCCGAAATAGCCGCAGCCGGACACCACAACATTCTTCTGGTAGGCTCTCCGGGAAGCGGTAAAACGCTAATCGCCCGTGCGCTTAACGGCATTCTGCCTCCTCTGAACGATGAAGAACTTCTCGAAACGCTGCTGGTGCGCAGCACTCTGGGAATGCCGCCGGAAATGGGACGTCGGAGACCATTTCGCACGGTGCATTTCACCGCCAGCTCGGTCTCCATCTGCGGCGGCGGAAGCTCGCTTCGCCCCGGAGAACTGTCTCTAGCCCATCGCGGCATCCTTTTTCTCGATGAGTTTACGGAGTTTAGAAGAGACCTCACCGAAAGCCTGAGAGCGCCTTTGGAAGACGGTCAGGTAGTGGTAAGCCGGGCAGCCGGAACCGTGACATACCCATCGCGCGTACTTTTGGCGCTGGCGGCCAACCCCTGCGCCTGTGGGCGTCTCGGCGACCTGGTCGAAAAATGCACATGTTCTGGTTTGGAGTTGGAACGCTACAGGCGCAAGCTGTCCGGCCCCATTCTTGACCGCATCGACCTGCAAATATCCGTTCCAAGGCTTCTTCCTGAGGAACTTTTATCATTTTCCGGCGATGCGGAAAACAGCGCGGCTATAAGGGAGCGTGTTTGCCGCGCAAGAGCCATTCAGCAAACGCGCTGGGCGCCTTTCGGGTTCTCTTGCAACGCGGAGCTGCCCGAAAAAATCGTCAAGCGACACCTCACGCTTTCACCTGAAACCCGCGATTTTCTTGCCGGAATGGCAGGCAAACTTCGCCTTTCAGGGCGTGGCGTCAGCCGTGTGCTGAAAGTGGCGCGCACAATAGCCGACCTGGCGGGGGAAAGCGAGATCAAAACTCCTCACCTCGCGGAATCTCTGATGTACCGCAGAGGGGTCATCGGGGAATAGCAATTTTTCCAAAAAATGACGAGGGCGTAATCCTATGGACAATATCAGCAAGCGGCGAAGAAACATATTTTATGTTTTAGTATTGCTTCCTGTTGTTTTTCTGTTTCTGTCAAGCATACTTCAGGTCGATTTTGATGCGACGCAGTATTATAATTTCCCTCTCCTGCTGGTGAAATATTTTACGTATCTGTATTTTCTTGTGCCGTCCACAACAATGCGTCTGTTATACAAAAAGCCTTTTTCAACGATATTTACCATGCGCATAGCGCTCCTGCATCTCGTTGTCCTCGTATTCTGGCTGTTGCTGGCAAAAGTCGCGCTGTTTGGCTCAAACGAAAGCGCATGGCCTGCGGGTGAACTGTTTTTAACGCAATTTTTCGCGGCCTGTGTGGCGTTTTATTTTATTCTGACCCTGCCTACGTCTGATTATCAGCGGCCTAAAACACCTAGAGGAAGAGGAAATAGCTGGTAGGGTATTTGCTGATTTAGAGCCGCTGGCTCTTTTACACGCAAAAGCGCGATTTACTGCGTATATTTCACTGTAAATCGCGCTTTTTATCATCTCCAGCGCCGCTGAAGTACGTCTCGTCAATAAGTCAAAGATATAGCGATTTGCATAATCATGAACATAAATTCGAGGCTAAAACCATGATAGCAACGCGCAATAATTTGTTCATAAAAGAGCCAACGGCTCTAAAAAATCTTTTTATCTAAGCTCTACGTCTCCCGCTGCCAGTTTTTTGCTTTCATGTAGGTTAAGTGCTATCACAGCCGCTACGCCTATTGTACCGACGACTTCGGCCATCAACACTGGCATTATCAGCAACAATCCGCAACAAAACACCAACATCCGCTGCCATACGGGAATTTTGATCTTGAAGAAACCGATAGTTCCTAATGTAAGCCCTAGAACACCAATTATAGAGGTAATTATTGCTCTGAGTATAAGCAACGCTGGACCTTCCATCAGTAAAGCAGGAGAGTTCACAAACATGAAAGGCAAGATGAATACCGGCAAGCTTATGTAACAAGCGGTGAAAGATGTTTTTAACGGGCTTGTTTCAGCTATACTTGACGCAATAAAAGCAGCAATCGCCACAGGCGGCGTGATAGCGGACAAGATAGTGAAATAAAAAATAAACAGGTGCGCCGCAATAGGAGGAATACCCAAGCCTATCAAGGTTGGCCCGGCCACCGCCGCCCCTATAACATATGCCGCTACTGCCGGTAAGCCCAAGCCAAGCACAATAAGCATAATCATCGTTGCAAACAGCGCTAAAAACAGGCTGTTTCCGGCTAACTGCATGGTGAGCTGCGAGAACCTCACTCCAAGACCAGTTAAATTTATGGCTCCAATGACAATACCAGCGCAAGCGCACGCCGCTGCCGCTTCCAGACATTTAAGCGCGCCGTCCGCAAGCCCGTCAAAAAAATCACGGATCTTCAAACGGGTATACGATCTCAAACAGGCCACAACGACAAGAGCTATTGTAGAGAAAAACGCGGCGTACATAATAGGATAATTCATAAAGATGAGAGTGATCAGCAACCCTATCGGTAACAAAACATGAAAACCCTTGTACATCACCTCTCCCAGTTTTGGCAACTGATCTTGTGGAGAAGCGTCCAATTTCAGTCGCTTGGTTTCAAAATGCACAGCCAAAAAAATTGCGATATAAAAAAGTACCGCGCACAAAATCGCCGAACGAGCAACTCTGCTATAGGGAACCTGCAAAATTTCCGCCATGATAAACCCTGCCGCTCCCAAAATTGGCGGAGTGATTGTTCCTCCAGTGGAGGCTGACGCTTCCACTGCGGCGGCAAAATGTGGTTTGTATCCCATTTTCTTCATAAGAGGGATGGTAATATGCCCGGTTGCGGCGACGTTAGAAGCCGGGCTGCCTGAAACCAGGGCCATTAAAGCGCTACCGATCACGGCTACCTTGGCAGGGCCTCCGGAAAAGCGCCCAACCAGGGAGAACGCGGCCTGAGTCATTACATCGCTCGCTTTAGTTTTATTCAAAAAAGCCCCAAAAAGGATAAACATAAACACCATCGTGGCAGCTACTCTGGTGGTGATTCCAAAGATGCCGTTATCGGTCATATACATGATGCTGGTAACTCGCGATACGCTGAAACCACGGTGTATCCATATACCCCACAGGTGATTACCAAAAAAACAATACAATAAAAATATTACTGAGATAATCGGTAAAGCAAGCCCGATAGTGCGCCGACAAACTTCAAGTAATCCAAGCACTGCAATGACCATCATAGCCACTTCGACATTTGTAGGCGACGCCGTGCGCGTTACAATGACACTGAAATTCCAAACAAAGTAGAGATAGGGAACAGTACCCGCTATCGCCAGCGCGATATCGTACCACCTAATATCATCGCTGCTGCCCTTAGTGGGTTTGTACGCCAAAAATATTAAAGATGTCATAAATGCCAAAAATATGCTGTTATGTATAGCCGATTGAATCATCGCAAAAATAATGTAGATCTGTGCCAGCGTCATTGCCAGCGCCCAATAATATACCAGGGTTTTGGATTTTCCCGTGAGATGCCGCTTCACATCTATTACTCCCCTATCTTATTTGAACAGTTCACCAGTCATGAATGCTCTTTTGAGGCTCAACTACAATGCGCTCAAGTGCGCAATTACGCTATCGGTATCCATAACGTCACCATATTTCATGTCCATATCGAACAAGTTGAACATGTGCGCCTTAGGCGAACGGTCTCCGCAACATTGTTCTGGAATAATGACGCGATAATTGCAGTAGAAAGCATCCATCACGGCGGCGCGGACACATCCGCTGGTGGAAACGCCACAGATGATCAGGCCATCTATTTTTAAATGCTGCAACATGCCACGGAGAGGAGTTTCAAAAAACGGGCTGGGTTTTGCTTTGTGGAACATGATATCTTCAGGCTGAGGCTCGATTTCTTTGGGGAATTGAGCACCTTCACCAGTGTTAAGAGAAGGATTGGAGACAACGCCCCATTTTTCGGCCTGTAAGCCCAGTAGCGCAGCGTTTCGGCGACCAGGCGTTACATAAAATACCTGCACCCCAGCTGCGCGAGCGACCGGCAGCAACCGACCTGTGTTATGCACCGCATCTTTGAGAAGCGTTCCATACGCCATGGAGAACCTGTTGTCAACATAGGTGTTATTCATATCTACTACCAGCAGAGCCAATTTTTTGCCAAAACCTATACGGCGTCCCAACCCAGATTTTCGATAGCCCTCAATTTCTTCGTTGCCCATAAAATCAACCCAGCGGCTGTAGACATCAATTTGATCCAATTACGTTCATCTCCTTGTCTAATCACCAAAAAACACCAACTAAACCCCCTTTAAAGGGGGCTTATACTAATTTAAAATAAAAGGCCTAAAGGCAGAATAGTTACAAGCCAGTTATTGCAAGCACTTACAATTTGAGTTAACACTCATTAAAATGCATTGGTATTAGTTGGTGCTTTAAAGTTTATTCAAGTTTATTCAAGTTCTTTCCAACCCTAACAACCAAGCTTTGAGCTGTAGTTTTTTCTCACAGCACTAAATTACTCGATTACGCCAATTGATCTGTAAAAACGCTCAGCTCCCGGGTGAAGGCTCGCAACACCCAACAGCCCTCTTTGGACGAGTTCAGGGCCAATATCCCTGGTAACAGGGTGAGCCATTTCCAGATCAGCTCTGTTATCCCATATAGCCTTTAAAATATCGTATGCTGTCTGTTCCGGAACATCAGCGTTTATCCACACAATGGTAAAAGCCATTAAGGTTGGCACATCTTCCTGAATGTTGGGATATGTGCCAGCCGGCATAATTCCTGGAGAATAGTAGGGGAATCTGTCAGATATTTTTCTCATTTCTTCATACGTAAAGGGGAGCACGCGGAAGTCGTGAGTCATTCCCATTTCCAGCAAAGCCGGCATAGGTGCGCCTACTGTAAAAACCTGCGCATCAATTCTACGCATCGCCAATGCGTCTATTGACTCCTGAAATGCTAGGTAAAAGGGTTGATAATCCACATCTTTTTCCATTCCAAGCGTTGAAAACACTTGCATCGAGGTTTTATAGGCGCCAGAACCCATGACGTTTACACCGACTCTTCTGCCTCTTAGATCAGAAATACTCCGAATGTCGCTGTCGGCCAACACAACAATTTGCACCGGATAATCCCACCATGGCATAAATGCTCTCAACATACCATGTGGATTGCCTTCGTAGTCACCAATTCCGCGATAAGCTTCATACAAAAATCCCGAGAACCCATACCCAAAATCAATCTCGCCCGATTGTGTAAATGTAATGTTATCCCTTCCTCCGGCCGTCACTTCGTGGGTTAATGTGACATAAGGCACATTGGCATTAACAATACTGGCAAACGCAGTTCCAACTATAAACGCTGTTCCACCGGGGTTGGAACCTCCTATAGATATAGGTTTTCTGCTAGCCTCACTCTGCGTGTATCCCGCACACACCAATAATACCGCGATAATTGCCAGTGTTACCCAACGGAAAAGATGTTTTTTCATTAAATATGCCTCACTTTCTCAGTTTAAATTTTAAAAATAGCTTTTAATTTCTTCTGCTGAGCCTACATCGCAGATCGTTCTATTAATCGTTAATAATCACCCCTTTTGTTTTGCTATACATTCTCGCTCAAATCAAAAAAACGCTTCTCCAGGTCTTTTATCTCAGGAAGCCCCACCAGCGCGGTAAATTCATCAAATTTATAAGACTCCTCTGCCAGCTTAGCTCCCTCGTCCTGAAGGATTGCTGTAAAAGTTTTTTCCAGCATCTTTGCTACGGAAAAAAGGGATGCAACTGGCACACTCACTCTGCGAGCTCCCCATTCCTGCAGCGTTTTCAGCGGGACAGGCGGCGTTTTTCCGCCGCCATAGAGCATATTGATACTGACCGGTGCTTCAATTGACTGAATGACACGCTTGATATCGTCTGGATTGGTTGGCGCTTCGACAAAAATCAAGTCGGCTCCGGCTTTGGCAAAAGCATTACCGCGGCGAATCGCCTCGTCAACGCCAGCAACGGCAATAGCGTCAGTTCTGGCGTTGATTATGAAATCTGGGTCTGTTTTGGCTGCGACGGCCGCCTCTATTTTTTTAACTGCTTCAGAAAAGGGAACAATCTGCTTTCCCACCATATGCCCGCAACGCTTGGGAAATACCTGATCTTCCAGGTTAATACCAGCCGCGCCAGCCGCCTCAAATTCCTTGACTGCGTAATAGAGGTTGATGGCGTTTCCAAATCCGGTGTCTCCATCGGCCATGACAGGAATATCAATCGCGCTACAGATATTGCGGGTAAGATCCACCATCTGCGTCTTGGTCAAAATAGCGACGTCAGGCAAGCCAAGATAACTGGCTGCCAAACCGAAACCTGACACTTGAACGGCTTTAACTCCACATTTTTGCGCTATTTTAGCGCTAAGTGCATCATAAACGCCAGGCATAACAAGAATTTCAGGGCCTTTAAGCAAATTTTTGAGTTGTGTAGTTTTTTTCATTTTTGCCGATGTTCTCCTTCAATTTTATTGGCTATCTTAGAGAACCAGATCGCCTTTATGATTTATATAGTTAACCAGCCCGCCGTGGTCAAGAATTCCCTGCATTACGCCGGAGAGACGCTGACAGGGGATGGTTCTTTCATTGTTAACGGTAACAATTCCATTCTGTAAATCAATCAAAAGCATGTCGCCCTCCAGAATGTCCGATGTATCGCAGAGAACTGCAGGCATACCAAGATTGATGGCGTTTCGGTAGAAGATCCTAGCAAAGGATTTAGCCACCACGGCAGAAATGCCAGCATACTTCAGCGCTAGCGGCGCCTGCTCGCGCGAAGAACCACACCCGAAGTTATCGCCTGCCACCAGGATGTCACCTTTCTGTACCTTGTGTATAAACTGTGGATCAAGGTCTTCCATGCAATGTGAAGCCAATGTTTGAAAATCAAGTGTTTTGGTATATTTTCCGGCGATGATCAAATCGGTGTTGATATTGTCTC